>Ga0308156_1002944_pt1 | contig 13878 bp, 14 predicted proteins | sample PhyAR2_FD_201041 | JGI IMG/M metagenome (GOLD analysis project Ga0308156, IMG submission 201041) | Phyllosphere microbial communities from UC Gill Tract Community Farm, Albany, California, United States - DLSL A.R2 | ecosystem: Host-associated > Plants > Phyllosphere > Unclassified | place: USA... | reverse complement strand
CGGCCGCTCCCGGTCGCGCGAGCCCGATCCGACATCAGCAGCCCGAGCGCGCCGGTCATGCGTCCGTCCTCATCGATTCCGAGGGGGCCGATCCGCAGGAGCGAACCCTCCGCGACTGCCGCCTCAGGATCAGAGTAGAGCCCGCCTCGATCCGATGCGAGAAGATCCATTCACACGCATCCATCTCTCGATATCAGGCGTAGGCTGAAGAGAAGGACGGAGCGTCCGAGAAGATCTCCCGGCACCGCGACCGCCCGGGAAGAAGCCCACCCATGGCTCAGTACGATGTCTCGAACCGCTCGGCGATCGTGACGGGAGCAGGCAGCGGCATCGGACGCTCGACCGCTCTGCTGCTCGCGCAGAACGGCGCATCCGTGGTCGTCAACGACCTGAACGCGGAGCACGCGAACGCCGTCGTCGAGGAGATCCGCGCCGCGGGCGGCACCGCTGAGGCATCCGTCGGCGACGCGACCGACGTCGCCTGGATCGCCAGCTCGGTCGAGCTCGCCAACTCCCTCGCACCGCTGCGCATCGGCGTCAACAACGCCGGCATCGGCGGAGCGTCCGCCCCCACCGCCGAGTACGACGATGAGGCCTGGGACAAGGTCATCTCGATCAACCTCAACGCGGTCTTCCGCAACATGAAGGCGCAGATCCCCTCGATCCTCGCGAACGGCGGCGGCTCGGTCGTCAACATCGCCTCGATCCTCGGCAGCGTCGGCTTCGCCGGCTCCCCCGCCTACGTCGCCGCCAAGCACGCGGTCGTCGGCATGACCAAGTCGGCCGCCCTGGAGTACTCCGCACAGGGCGTGCGCGTGAACTCGGTCGGCCCCGGCTTCATCGACACCCCGCTGCTGGCCACCATGGGCGATGAGGCGAAGGACTTCCTCATCAGCAAGCACCCGATCGGCCGCCTCGGCCAGGCCGACGAGGTCGCGAACCTCATCGCGTTCCTCGCCAGCGACGCCGCCAGCTTCATCACCGGCAGCTACCACCTCGTCGACGGCGGCTACACCGCCCTCTGAGGTTCCGCACCCCGCGTGCCGCGCGGCACATGCGGAGCACGTGACACGGATGCAGGGGCGAGATCACCGATCTCGCCCCTGCATCCGTCTCTGTCATCCGGTGTGCGTTCTCTCGTCCGGCAAGCGGCGCTGCGGCAGACCTCAGCCCCGGGGTTTGCGCCCCTCGAGCACTCCGGCGAGCAGCACCGCGACGAACGCGGCCGCGGGGGCGACGATGAGCCCCGCGCGCAGACTCTCGTTCTCGGCGATGAAACCGACGAACGGCGGCGAGAGCAGGAACCCGAGTCGCAGCAGCCAGGACACGATCGTCAGTCCGACACCGGCGCGCAGCCCGGGCAGCTCGTCGGCGGCGTGCATCGCCGCCGGGATCAGCGTCGCGATGCCGAAGCCCACGGCCGCGAACCCTGCGATCGTTCCCGGGACGCTCGGGTACAGCAGCGCCAGTGTCATGCCGCCCGTCGCGATGAGGCCGCCGACCCGGGCGACGGCGCGCTGTCCGAACCGGTCGGTCATGCCGTCGCCGAGCATCCGCCCGATGAACTGCGCGCCGACGAGGGCGATGAATCCGAGAGGCGCGACCGCAGCCGCCGCTCCGAGCGACTCCGACAGGTACAGCGTCGCCCAGGAGTTGCCCGCATCCTCGGCGATGGCGCCCGCCATGGCGATGAGCGTGAGCGCGATCACGGTCAGCACGACGCGCGGGGTGATGCCGCGGCGCACGGCCGCGTGCAGCTCCGCGGGGTCGGCCGTGGCCTCGGCGTCTTCCTCGTCGTCGCGCCCCGGAAGGCAGAAGCCGAGCGCGGTGATCGCCACGGCCGCGAAGACCGCGGTCGAGATGCCGAGGTGCACGCCCAGGGGCAGCTGCAGTGCGATCGCGGCGGCGGCCATGCCTCCGCCGATCACGGCGCCGATCGACCAGATCGCGTGGAAGGAGTTGATGATCGAGCGGCCGAATCGACGCTGCACGCGCAGCCCGTGCGCGTTCTGCGCGACGTCGGTGATGGCATCGGATGCTCCGCCGAGCAGCAGCGCGAGGGCGAACAGGATGCCGGAGGGCGCGAGCGCCGCGGCGAGCAGACCGATGCCCGTGGCGACCGTGCCGATCACGGCGATCCTGGCGGAGCCGAAACGACGGATCAGCACCGCGGCGAGGAGTCCCGCCGCGATCGCTCCGGCAGGGAAGGCCGCGATCGCGAGGCCATACCCGACGTTGTCGAGCGCGAGGGCCGATTTGATCTCGGGATACCGGGGAAGGATGTTGGCGAACAGCGCGCCGTTCGTGAGGAACAGCGCCGAGACGGCGATGCGCGCGCGCCGCGCAGCCCGGTCGGGGACGGGTCGTCGAATCGATTCGGCGGAAGTCATGCGTACGATCGTACACGGAGACTCGGCCCCTCGGGAACGCGCTCCACGCACGCAGAAGCGCCGCCTCGGCGGACGGCGCTTCTGGGGGGATCTAGACGAGGGACTCCGGCGAGATCGAGGGAGCGGATGCGCCGGCCACCATGATCACGGCCTCCTTGGCTTCATCGAGTTCGTCGAACCGACCGATGAAGTCCGAGGTCGGCCCGAAGGCGTCGAACCCCTCTCCCGGGATCTCCGTGATCGATCCGAGGTATTGGCGCCGGTCGTTGCCGACATGGAATCCGGGGTCGACCTCGACCCACAGCCCGCGCGGTGCGACCGCAGCGCCGACCTTCTTAGCGGTCGAGCTCGTGGCCGCCTTCGCGGCCTTGCGTATACGTGTCGACATGGCTCATGCGCTCAGTGCGTGCACGCCTCGCGTGGCCTGCAGTGCCGACGAGAACTCGTCGCTCGTCATGTCGAGACCGCGGGCGGAGTTGGCGGCGTTCATCATCGCGACCAGCAGTGAGCGGTCGAGCGAGTGATCGTCATCCTCCATCACGAAGCGCAGGGGGATGGACGCGTGGATCCAGAGAGTCTCGGCGACCCCCGACGAGGCTTCGATCGTCAGGGGGAAGGACTCGTTGCGCCGGAGCTTCGTCACGATCACCGTACGCAGGTGCGCCATCAGCGCGTCATCCACTTCGATCGGCGTGCTGGTGTTGCCGTAGGCCAGGTGACCCATGATTCCTCCTCGTCGCAGACGATTCGATCGCGAAGACCGCAGGCGATTCGCTCTAGAGAAAGATTACTAGGTTACCTAGCTATTTAGCAAAGGCTGATTAACGGAACCCTCGCGCGGGGTCACGGAAGATCGCTGATCTCCTCGGTGAGACGACGGAGGAACCGGGCCACGACGTCGGCCTGATCGGGAGTGAACTCGCTCGCGATCGATTCGATGCGCTGGGTGAGATCATCGGCGGGCGAGTTGAGATCACGGAGCGAAGGACGCAGCACCTTCGACCGCGCGTCAGCGGGGTGTGGCGCGACGATCACCTGACCGCGCTCCTGCAGGCGACGGACGATGCTCGTGACCGCCGCCGTGCTCACGCTCAGATGCGCGGCGAGACCGCCGGGCGTCGCTGGAGCGTCATCCGCGGCCTCGGCGATGAAGCGCATCGCCTCACGATCAGTGTCGTTGGGTGCGCGCACGGCAGAGAGCCGTCGCGCGAACTGCGCTTCGGCTCGACGGAGTTCGTCGACTCGTATGACGAGTTCCGACGTGATCGTGCGTGTGTCGCCGTGGATTGTGCCAGCCATTCGTCACCCCCTGACCCCTCCATGCTACTCGAAAGACACGTAACGAGTCGGACTAGCAAAACCCAATGCCACCAGCCAGTCCTTTCGGGTGCGAAGATGGATGTCTGTCGGAAAGGACGTCATGGTCGAGCGATTCACTCTCGAGGAGGCGGGATACATCTTGTATGCCGAGATGCTCGAGCGCCTGCACGAGCGCTTTCCGACGGTGCCGACGTGGCGTCTCGACCAGATCGTCACGGCAGAACATGACGCGATCACAGGCGGAATCCTTCAGATCGTGCCCTCCGAGGTCGAATCCGGCGTGATCGAGATGCTCGAGCGCGAACAGCGGGACGACCTGAGCGACGACGGCGAGGTGGCGTGATGCCCGGTCCCGAAGAGTTCTCCCGTTCCGGCTACTGGTACCCGGAATCCGACAGCGCCAGCACGGTCGACGTCCTCAACCTCCTGCGCCGCTATCGCTCGGCGGAGACGGCGATGCGCGCCCGCACACGCGTCTCGATGGGCATGAACGAGACCGACCTCGTGGCGCTGCGCTTCCTGCTGCGCGAGCAGCGCGCCGGCCGCATCGTGCGCCCGGTCGACCTCGCCCGCGTGCTCGACATCTCGACGGCGTCCACCACCACCCTCATCGATCGCCTCGAGAAGGGCGGGCACGCCCGCCGCGAGCCGCACCCCACCGACCGTCGCGCCGGCGTGGTGGTGCCGACCGTGAGCAGCGACGACGAGGTGCGCGAGACCCTCGGCGCGATGCACCGCCGGATGCTCGCGCTCGTCGACGAGATGAGCGACAAGGAGCGCGCCGTGGTCACGCGGTTCCTGGCCGGCATGACCTCGGCGATCGAGGAGGCGACGGACCTCGATCAGGAGCTCCGCGACGTCATCCGCTCGCACGAGGAATCGGAGTCCTCGGGCGAGTGACCGCCGAGGGCCGGTCGCACATCGACCGGCCGCCCGACGGGACGATCAGGCCTTCTCGGCCTGTCCCTCGGCCTGCTGGTCCGGCTGCGCATCCTGCTGCGCCTGCTCGGCGAGCTCTGCCGCGTACTCCGCGTTCTCGAGGCGCTCGGGGAAGAGCTCGTCGAGGTCGAGGTCGGGGTTCTCCTCCTGCGTCTCGACGAGCTCGATCGCCTCTTCGATCGTCTGCACGCTCGGCATCGCTCCCGGCAGCGGACGGCGCGCCGACTCCTTGAGCACGACCACGGCGATGAAGCCCGCGATCGAGGTTCCGATCACGTAGAACGCCGGAGCGAGCGACGAGCCGGTCATCTGCACGAGCGCCTCCATGACCACCGGTGCCGTACCGGCGAACAGCGCCACCGCGAGGTTGTACGAGATGCCCATGCCGCCGTATCGCGACGAGGTCGGGAAGAGTGCCGGCAGCGACGACGCGAGGTTCGCGACATAGAACGTCACCGGGAAGGCGAGGAGCACCAGTCCGAGCAGGGTCGACCAGATCTCGCCGTGCATCATGAACAGGAACGACGGCACGGCCAGCACGATCGCCGAGACCGAGCCGATGAACAGCACGCGCTTGCGTCCGATGCGGTCGGAGAGCTTTCCCGTGAGGGGGATGCAGAGCGCCATCGCGATGAGCACGGGCAGCGTGAGCAGGGTGCCGTGCACCTCGTCGTAGCCGAGGGTTCCGGTCAGGTACGTCGGCATGTACGACGTCAGCGCATATCCGACCGTGTTGGCGGCGGCGACGAGCACGAATGCGGTGAGCAGCTCGCGCCAGTACGCGCGGATCAGCGCGATGACGCCCTTGGGCGCATCCGCCGAGGACTTGGCGTCGTCGGCCGCACGCTGCGCGGACTCCTGAGCCTCCTGGAAGGCCGGGGTGTCTTCGATCTTGAGGCGGAAGTAGATCGCGATGAGCCCGAGGGGCAGCGCCACGAGGAAGGGGATGCGCCACGCGAAGCCCTGCATGACCTCGGCCGACAGGGTGAGCTGCAGGATCGACACGAACGCCGCGCCGATCGCGAAGCCCATGTACGAGCCGAGGTCGAGCAGCGAGGCGTAGAAACCGCGGCGCTTGTCCGGCGCGTACTCGGTGATGAAGGTGGTCGCACCGGCGTACTCGCCGCCGGTCGAGAAGCCCTGCGCGAGCTTGAGCACGATGAGCAGGATCGGCGCCCAGACGCCGATGACCGAGAAGTCGGGCAGCACGCCGATGAGGAAGGTCGCTGCGGCCATCATGATCAACGTGAACGCGAGCACGCGCTGGCGACCCATCCTGTCGCCCAGCTGGCCGAGCACGATGCCGCCGAGCGGCCGCGCGACGAAGGTCACCGCGAACACGCCGAGCGAGAACAGCGACTGCGCGCCCGCCGAGGCATCCGGCAGGAACGCACGGCCGATGATGACCGCGAGGTATCCGTAGACACCGATGTCGTACCACTCCATGAGATTGCCGACCACGGTGCCGGCGACCGCGCGCTTCAGCATGGGTCGGTCGACGACCGTCACGTCGTCGACGGTGAGACGACGGAGCTCGTCATCCTTGACGAGTCCCACTCGACGGCCGAGGCGCCGCCACAGGGAATCCTTCTTCACGGTTTCCGACATGCTGTCCTTCTCTCTCCTGCATCCCCGGGCATCAGATCATGCGCGGGAACAGACGACGGGGAGGCGACAGTCGTCGCCTCCCCGCACACTGTGACGGCTCTCAGTTGAGCGCGTCCTTCACGTTCTCGCCGGCCTTCTTGACGCTGGCCTTGGCCTGGTCGGCACGACCCTCGGCCTCGAGCTTCTCGTTGTCGGTCACCTTCCCGACGGCCTCCTTGGCCTTGCCGGTGAGGTCCTGAGCGGCGTTCTTGATCTTGTCATCGAGTCCCATGGGGGGCCTTTCTCTCTTCCAACGGTGGTCTGTGGTGGTCTGTGGTGGCTGCGATCCGCGCGGTCTGCGATCTCAGAGCGGCAGCGACAGGAGGTCGGCTATCAGCGGCAGCGATCCGGCGGCGACGAGGGCGACGAGCCCGGCGACGCCGAGGGCCCGCCACAGGGGCGATCGGGCGACGCCGACGACCACGGGCTCGATGCCGGTCGATCGTCCGACGGCCTCTCGTGCCGAGAGCGGAGCGAGGCTGATCGAGTCTGCTGCGACGAGCGCGCGGCGCGACGAACGGGTGACTCTCGTGCGGGTGTCCGTCATCGCGGCCATGTCTCACCTTCCTCGGGCAGAAGATTACTAGATGAACTAGTCATATACCAACCTAGTGAAAAACTCAGCCTTCGCGCCTACGCTCGGGAACATGACCGAGCTCACCCAGCCCACCGGGCACGAAGACGCCCTGCGCGCACATCCCCGCGACGACGGATCGGCGCCTCGCGCCCTCGTGCTCGGAGCCACCGGCTACATCGGCGGCCGCCTCACCCCGCGGCTCGTGAACGCCGGATACCGGGTGCGACTGCTCGCACGCGACGCCGCACGCGCGGCATCCTTCCCCTGGGGTGCGGACTGCGAGATCGTCGAGGGATCGGCCGACGACGCGGATGCCGTGGCCGAGGCCATGGACGACGTCGATGTCGTCTACTACCTCATCCACTCGATGAGCGCGGGCAAGGGCTTCGAGGAGAGCGACGAACGCGCGGCGACCACGGTCGCGGAGGCCGCGGCGAAGGCCGGCGTGCACCGCATCGTCTACCTCGGCGGGCTGCACCCGGATGACGCGAAGCTGTCGCCGCACCTGCGTTCGCGCGTGCGGGTCGGCGAGATCTTCCTCGAATCCGGCGTGCCGACGCTCGTACTTCAGGCCGGCGTCGTGATCGGCTCGGGCTCGGCGTCGTTCGAGATGATCCGCCACCTCACCGATGTGCTGCCGTACATGCCGGCTCCGAAGTGGGTGCGCAACCGCATCCAGCCCATCGCCGTGCGGGACGTGCTGCACTACCTGCTCGGTGCGGCCCGCGTCGACGACACCGTCAACCGCGCGGTAGACATCGGCGGACCCGACGTGCTGCGCTACGGACAGATGATGAACGGCTACGCGCTCGAGGCGGGACTCCGCCAGCGCGCGATCGCCTCGCTGCCGGTGCTGACGCCCGGACTCGCGTCGCACTGGGTGAACCTCGTGACGCCGGTGCCGCGCTCGATCGCCCGCCCGCTGGTGGCGTCGCTGCAGAACGAGTGCATCGTCAAGGACCGTGCGGTGGACGAGCTCATCCCCCGGCCGGAGAGCGGCCTGACGCCGTATCGCCGGGCGGTCGCGATGGCGCTGGGTCGCGTGGACGCCGACACCATCGAGACGAGCTGGCAGGATGCCGAGGTCTCGGGCGCACCGAGCGATCCGCTGCCGAGCGACCCGGAGTGGGCGGGGCGGACCGTGTTCACGGACGCCCGGTCGCTGCGCACGAAAGCACCGGTCGATGCGCTGTGGCGCGTGATCGTCGGCATCGGAGGGGAGAACGGCTGGTACTCGTCGAAGTTCCTGTGGGCCGTGCGCGGGTGGATGGACCGCCTCGTCGGCGGTGTGGGACTGCGCAGGGGGCGTCGCAGCAGGTCGGAGGCGCGCGTCGGCGACGCGATCGACTTCTGGCGCGTCGAAGCCGTCGAGGAACCGGGGCGCGAGACCGACGCGTCACCCGCGAGCGGCGGGCTGCTGCGGCTGCGCGCCGAGATGAAGGTGCCGGGCGAGGCCTGGCTCGAGCTCCGGGCGCTGCCCGACGGCGAGGGATCCCGTTACGAGCAGCGCGCGGTGTTCTTCCCCCGCGGACTCGCCGGGCGCCTGTACTGGCTGGGCGTGCTGCCCTTCCACGGTTTCATCTTCGCGGGCATGGCCGCCCGGATCACCGACACCGCGGCGACGCCCGTCGAGACGGTCGCGCCGACGCCCGAGAAGACGACCCCGATCCTCTGAGCGCCCTCCTCTGACCGCTCGGCGCTGGTCGCTCGCCCACCTCCGGCACGGTCGCTCGCCCCCCGACCCAGCCGGGGTCGATTCCGCACCCGAATCGGTCGGAACCGGTGCCTTTTCGACCCCGCCCGATGTCGCGGCACCGCCGGGGACCGCGCGCGGCGTCAGGACGGACGGTCCGCGAGGTCGGAGGGGCCGGCAGTCGCAGCCGCTTCAGCATCGGCATCAGCAGCCGCACCGGCAGCCGCACCCGCATCCCCAGCCGCCCCGGCATCCGGGATGATGTCGATCGCCTCGGTCGCGGTCGCGTAGACCTCGGCGAGGCTGTCGTCGACGTCGGCCTCGTCGATCCAGTCGAGGTCGTCTTCGGAGTGGTCGTACTCGACGGGCACGAGCGCGAAGTCGTCGCCGTATTCCTCGAGACCCGCCATGACGCTGTGGCGCACGGCCATGCGGGCGTATCGATCGCGCAGGATCATCGGGTCGCGGCGGAGGTCCTTCATGAACGCGACCATCATGAACGCCATGATCACCGCGAACGGCAGCGCGGCGATGATGGTGACGTTCTGCAGGGAGCGCAGCCCGCTGCCCTCCTCACCCGAGACGAGCAGCACCGCGGCGATCACCCCCACCAGCACACCCCAGACGACCGCGACCCAGCGCGACGGCTCGGGGCGCCCCTGCTGCGACAGCGTGCCCATCACGAGCGATGCGGAGTCGGCGCCGGTGATGAAGAAGATCGCGATCAGCAGGATCAGCACGATGCTCGTGATCAGCGGGAAGGGCAGGTTCTCGAGCACACCGAAGAGCACCTCCTCGGGCGGATCGACGGTGAGGTTCGCGCCGTCCATCTGCTGCCGGATCGCCGTGGTTCCGAAGATCGCGAACCAGACGAGCGAGATGACGGCGGGCACGACGATGACGACCGACACGAACTGACGCAGCGTGCGGCCGCGCGAGATCTTGGCGATGAACATGCCGACGAACGGCGACCACGAGATCCACCACGCCCAGTAGAAGATCGTCCAGCTCGAGAGGAACATCTGCGCCTCATCGCCCTGCGACGCCGAGCGCGCGACCATCTCGGGCAGGTCGCCGAGGAACTGCACGGCGACCGAGGGGATGACGTTGAGGATCAGCAGCGTCGGACCGACGAAGAACACGAAGAAGGCGAGCAGCAGCGCGACGACCGCGTTGATGTTCGAGAGCGCGCGGATGCCCTTCGAGACCCCCGAGACGGCGGAGGCGATGAAGCAGGCCGTGAGCACGGCGATCGCGGCGATGAGCACGCCGTTGCCGAGCTCGCCGATGCCGCTGACGATCTCGACGCCGTGGCCGATCTGCAGGGCTCCGAGTCCGAGCGAGGCCGCGGTGCCGAACAGCGTCACGATGATCGAGAAGATGTCGATCGTGCGACCGAGCGGCCCGGCGGTGCGGCCCTCGCCCAGCAGCGGGGCGAAGATCGACGAGATCAGCGGGGTGCGGCCACGGCGGAACGCGCCGTAGGCGATCGCGCCGCCGACGAGAGCGTAGAACGCCCACGCCTGCGGACCCCAGTGGTAGAGCACCTGCGCCTGCGCGGTGTGCATGGCCTCGAGGGTGTTCGCCTCGACCGTGCCGGGCGGCGGGTTCTCGAAGAAGGTGAGCGGCTCGGCGGCGCCCCAGAACACGAGGCCGATGCCCATGCCCGCGGCGAACAGCATCGAGATCCACGAGAACATCGAGAACTCGGGCTCCTCGTCGTCGCGTCCGAGCGGGATGCGTCCGTAGCGGCTGAAGCCGACGAACAGCATGAACACGAGGATGACGGTGGCGATCGTGGTGAAGAAGAAGCCGAAGTACTCGACCACCCATGCGAGCACGGTCGAGGTCGTGCCCGAGAGGTTGTCGCCCGCGAACACGCCCCAGGCGATGAACGCGACGGTCAGCGCGACGGCGACGCCGAAGACCAGCGGGTCCGTGCGGTAGGTGCGGCCGGTCTCCTCGACCGCGACGCCGGGGACGAGCGCCGGATGCACGCCGCGCGGCGGCACGGCGGCGATGTCACGGACGATCTTCTGCGCGGTCTCGGTGGCCTTCGCGGCCTGACGGATCGCCGCGGTGGAGGTCTTCGGAGCGTCGTTCCTCGGGGGCGTCTTATCGTCCGGAGTATCCATGAGAACCGATTCTCCCATGCCGGCATTCTGCGAGTGGCAGGCCCTGGTCGCAGCACGCGTCGTCTCGGGCCGCTCCGCGGGCCTCGCTCACCGACGGGGGACTCACATCAGCGGAGCCCGCGACGCCCGCCGAACACCGAGTGCAGCAGGGGCAGGGCCGAGACGCAGAGGAGCGTGATGCCGAGGGGCGGGATCGCGGGAACGAGCAGGGCTCCCCCGACGAGCATCGCCGCGAACAGCACCCCCGAGCCGATGCGGCGGGCGATGCCCTCGAGCCGGTCGAGGCGGCGCTCGAGGGCCGAGGTGTCGAACGTGACGTTGCCGTCGTCGACGCGGGTGATGATCGCGTCGATGCGCTTGGGCAGGCGGTAGGTGACCGCGGCGGTCTCCATGGCCTGCTGGGCCATGTCCTGCATGAGGTTGCCCGACTCGTCGCGCAGGAGTCGCCCGGCGTAGGGCTCCGCGGCATCCCACACGTTGAAGGTCGGGTCGAGGCTCGAGCACATGCCCGAGGTCAGCGAGACCGCGCGGATGAGCAGCAGCATGTTCTCGGGCAGCTGCAGGGGGAGCGAGCGCACCATGTCGCCGAACTCATCGGCGAAATCCTTGAACTCACGGGGGTCGACGGTCGCGAGCTCGGCGAAGCCCATGCCGCCGAACCGGGAGAAGAGAGCACGCAGCGCGCGCTCGAGCTCGGCGGTGTCGGCGGAGGGCAGCAGCACCCCGATCTCCTGCGCGGCCTTCACGAGTCCGCGGCTGTCGCGCGCTGTCACGGCGATGAGCAGCATCCGCAATCCGTCACGCAGATTGTCGGGGACCTCGGCCATCATGCCGAAGTCGATGAAGGTGAGGCGGAAGTTCTGCCCCGTCTCGCGCGCCCCCGGTTCGGTCGCCGGGAGCGGCGTCACGAAGATGTTGCCGGGGTGCGGGTCGGCATGCACGAAGCTGTGCGTGAAGACCTGGTCGAACATCACCTCGGCGAACGCGTCGGCCACGGCGGCCGGATCGATGCCCGCCGCGCGCAGGGCATCCGTGTCGTTGATCTTGATCGCGGTGACATCGGACAGCGTGAGCACGCGTCGGGTCGAGCGCTCCCACACGATCTCGGGGGTGTCGACGCGCGGGTCCTCGGCGAAGTTCTCGCGGAAGCGCTCGGCGCTCGCCGCCTCATGCAGGTAGTCGATCTCCTCGAGGCTCGTCTCGGCGAACTCCTCGACGAGCGCGGGGGCGTCGACACGGTCGGAGACCAGGCGCACCCGGGTGAGCCAGGTCGCGACGCGGCGGAGCGCCGCGAGGTCGACCGCGACGATCTCATCGATGCCCGGACGCTGCACCTTGACGATGACGCTGTCGAGTCCGGTGTCCGCCGCATCCTGCTCCGCCAGGCGGGCACGGTGCGCCTGGCCGAGGGATGCCGCGGCCACGGGCGTCGGGTCGAACCAGGCGTAGGCCTGCTCGAGCGGGATGCCGAGTTCGACCTCGGCCGCGGCGCGGATGTCGGCGAAGGGCACCGCGGGGACCTCGTCCTGCAGCCCCTCGAGCTCTTTCGTGATCTCGGGCGGCAGCACGTCGAGGCGCGAGGACATGAACTGCCCGACCTTGATCATGAGGCCGCCGAGATCGACGGCGAGCACATGGAACCGCTTCGCGAAGCGCTGCATCCGCGGACCGCGTGTGCGTTCCGCGATCGAGGTCATGCCGAGGCGCGGCAGCACGAGTTCGAACCACCAGATCTTGATGAACTCGCGCGCCGCGAACGACAGGATGCGGCGGTAGCGGGCGCGGTGGGCGCCCTGCGCCGCGGCATCCGTCATGTGTCGTCCCTGGGTCGAGTGCGATCAGTCCTGAGCGAGGATCGTGTACAGCCTACGGCGAGCCTCGTCGAGGATCTCGACCGCCTGCTGCACCTGCTCGGTGCTGCCGCTGCGTCCGACCTGCGCTGCCGCGGCGGCGAGGTCGACGCCCGCCTTGGGGAGCGCGCTGTAGCGGGGGTTGTCGTGCAGACCCTCCCCCTTGGACTGCGACTCCCACGGTGCGGGGGTCTCCGTGCTTTCGACCGCGACCTCGCGGCCCGCCTCGGTGAGCGAGTAGGTCTTGCGACCGTTCTGCTCGTCGGCCTCGATGAGGCCCTCGTCGGCGAGGAGCTGCAGGGTGGGGTAGACCGAGCCGGCGCTGGGCTTCCACGATCCGCCGCTGCGCTCGGCGATCTCGTTGATGATCTGGTAGCCGTGCATGGGCTTCTCGGCGAGCAGCGACAGCACAGCGGTGCGGACGTCGCCCTTGGCCATGCGGGATCCGCCGCTCGGGCGCTGTTCGAAGGACTTCTCGAAGCTCTTGCGGAGCTGGTCCATGGCATCGAAGATCGCGGATGCGGGACCCCCGGAGCCTGCACCGAAGCCGGATCCGCCGAAGGGGTTCGAGGGGAATGCGTTGTTCATGGTGACCTCCCTGGAGTGGTGAGCGATAGTCAACGATATATCGTTAAGGCTGAGTGTGCGGTGGGAGTTCGGATGCCAGCACGCACGCCGACCTGAATGCAACCCCCGTGTGCTCCACAGGTCGTGATGTTTGACTGCAGAGGATGTCGAATCTGCGTGTGAGTGTCGTCGTGCCCGTGTTCCGCCCCGGAAAGGCCATCGACGAGCTCATCGCGTCGCTGGACCGGCAGACCCTGGACGCGTCGCTGTTCGAGGTGCTGCTGTGCGATGACGGATCGGGCGAAGAGACCCGCGAGCTGCTCGCAGCCGTGGCCGCCGACCGTCCGAACGTCCGCGTGCTGGATCTGCCGCATTCCGGATGGCCGGGAACCCCGCGCAACCGGGGCGTCGAGGCCGCGCGGGGCACCTACGTGCAGTTCGTCGATCAGGACGACTGGCTGTTCGACTCCGCGCTCGAGCGACTGTGCGACTTCGCCGATGCTCACGGATCCGATGTGATCGTCGGCAAGGAGGTCGGGATCGGACGGCGCCTGCCGAGCAGGATCTTCCGCCGCGATGTGCCGCGTGCGCGCCTCGGCGAGGATCCGCTGCTCGAGATGCTGACGCCGCACAAGATGTTCCGCACCGAGTTCCTGCGCGACCGCGGCATCCGCTTCCCCGAGGGCAAGGTGCGGCTCGAGGACCACCTGTTCGTGATGCGGGCGTACTTCGAGGCCGAGACGATCTCGATCTTCGCGAG
>Ga0308156_1002941_pt1 | contig 13898 bp, 10 predicted proteins | sample PhyAR2_FD_201041 | JGI IMG/M metagenome (GOLD analysis project Ga0308156, IMG submission 201041) | Phyllosphere microbial communities from UC Gill Tract Community Farm, Albany, California, United States - DLSL A.R2 | ecosystem: Host-associated > Plants > Phyllosphere > Unclassified | place: USA... | reverse complement strand
CCACAACTTCCATCCCGCCTTCCAGCAGCCCCAGGATCAGGGCTTGTTTGACGCTGAGGCTGTAGCCACGGAAGTCATGGCCGGTGACGATCTTGGGAGCGACGCCGATCTCATGGACATAGGTGGCCAGGCCAAGGCCCAGAGCCTGAATGCCGAGAAGGTTGATCTCTTTTTTCAGGATCCAGCGCGCGTCGTATTCGCGAAAGCCTGTCGGTTTCACGAAGGCGAAATTCTCGTAATCGGCGGTGTTTGGCTTCAGGTCCTGCCTGGGCTTGAGCATTCTGATTGGCTCAGGCGGCGGCGCGTTTGCGAATGCGGGCGATGCGCCGCAGGCGGCGCCAGAAGCGTCCACGCTCAGGTTCAGGATAGGGCTGCAGGTTCTCGACAAACTGCTCGGCCGAAGCGCGCCAGCTGAACTTCTCCGCATAGGCGCGTACAGCCTCGCGATCGAGTTCGAGGCACTGCAGGCAGGCGGTCTTGAGGTCCTGGTCGATTGCGCCTGCGTTCGATCCCGGAATGATGTCGATCGGGCCGTGGGCCGGATAGGCCGCGACCGGCGTGCCGGCGGCCATGGCTTCCAGAATCACCAGACCGAAGGTGTCGGTCCAGCTGGGGAATACAAAAACGTCAGCGTCGCGGAAACAGCGGGCCAAGTCGTCCCCGAACTTGGCGCCGAGGAATTTGGCGTCCGGATATTTCTCTTCGAGCTCTGCGCGGGCCGGGCCATCGCCGACGACAATCTTGGTGCCGGGCAGGTCCAGTTGAAGGAAGGCCTCAATGTTCTTCTCGACCGCCACACGGCCGACGTTCAGGAAGAAGGGCCGCGGCCAGTCCTTGCCGCCAAGCTCGTCGTAGATGCGCTCCAGGTCGGGATTGAACACATCCGTGTCCACGCCCCGCGACCAAGGCGAGACGTTCTTGAATCCATGCTCGACCAGCTCGTCGCGCAGGGTCGGCGTCGCCACCATCAGCCGTCCGGACGGCTTGTGGAACCATTTCATATAGGCGTAGCCGACCTGGACCGGGATCGGGAAACGGGCCGAGACGTATTCGGGGAATTTGGTGTGGTAGCTGGTCGTGAACGGCAGCTTCCATTCCACGCAGATGCGGCGGGTGGCGATGCCGATCGGGCCTTCGGTGGCGATATGAACGGCCTCGGGTTCGAAGGCGCGCAGCATCTCGCGGATCTCTTCTTCCGCCCCCAACGCCAGCCGAATTTCCGGATAGGTCGGGCAGGGGATGGTCTTGAACAGGCTGGGTTCGATGACCTCGACCTCATGGCCCATGCCGCGACATTCCGCGACCGTGCGCGTCAGGGTGCGGACGACGCCATTGACCTGAGGCTCCCAGGCGTCGGTGGCCAGAACGATGCGCATTGAGGCGGGCGGACCCTGAGCCGTTGAGTAAGGGCGAACTTCTAGACGGTTCGCATGACGAAGGCGAGACGGATGTCGGCAGCCTTATAAATCCAGCGAAGAGGCGAGATCGGGGCGGAGGGCGCCTAGGGTGGTCCTGACCTGACTGTAGGCGGCCATGATGTGGTAGAGGGAACTGGCAGGCGCTGGCTCGTCGATGAAATCGCCGCTCTCCAGCATTTTGTCGCGCCACAGACCGACGGACGTCAGATAACGCCACACGGCGCGCTGGGCTTTGGCGGCTTCCATCAGGCAAAGATCGCGTCGACCGTCGTCTGAAGACGAGGCCAGGACCAGGGCGGCCTTCAGCCATTCCGTCTGCGGCCAAAGGCGCGCCCGCGCGCTACGGATTGAGCCGTCGATGTCCATCGCATCGATCGCCACCGCTCGCGAGGGATCGACACCCTTCAGGCCGGCTTCGAACAGTCGCCAGGCCACCTCGAGTGTCTGGGCGTCGGCGCGGGCTCTGGCGTAACGAGCCAGAAGCCAGGCCCATTCAAACTGATGACCGGGCTCTATCAGCGAACCGTCGCCGCCGGCTGCCGGAGACCAGTCGGAAGAGAAGAATTCTCGGATCATGCCGGTGTCGGCGTCGATGAATCGTCTCTGCGCCAAGGCGACGATCCGATCGGAAAGCCCGGCCCAGGACGAGTCGCCTCCTGCCTCCTCCCACGCGAGCGCCGCTTCCAGCAGATGCATGTGGGCGTTAGCTTGATAAGGATGGTCCCCAGTTTCCACGGCACCGCCGTCAGCGTCTATGGAAGCCACCAACTGGTCGCGGATTTGGGCCGCCTGATCCTCGACGCTCGCCGCAGGCATTGCGACCGAAATGTCGGCCAAGGCGAAGAGAAGGAAGGCCTGATCGTAGATGGTCGTCGTGTCGTCTTCGGGAGAGCCGGAGAAAGACGTCCGGGTCCGCATCCGCCCGTCAGCCTTCATGAGGCGCTGCTCAGTCCAGGCCAAGCCTGATGTGACCACAGCACTCCAAGGCCCTGACCAACCGAGACGACCTGCTGCCGAATAGACTTGGAGTTGTCGCGCCTGCACGACGGCGCGTCGTGAGGCCGGAAGTCGCCGACCGTCCTGGGCCAGCAACTCTTCGAAGCCGCCCTCGGCGTTCTGACCCAAGGTGCACCAGGTCGGCAGCGCCGTTTGCCGCATCCACGCCGCGAAGCGGACCGCACCCTGCCCAAGCGTTTCTTTAGGCGTCTGAGGAAAGTCGAGATGGCGCGGCGACAGCCCTTCCAATCGACTTACGATCTTTCGGACGTCTTGGCTCCGCGCCAGATCGGTGACCAATACCGCGTCCCGTTCCACCACGATGGCGAGATCCGACACGCCGACGGCGGCGACCAGAACGCCGTCGCAAGCCCGCACCAGGCAGTTCTCGGCGTCCTCGAACACATGCAGCCCGACGTCGCCCGCTCCCGACCGATGAACGGCGTCCCAGGCGCCGAGGTCCGACCAATCGAACCCGACCGGAAGCACTGCGGCGCGCCGCGTCTTTTCCATGACGGCGTAATCGATCGAGATTTTCGGCGCATCGCCGAACCTGCGGCCCAAGATGATCGCGCCGCCGTCCGAGAGCGAAGAATCGAGCGCATCAGAAACAGCCTCGATCAGGCCTGCGGTGGCCTGGCGTAGCTCTTCCTGGAGGACATCGGCGCGGACTACGAAGTTGCCGCTGTTCCACAGGTACCCCTCGGCGATGTAGCGTTGCGCGGTGACGAGATCGGGCTTTTCGACGAAGGCCTTGACCTCCGCCAACCCCTCGCCGCGGGGGGCAACATATCCATAGGCCGACGAGGGGCCGGAAGGTACGACGCCAAACGTGACGATGCGGCCGGCGTGTGCGGCCTCGCTAGCCGTGAGGACTGCAGCACGAAACGCGTCGCCGTCTGGGATGTGGTGATCTGACGCGACGAACAAATTCACCGCATCAGGATGCTGTCGTTTGGTCCAAATGGCGGCGGCGGCCATGGCGGCGGCGGACTCTCGCGCTTCGGGCTCCAAAAGGACGACTGCGTCGCGTCCCAACTCTTTCAACTGTTCGCAAATCGCCTGGCGATGCGCAGCGCCGCCAATGACGACTAGCCTGCCCTCCGAGCCGGCCAGATCGACAACGCGCTCGACGGTCTCCTGAAACAGGGACCGGTTGCCTGAAAGGGGAATGAACTGCTTTGGGCGCGACGGTCGCGACGCGGGCCACAAGCGCGTGCCGGAACCGCCGCACATGATGACAGGGAAAATAACCGGCATTGGCGACGGCGTCGTACCTCGTTGGTGTGCGTGCAGGCTTAGGCGAACTGAGAGCGTCCGTCACCTGCCGCGAAGCCCCGAGTAGCTGAACTGCAACCGAGAGTAATTTTTGCCTCCTTATAGAGGCAGCACCGTCGTCGATTTGACCTCTTCCAGCACCGCATAGGTCCGTGTTTCGCGCACACCCGGCATCCGCACCAGAACGTCGCCCAGGAAGGCGCGGTAGGCGTCCATGTCGCCGACGCGGGCCTTGATCAGATAGTCGAAGCCGCCGGCGACCATGTGGCATTCCAGCACCTCCGGCTGGCTGCGGACGGCGGCGGCGAAGGCTTCAAAGACGTCGCCGGTGGTGCGGTCCAGCAGGACTTCGACGAAGATCAGCAGGTCCCGACCGACCTGGGCCGGGTCGATCATGGCGGCGTAGCCGGTGATGATTTTCTTTTCGCGCAGCCGTTTGACCCGTTCGAAACAGGCGGCGGGCGACAGGTTGCAGCGCCGCGCCAGTTCGGCGTTGGAGATGCGGGCGTCGGTCTGGAGCACCCGCAGGATGCGGCGGTCGATGGCATCGATATCGATCATCGGAAATCACGGCCTCACACCGAATGATCTTCGGTCCAGCCATGTATCATACGAAGCACCTTCAATGAACTCCGGCATATACGGCTAAATCCACAGGATTTGTCGCCGATGACCGCGCCCGCTTTCATGCCTTCGAGTCTGGCCGCCTGGGACGGTTTGGATGCGCACAAGTTTCGCGACGAGCGTGAGGCCGTCGCCGCCAATCTTGCGCGCATGCCTCTGAATGACAGCGAACGCGCCGATGTGGTCGCCGAGGCAACGGCCCTGGTCGAACACGCCCGCCGCAGCCAGAAAAAACAGGGGGTCGTCGAAAGCTTCCTGCAGCAATTTTCGCTGGGGACCCGCGAGGGTCTGGCCCTGATGTGTCTGGCCGAAGCGCTGCTGCGCGTGCCGGACGAGGAGACGCGCGACCGGTTGATCGCCGAGAAGATCGGCTCGGCCGACTGGGCCGCCCACCTGGGTCAGTCCGACAGCCTGTTCGTCAACGCCTCGACCTGGGGTCTGATGCTGACGGGCAAGCTGGTCGATGTGGACGACGAGGCGCGCACCGATCTGCCCGCCTTCCTGAAGCGGATCGCCGGCCGATTGGGCGAGCCAGTCATCCGCCAGGCCGTGGCCACCGCCGTCAAGATCATGGGCGAGCAGTTCGTCGTCGGCCGCACCATCCAGAGCGCGCTGAAGCGATCGAACAAGGAAGGCTGGCTGTGCAGCTTCGACATGTTGGGCGAGGGCGCCCGGACCATGGCCGACGCCGACCGCTATGAGAAGATCTATGCCGACGCCATTGAAGCGGTGGGCAAGACGGCCAAGGGCCAGGGTCCGGAGCACGGCCACGGCGTGTCGGTGAAATTGTCGGCCCTGTCGCCCCGCTATGAGGCGACGCACGAAGACGACGTCTGGGCGACCCTGTATCCCCGCATTCTGCGCCTGGCCCAGATCGCGGCCAAATACGACATCAACTATACGATGGACGCCGAAGAGGCCGACCGTCTGGCCCTGTCGCTGAAGCTGCTGGACCGGCTGGCGCACGAGCCGTCGCTGGGCGGCTGGACCGGCCTGTGTCTGGCGGTTCAGGCCTATCAGAAGCGCGGCCTGGAGACGATCGAGCGGGTCGCCGACCTCGCCCGCCGCTCCGGTCGTCGTCTGATGGTGCGCCTGGTCAAGGGCGCCTATTGGGACACCGAGATCAAGCGCGCCCAGGTGTTCGGCCGCACCGACTATCCCGTCTATACGACCAAGGCGGCGACCGACCTGAACTATCTGGTCTGCGCCAAGGCCATGATCGAGGCCGCGCCGGTGCTCTATTCCCAGTTCGCCAGCCACAACGCCCACACCCTGGCGGCCGTGCGGCGCATGGCGCGTGATCACGGCGTCACGGTCGAGCATCAGCGCCTGCACGGCATGGGCGAGGCGCTATACGACGCCGCGCACGAGGCCTGGGCTGACGAAGTGCTCATCGTGCGCGCCTATGCCCCCGTCGGCGGACACGAGGAGCTGCTGCCTTACCTAGTGCGGCGCCTGCTGGAAAACGGCGCCAACTCCTCCTTCGTCCACGCCCTGCTGGACGAGCGCGTGCCTGCCTCGGCCGTCGCGGCCGATCCCATTTCCCTGGTCGAGCAAGCGCCCGACCGTCACCCCAAGATTCCGGTTCCGAAAGACATGTACGGCGATCGTCAGAACTCCCTCGGCCGCGATTACTCTCAGGCCGCCGACCGCGAAGCCCACGCCAGGGCGCTGGAACTGGTCGACCGCGAGAAGCTGACCAGCGGCCCGATCATCGGCGGCAAGCTGCGCGCCGGCATCGCCGCCCAGGACGTGACCAATCCCTTCGATCGATCACAGGTGCTGGGCCACGTCTCGGAAGCCGAGACGGCTGACATCGACGCCGCCGTCCGGGCGGCCGCCGAGGCTCAGGTCAAATGGGACCGTCAGGGCGGCGCCAAGCGCGCCATCGTCCTGCGCGCCATGGCCGATGCGCTGGAGGCCGATCTGGAACGGCTGGTCGCTCTGCTCAGCCGCGAGGCGGGCAAGACCCTGAACGACGGCGTCGCCGAGGTTCGGGAGGCGGCCGACTTCTGCCGCTACTACGCCCTGCTGGCCGAGCGTGACTTCACCGCCCCGGAAACGCTCAAGGGCCCGACTGGCGAAACCAACCAACTGTTCCTGCACGGACGCGGCGTCTTCGCCTGCATTTCACCGTGGAACTTCCCCCTGGCCATCTTCACCGGCCAGATCGCCGCCGCCCTCGCCGCCGGCAATGCTGTCCTGGCCAAGCCCGCCGAACAGACGCCGCTGATCGCCGCCGAAGCCGTGCGTCTGTACCACAAGGCCGGCCTGAACCCCGATGTGCTGGCGCTCGTCCCCGGACGCGGCGAGACGGTCGGCGCGGCCCTAGTCACGCATCCGGGCATCGACGGCGTCGCCTTCACCGGCGGCACCGACACGGCCGCCGCCATCAACCGATTCATCGCCGCCCGGCCCGGCGCCATCATCCCCTTCATCGCCGAGACTGGCGGCCTGAACGGCATGTTCATCGACACCACGGCGTTGAAGGAACAGGTCATCGACGACGTGATCCAGTCGGCCTTCGGTTCGGCCGGCCAGCGCTGCTCGGCCCTTCGCGTCCTCTATGTGCCCAAGGATTCGGCCGACGCCCTGATCGAGGGCCTGAAGGGCGCTCTGGCGGTCCAGACCGTCGCGGACCCGGCCGATCCCAAGACCGACATCGGCCCCGTCATCGACCCTGAATCCCGTCGCGCCCTGGAAGCCCACGTCGAGCGCCTGTCGAAGGACGCGAAGATCGTCGCCCGCGCCGCCCTGCCGATGGGCGCCGAGAAGGGCGACCTGTTCGCCCCCACCATCGCTGAAATCCCGACGCCCGACTTCCTCGAACGCGAGGTCTTTGGCCCCATCCTGCACATCTATCGCTACGCTACGTCCGACCTGAAGTCGGTCGCCAGCAAGCTCGCCGCGCGCGGCTATGGCCTGACCTTGGGCGTCCACAGCCGCATCGAAGCGTTCGCCGCCGAAGTCGTAGACCTGGTCCCCGCCGGCAACGTCTACGTCAACCGCTCGATCACCGGCGCGGTCGTCGGCGTGCAGCCGTTCGGCGGCGAGGGGCTGTCAGGGACGGGCCCCAAGGCCGGCGGGCCGAACAGCCTGATCCGGTATGCTGCCGAGAAGGCGATCAGCGTGAACATCGCCGCGCAGGGTGGAGATCCTGCGCTGCTGAATTTGTGAACATCATTTTGACGTCAAAACGACATTCCGAAGATAAGCTCCGTAGGAACTCTTACCGAGTTCAGCCGCTAGCTCTTCGAGCTTGGCGGCGTCGATGAAGCCTTTCTGGAAAGCGACTTCTTCTGGGCAAGCGATCTTGAACCCTTGGCGCTTTTCAAGGACACGGACGAACTCTGCGGCCTCGATCAGGCTGTCGGGCGTACCCGTGTCGAGCCAGGCGTAACCTCGGCCCATGATCTCGACCGACATCTTGCCTTGCTCCAGATAGATGCGGTTGACGTCGGTGATCTCAAGTTCGCCACGGGCCGACGGCTTGAGGTCGCGGGCGATCTCGATCACGTCGGAATCGTAGAAGTAAAGACCAGTGACAGCCCAGTTCGACCTGGGGATCTTTGGCTTCTCCTCGATGGATAAGGCGCGCATGCTATCGTCGAACTCGACCACGCCGTACCGTTCGGGATCGTTGACATGATAGGCGAACACCGTCGCCCCCTCCGGCCGGCCCATCGCGTTGGTGAACAGGTCGGTAATGCCGTGGCCGTAATAGATGTTGTCGCCCAAAATCAGGGCCGAGGGATTGTCGCCGACGAAATCCGCGCCGATCACATAGGCTTGGGCCAGGCCGTCGGGGCTGGGCTGCACGGCGTATTGGATATCCATCCCCCATTGCGAACCGTCGCCGAGCAGGGCTTGGAAGTTGGGCACATCGCGCGGAGTAGAGATAATCAACACCTCGCGGATGCCGGCCAGCATCAGAGTCGACAGCGGATAATAGATCATCGGCTTGTCGTAGACCGGCATCAGCTGTTTCGAGGTGACGAGGGTCATCGGATGCAGGCGGGTGCCGGATCCCCCGGCCAGGATGATGCCCTTCATGGGACGGTCCTTTCGGCTTGCAAATCGGTGACGATCTCGGCAACGGCGGCCTGCCAGGGACGAGGCGTAACGCCATAGTCGCGGGTCAATTTCTCGGTGGACAGGCGCGAGTTGGTCGGGCGTTCGGCCGGGGTCGGGTATTCGGACGCGGGGATAGCCTCGACCGTGGCGGAGGGGCCTCCATTCGCTGCGCTAAGAGCGAAGATTTCGCTGGCCAGCTCGGCCCAAGTGGTCTCTCCAGCATTGACGAAATGGTAAACGCCGGTTGGGGCGTCGGCGTCTGCGATCATCTTCAGGGCGATGGTCTTCAGCGTCGCCGCAATGTCGCGCGCCGAGGTGGGGCAGCCGTGCTGGTCGCCGACTACGCGCAGACCTGGCCGGTCCGCGGCGAGGCGAAGCATGGTCTTTAGAAAGTTGGCGCGATGCACGCTCAGCACCCAGGCGGTGCGCAGCACGACCGAGCGCGGATTACCAGCGCGCACCGCGAGTTCACCCGCCAGTTTGGAAGCGCCATAGACGCCCAGAGGCCCGACCGGATCGGTCTCGACATAGGCGCCCGCCTTGGAGCCGTCGAAAACATAGTCGGTCGAGACCTGGATCAGCGGGATTCCCGCCTCGCGTGTCGCGTCAGCCAGCACCGCCGGTCCCATGGCGTTGGCGGCAAAGGCGGCGGCGACCTCGGTCTCGGCCTTGTCCACGGCGGTGTGGGCGCCAGAGTTGATCACTGCGGCGAAGGGTGTGGCGGCAAAGACCGTCCGGACTGAGCTCGCGTCGCCTAAGTCAAGATGCTCCCGTGTCGGCGCGTGCAGCACCACGCCCTCGGGCCAGTCGGCGGCAAGCAACTCCAGCCCCACCTGCCCTGCGCCGCCAGTTATCAAGATGTGGATGGGTTCAGCCATTGGCGACGCCTAGACGCTCGGTGGAATAACGGGCGTCCAGGATGTCTTGCCACCAGGACTGGTTCTCAAGATACCAGGTCACCGTCTGTTCGATGCCCTGCTCAAAGGTTACCGAAGGAGTCCAGTTGAGGTCCGACCGGATTTTCGAAGCGTCAATGGCATAGCGCTGATCATGGCCTGGACGGTCGGTCACATAGGTGATCTGGTCAGCATATTTCCCATCCACCTTGGGCCGCAATCGGTCCAAGATCGAGCAGATCGTCGTGACGACTTCGATGTTTTTCTTCTCGGCATTGCCGCCGACATTATAAGTCTCGCTGGGCGTGCCGGTTTCGAAGACGGCTTGAAGTGCACGCGCGTGGTCATCGACGAACAGCCAGTCGCGAACGTTCGACCCGTCCCCATACACCGGCAACGGCTCTCCGTTCAGGGCGCGGATTATGATCAGCGGAATCAGCTTCTCGGGGAAATGATAGGGGCCGTAATTGTTGGAACAGTTCGTCACCAGCACCGGTAAGCCATAGGTGTGACCCCAGGCGCGTACCAGATGGTCCGACCCGGCCTTGGACGCCGAATAGGGTGAGCGCGGATCGTATGGCGTGGTCTCAGTGAAGAAGCCGTCCTCGCCCAGCGACCCGAACACTTCGTCGGTCGAAATGTGGTGGAAGCGGAAGGCCGACTTGGCCGCATCATCCAGACCGCGCCAATAGGCCAGCGTTTGGTTCAGCATGACGAAAGTGCCGACCATGTTAGTCTGAATGAACTCACCCGGACCGTCGATCGACCGATCCACATGGCTCTCCGCGGCCAAGTGGGCGACGACGTCGGGCTTGAATTCGCGAAGTGCCTTGGACACGGCGTCGGGGTCGCAGATGTCGGCCTGAACGAATGCGTAACGGTTGTTGGAAGCCGCCGGCTCCAGGGAGCTAAGCACCCCCGCGTAGGTCAACTTGTCGAAAACCAGAACTTCATGGTCAGTGTGCGCAATCAAACGACGCACCAAAGCCGAACCAATGAACCCGGCGCCGCCGGTCACCAAAATACGCATCGAAATTCTTTCCGTGAAAGCGTTACAGTCGCCGAGACTGCGGCCGTATCCGTTTTCGCTGCAGGCTGACGCCGTCTGTCAGAATACGCTTTGGCAATCGGAGTCGTTGCCGACCCGTCGGCCTCAAAACCGCAAACAGCACCTTGCCCTAGGCAGGCTTCGCGAAAAACACCGCCGCATATCGTAGGACCATGACGCTGTCTATGACTTCTGAAAGCCTATGGATCAGGCCGTCTTGCTCGTCAGAGGATCGTACTCTGCTGGCCCCTAGAACCTTTTCGCAGCATTTCAGCACGTATTGTACGCCGGTCACGCCTCCCGGTTCGCCAAACTCCGCAGCGTAGCTGGTGTGCAGATCTTCGACGATGTACTGGCCCCCAGGCTTCAGGTGAGGCAGCAAGGTTTGCAGGCCGATAATTTGGTGCGACCAGATGTGCGATCCGTCTTCGACGATCAGGTCGAACGGACCGTTCTGCTCAGCAAAGGCCTGCAAGGCCGCAGCGTCGGATTGATCGACCAACTGGATCCGAATCCGATCGCCGGTGACGTTTAGGGCGCTTTCCGCGATGTCCAAGCCGTAGATCGTCGCGTTGGGGAAGTACTCTTCCCACATGCGAATAGACGCCCCCTTTTGGACGCCGATCTCAAGCACCTTGAGAACTTCGGTGCGCTCGAGCACGGAGAATCGTTCGTAGATGCGAAGATAGTCATGTCCCTTGCCGGGCTCGCCTCGTTTTCCATCGACGGCTTTGTCAGTCCGGTATTTTAAGCCGAGTTCGTTTAGCAAGGACATGCCGATACCCTTAAGTTTGCTGTGTGAACTATTGGCGGGTTACGCAATAATATCAAGCAACAAGGCGGAGCATTGGCCGCTCTCGCCGAGGGGCGCGTTGCCGTATGGCCTCGGGGGCATTAAGGTTCGGCGTGAAAATAGAATGTCAGTGGAGCCATCGTCGACATGAACAACCCCTATGTCGGCCTCGAGGATCGCGCATTCTGGAAGCTGGCCGTCGCCTCGCGAAGCCTTTTCGATCTGACCGATCTCTGGAAGCCCAAGTTTGATCTGAAGACGTCCGATCAGTTCGTCACCTTCGGATCCTGCTTCGCGCAACATATCGGCAGGGCCTTGGCTGCCAGGGGCTTTGCCTGGTTCAATGGCGAACCCGCGCCTCGAGGACTATCTGCGTCGAGCGCCAAGACATTCAATTACAATGTTTTTTCTGCCCGAACGGGAAATATCTACACCACGTCGATTCTTGCCCAATGGGTGGGGTGGGCCGCTGGCGTCCTCTCCTTGCCGGAGGAAAGCTGGGAAACTGACGGTCGGTTCTATGATCCGTTCAGGCCCGCCGTGGAACCAGACGGCTTCGATTCGGTCGAGGAGATGCAGGTCAGCAGAGCGGTTGCGGTCGCGGCCTTCAAAACCTGCATCGAGAAGGCCGACTATTTCGTCTTCACGCTGGGGCTAACGGAAAGCTGGCGAAACATCGAAACGGGGTACGAATATCCCATGTGCCCAGGAACCGTGGCGGGGGTTTTCGACGAAAGGACGCATGCTTTCGACAACCACACGGTGATGGATGTCCTGACCAATCTCGAGACGGCCATGGACCAGATGAAGGTTCTCAATCCGAACCTGCGGTTTATACTCACCGTATCCCCCGTGCCGCTGACCGCCACAAAGTCCGGTGGCCACGTCATGGTCGCGACCATGGAGTCCAAATCCGTATTGCGCGCCGTGGCGGGGCAACTGTCGCGACAGCGCCCAGACGTCGATTATTTCCCTTCCTATGAAATCATAAACAGCCCGGTCACTAAGGCGGTTTTCTTCGAACCTAATCAGCGGGACGTAAACCCGCGCGGTGTCGATTTCGTCATGGACAACTTTTTCAGCGCCGTGTCGGCCCAACCGACCTCTGCGAAACCCGTTAAGCCCAAGCCGGCCTCGGGCGCGGAGCCTGTCGCTTCTGCGGCGGATGATGTGGTGTGCGAAGAAGAGTTGCTTCAGGCATTTGGAGGCGCCGCATGACAATCCCCAAACTTTGCGTACTGGGCTCAAGTTATATCGGAGCCGTCTTCTCTGCCTACAAAATGGGCGCCCCTGGAGACGATCGTTACGAAATAGATTTTTACGGCCACAGCAATGGCGGGTTTCCCAAGGTCGATGTCATCGACGGCCATATTCGCAATGTTCGATTCAGATCGAGCGCCAGCCTAGACGTCCGCTCATATGACGCCTTCATTGTCTATGCGGATCTTCCATCGCCCCAGGACATTCACAAGGCGATGGCTATGGCAGTCAACGCCGGTTGCTCGCTTCAGGTCGTGGCGCGCGTCGCCACAGACATGGTGAGAGAATCGAACGCTTACCGCCTTGCAGAGCTATTGAAAGCTCTTACAGGCAAAGCAGCATTGCTGGTGTCAGCGAACGTCGTATCGACGACTACCATAAAGATGGACGATGCGAGGTTCAAAAACGTTCAGGCCATCATTCAGCAGGCTTTGGGCGATCATGACTACGTGCCCTTCCCTCGTGTCCTTTTCGATGATCTTCATCGTCCCTTGGGTGAATTCTATCGGGGCTCTGTTCTGTTGACGGGCGAAAAGGCCGTCGAGAACGCCGGCCACGACTATCACCATATGAACGAGAAAGGCGGGCGTGAAGTTCTTGACGCCGTTCTTCGCCATCTGGACCTGAAATTCGATCTTCAGAGCCAGGCGGCCTGAAAATCGTCATGCGCCCGCCAAGGTGTGCATGCAGGGTGAGCCATGCTTCACAGGCGCGCATTGCTAGGCGGGTTGGGTCTCCTTTCGGCGGTTCCGACCGCCGCCTGCGCCCGGTCTTCTGGCGAGGCGCTTGCACCTGAAGTTTTCGGAGCGAAGACGGGCCGTCTGTCGCGGGCGGAAGCCATCCGGAATGTCGCCGCGCTCAAGGCGGCGTTCGAGAGCCGCAAGGTTATCGACGGGAAGGGCGCAACCTATGAAATTCACGGCGAACTGCGGATAACCGCGTCGCCGCGCTTGCGTCGTTTGACCTTGCTGCAGACATCGGTCGATCCCAAGCTGGAGAAAACGGTCGTCTTGGATGGGCTGAGCGCCGGTCGTATCGAGATCGAAGACCTCGTCATAGATCTCGCGGATCTTCAGCAGGACGCCGGCATGGGACAGTGCTCGGCTCTGCAGATCAGCAATTGTGCATCGGCCGTCCTTAATCGAGTGACCGTCCGCAACGCTGGCGCCATCACCGGCATAAAGATCATCGCCACGCCTGGCGCCGTACTTCGCGATATCGTCATTAAAGATTTCAAACCGCGCTTTCGTCGTGAGCCCGAGAACGACGTCTGCCAGGGTATTGAATTCCAGTTGTGCGGCGGGTTCTCGATCTCGAACGCCAGGGTGTCGGAACTGGTCGCACAATGGCCCGACCGGCCGGCGCTTTCTCGGCAGTATTCTAGAGGCGTCGTCTGCGGGTCTTCGATGGACGGCTGGATTTCCCATTCAAGCATTGGTCCAGGGGTTGAGCAGGGTGTGGACATCAGCGGTCGTGGAAACCGTCGGATATCGGTCGTCGGCAACCGCATC
>Ga0308156_1002940_pt1 | contig 13903 bp, 13 predicted proteins | sample PhyAR2_FD_201041 | JGI IMG/M metagenome (GOLD analysis project Ga0308156, IMG submission 201041) | Phyllosphere microbial communities from UC Gill Tract Community Farm, Albany, California, United States - DLSL A.R2 | ecosystem: Host-associated > Plants > Phyllosphere > Unclassified | place: USA... | reverse complement strand
GTTCTCATCGGCTGCTGTGATCCCTGATTTATGAGAGCCAGCCATCGGATGGCCCCCAATAAAATCAAAGGAAAAGGACTCGGCGAATTGGGTGATTTCCGCTTTGGTACTGCCGGTGTCTGTTACCAGCACCGAAGGCTTTAATGAAAGTGCCCCCAGTTCGGCAAGATATTTTTTGGTGATCTCTACCGGCAATGCCAACAAAATCACGTCGGCACGGACAGCACCTTCAGAAAATGAAGGGGGCACTTCGTCTACTAAACTTGTTGCCAATGCGATCTCATTGGTTTCCTGACAATCCCACCCCATCAAATATGCTTGCGGGTGTGCCTTTTTGATACATGTTGCTAAGGAAGCGCCGATCAATCCTAGACCGGCGACGAAGATATTTTGGCTCATGAAAAGAATCCTCATTTCTACTGGAATTTTTTGCTATTTCTTTAATCAGTAGGTTAACAAGTATTCTCGATACGCCTGAACAGATGCGGTCAATTCTTCGAAAGAATCACTTGGAAACTTTTCTAATAGTTCATTGGCCACCACTGTTGCCACCACACTCTCACAAACAACACTAGCTGCTGGTACAGCGGTGCTATCTGAGCGTTCGACGCTTGCTTTATACGGTTCTTTGCTGTCGATATCAACACTTTGCAACGGCTTGTACAAGGTCGGGATCGGCTTCATAACCCCGCGAACCACAATTGGTTCCCCGTTCGTCATGCCGCCTTCAAAACCACCTAGGTTGTTGCTGCGACGGGTGTAGCCCCGTTGTTCGTCCCATAAAATCTCATCCATGACTTTTGAACCCGGTAAAACACCTGCCTCAAAGCCAACACCGAACTCAGCACCTTTAAAGGCGTTGATACTGACCACGGCTTGGGCAATCTTCGCATCAAGTTTTTTGTCCCATTGCACGTAACTGCCAAGACCAGCAGGAACGCCGCCAACAAGCACTTCCACTACGCCGCCGATCGTATCACCATTTTTCTTCGTTTGATCGATCAACTGCTTGATTTCTTCTTCGACTGACGGATCTAACACCCTTACTTCTGAAGCTTCAGAACGTTTTGCGATTTCTTTAACGGTCAAGCCTTCTGGAATTTCTGCTTTGATGCCGCCTAACATCGTTACATGACCTGCCACATCGATGCCAAGCTCCTTCAAAATTTTCTTCGCGATTGCGCCGATGGCTACCCGCATAGTCGTTTCCCGGGCAGATGAACGTTCCAGGACGTTTCGTAGATCTTGATGGTGGTATTTCATACCGCCGACCAAGTCAGCATGACCAGGTCTTGGTCGTGCCACTCGTCGTAGTTTGCGGTCTTTTTCTGGTACCTCTTCGATTGCCATGACCTTGGTCCAATTTTTCCAATCTTTGTTCTCGACCACTAAAGTCACAGGAGAGCCTAATGTTTTTCCATGACGGATACCGGAAGTGATACGGACTTGGTCTTTTTCAATCAACATCCGTCCCCCACGACCATAGCCGGTTTGTCGTCTCGCTAATTCAAAATTGATGTCTTCTGCTGTTAATGGCAATCCTGCCGGTAACCCTTCGATAATGGCGGTCAACTCTGGTCCATGTGATTCGCCTGCTGTAATATAACGCATGATCCGTTACCTTCCTTTCTTATAATAGGTAGTCTTTGATTTTTTCAGTCGGGATCGTCACGATTTTCGCCTGTCCGATCGCTTCTAATAGAATAATCTTCAATTGTTGCCCGCGGGCTTTTTTATCATGAGTGATTGCTTGGTATAATTGCTCTTTATCTATTTCCCTTGGTGTAATCGGCAAGTGAAACTTCTCAACCATTTCTGTAAGTTGCTGGGTCGTACCTTTTGGTGTTAATCCGGTGGCTTCTGCATGTCGGGTAATCATAATCATCCCCATCGCAACGCCTTCTCCGTGACTAGTCTCAAAAGCAGCCGTTCTTTCTAAGCCATGACCGATCGTATGACCGAAGTTCAGTGTCAGACGACTACCATGATCAAAGGGGTCTTCTTCCACTACTTTTTGTTTAACCTTTAAAGAAGCTGTGATCACATTTTCAGCGTGGGCCAACAAATCGGCTTCATCTTTCAAACCTGCTAACGTTTGCCAAAGTTCAGGATCTGCAATAGCGGCTGACTTGATGATTTCAGCAATGCCTTCTTGGACGCGTTTAAGCGGCAAACTTTCAAGTAAATCTGGATCGATCATCACACCGGCTGGTTGGGCAAACGTGCCAACGAGATTTTTGGCACTGCCAGTATTTACAGCTGTTTTCCCGCCGATACTTGAATCGACCTGTGCCAATAACGTCGTCGGAATCTGCAAGAAATCAATGCCGCGCATATAAGTAGAAGCAACAAATCCTCCGAGATCACCGATCACACCGCCACCAAGGGCAATGATCCCATCGCTTCTGGTCATTCCGAATTGGGCAAGACCATCATATAAACTAGCTGCTTGCTCTAGTGATTTGCTTTTTTCGCCGGCTGGTACGACTAACAGTGTTGCCTCAAACCCTGCAGTGATTAAGGAATCGACGATTTGTCCGCCATACAGGGGTGCGACATTGCTGTCTGTAATGACGGCAATGCGCTGTTTGTCCCACAACTGTTGCACCCAGGTTCCGACTTTTTGAAACGCCCCTCGTTTAATGAGGATATCATAGGAATGGTCTTCTAAGTGAATGTGTAACATTGATTTTTGCACCTCTTTTATTGGTTGTCTTCACGCTTAGTCTTGCAACGCTTTGATTTCTTTCATCGCTTTTTCCATGATATGGACTTCTTTCATCATGTTCATGTACGTTTTTTCGTTAAGTGATTGAGGACCATCAGACCAAGCATTGGCTGGATCTGGATGGATCTCAACGATCATCCCATCGGCGCCAGCAGCAACACCCGCTCTTGCCATTGGTGGTACAAGATCCCAAATACCTGTTCCATGACTAGGATCAACGATGATTGGGAAGTGGCTCAGTTTTTTGATGATTGGTACTGCACTTAGATCAAAGGTATTACGGGTTGCTGTTTCGTAAGTTCGGATCCCACGTTCAATGAAAATCACTTCACTTTTATCTTGAACGGCGATGTATTCCGCAGCATTCAACCATTCGTCGATCGTGCCTGAGATGCCTCGTTTAAGGCCAATTGGTTTCCCGGTTTTTCCAACGGCAGCTAGCAATTTGAAGTTTTGCATGTTCCGAGCACCAATCTGTAAAATATCACTGTATTCCGCCACCATATCGATATGCCCTTCGTCCATGACTTCTGTGATGACTTTCATGCCAGTTTCATCAGCTACTTGGCGAATGTATTTTAGCCCTTCTTCTTCAAGCCCTTGGAATGCGTAAGGCGACGTGCGGGGTTTGAAGGCACCACCACGTAAGATTTGTGCACCACCAGCTTTGGCGATTCGGGCACATTCACGAATTTGGTCTAAGCCTTCAATCGAACATGGACCAGCCATCGTAACAAAGTTGCCGTCACCGATTTTCACACCATCTACATCCACAACCGTATCTTGCGGATGGAACTCACGAGAGGTCAATTTGTAAGTATTTGAGATCCGAATGGCATCTTCGACACCTTCGTAGCTGCGAAAAGCAACATCTTGGATGCGGCGTGTATCCCCTTTTAACCCGATAACGACCTGTTCTTTTCCTTGGTTGACTTGAACATCTAAGCCTTCTTTTTTGATTCTAGTTACAACAACTTCAACTTGTTCTGGCGTAGCGCCTGGTTTCATAATTACGATCATTTTTTCTTCCTACTTTCGTTTTTTCTAATTTTTTTATTTTTTACATGGATTCAATAAGTGCTTTTACTTTTTCAACAGGCATTTCTTGGCCTGTCCAAAGTTTAAATGCAGCTGCACCTTGATACAGCAACATGCTTAAGCCGTTTGCAGTTTTGGCACCGACTTCTTTCGCATCTTTCAAAAGCTGCGTTTCTCTTGGATTATAGATGACATCATAGACAGCTAATGATTCCCGCAAGAGTGTTTTGTCTTTTAGAGGACTTACCGTATCATTCGGCTTCATCCCCACGCCAGTAGCATTAACTAAAAGACTGCTTTGATCGATGGCTGTTTTTAGAGCCGTCTGATCTTCTAAATCCGTTAATGTGATCTCAGAGGCGGTCTTTTCTGCGATCTGTGTCAATTTTTCCTGAATGATTGGATAAAACTCATCCTTGCGGTTAAAGACACGGATCGTTTTGACACCATCTAGTGCAGCTTGACTAATGATTGCTGTCGCTGCTCCACCTGCACCGATCACAGTCATCGTTTTTCCAATGATCGACACTTGAATGTCTTCAAGTGCGCGCATAAAGCCGATACCATCTGTATTGTGCCCAATCAATCGCCCCTCTCGATTGACGATTGTATTGATTGCGCCGATCAGCTCGGCTGCTGGTGAGCATTCATCCATCAACGGTACTGCTGCCATTTTATGGGGCATTGATAGATTGACACCTAAGAGATCCAACTGACGGATGCTTTGGATACTAGCGGCTAAATCATCCGTCTCAACATCAAAGGCCAGATACACGGCGTCGATCCCTTGTTCTTCAAAAGAAAGATTGTGCATCGCTGGAGAGATGCTGTGTTTGGCTGGTTTGGCAAATAGCGCCGCCAACCGTGTGTGACCGGTTATCATTTGTTTCATCTGGTTCATTCCTTTCAACAAAAAAAGATGTCCACCGTAAATTTAAGAATCTACAGTGAACACCTTCAAACATTACATATCGGCAAAGCTAGATATGTGAATATAAAAAATAGCCACTATAGATTTTACGATCTACGTGGCTGCGAATTCATTACGAAATGCTCTAGCCATCATAGATACAAACTTAGCGTTTGTACCCATGCCTTCATGAATACAAACCTATCTAAAATAGCTAAAGTAATATTTATTCAGTTGTGTGGGGTTCGTTAGCAATAATTTTTGCATAGTCCTTCGCTCCAAACTGATGTAAGATTGACCTAAGTATAGGTTTAACTTTGAAAGATGTCAATGATTTTTTCTTATTTTTTTCATTTATTTGATTAGTTTTTTTGAAAACACTGTTCTATCAAGGGCTTTATAAGTCGTCTTCAAAGAACAGTAACAGTTCTGGTAAACTTAAGCGCACTTTTTCATCTGCTGAAAGATCCTTAACGATTTCCCCTTTTCTGAGCAGGATCAGGCGGTCTCCGTATTTTAATGCATCTTCCATCCGATGGGTAATCATGAGACAAGTTAGATTTTGTTCTTCCACGCGTTTTGCAGTGATTTGCATCAGCTGTTTGGAGGTCTTTGGGTCTAACGCAGCCGTATGTTCATCTAGCAACAACAGTTTTGGTGTTTGGATCGTTGCCATCAATAAACTTAGTGCCTGTCGTTGACCGCCGGATAAACTGCCCGTTGGCGTATCCAAATGATTTTCCAACCCATTGCCGATTTCTTTACAAAGGGCATAGAACGTTTCTCTTTGCCCTTGGAGTTGTCGAAGACCTAGTGACCGTTTTTCCCCTCTTTTTTGTGCTAATAGAAGATTTTCTGCCACTGTCATACGGGGAGCCGTCCCCATTTTCGGGTCTTGGAAGACACGTGCCAAAAAGCGGGCGCGTTTTTCTTCCGAAAGTGCGGTCACGTTTTGATCATCGATCATCACTTGCCCACTCGTCAAGGGCATGGTGCCTGAGATGCAGTTGAATAACGTACTTTTGCCGGCGCCATTTCCTCCGACGACCGTGACAAATTCTCCTGGTTTTAAAGAAAGATCGATTTTATTCAAGAGCACTTTTTTCTCATTCGGTCCGTTGCCGACAACTTTAAAGGCTTTTTTTAAGGCTAACATTATTCATCCTCCGTTTCAAAACCAGTGCGTAGATGCAAGGCTTGTTTAAATTGAGGGATCAACAGGCAGATCGTCAAGACGATTGCAGAGAAGATCTTCAAGTAAGTCGTATCAAATCCAGCTTTGATCACAAATAGGATCAATAATTGGTAGATAATGCTGCCGATCACGATAGCGATCAGACGTTCCAGCAAGGTCAATTCACCATATAATACCTCACCAATGATGATTGACGCCAGTCCGATAACGATCACACCGATTCCCTTGCTTATGTCGGCGTAGCCGTCGTTTTGAGCGATCAATGCGCCTGAGAGTGCGATCACGCCATTGGAGACGATCAGTCCAATGATTTTCATTCGATCCGTATTGATCCCCATTGACTTGGCCATGTGTTCATTATCCCCGGTAGCAATATAAGCTTGACCCAAGTTGGTATGGAAAAAGTAAACCAAGACGCCCCCAATCAACAAGACCATGATCAATCCGATAATCACCGTATCATAATAATTCGGTAAATTCATTCTAGTAAAAAAATCTTGAATTTTCGGTTGGTTTAATAAAGAGAGGTTTGGTGAGCGCATCACAAACAGCATGACCGAGTTCAATGAAGACATCACCAAAATACCTGCTAAAATCACGGGAATTTTGCCTTTTGTATAAAGAAGTCCTGTCACACAGCCCGCACACATCCCAGCCAATACTCCTAACAAAGTCGCTAAGACGGGCGACACCCCATGGGTGATCGCTGTCACACAGACAGCACCGCCTAACGGAAAGGACCCTTCCGTCGTCATATCCGGGAAATTCAAAATACGATAGGTCATAAAAATCCCTAATCCCAGGATTCCCCAAAGTAGCCCTTGCCCTATTGCTGAAACAATCATCATTCTTCCTCCATATTCTTACAAGTTTTCTCTTTCAAGACTCTCTCGGTGATCGCAGGTGATTGCTGTTCCTAATTGTTACTCATCACTTGCTTCACTTTCCGGTGTCGTTGTAATCAATTTTGCCTCGTCTTTGAGGTTTTCTGGGATAGTGATTCCCAATAACTGCGCTTGTGTTTCATTAATGATCGTTTCGCCATCGCTGAATGTATAGATCGGCGTTGTCGCAGGTTCAGCCGTCCCGTCAAGAATTGCTGCCACCATCTTCCCAGTTTCGACCCCAATCGTAAATTGATCTTGCCCAACCGTTGCTAAGCCGCCTTGTTCCACCATCGTGTCTACGGAAGTAATGATTGGTGTTTTTGATTTATTGGCTTCTTGAACTACGGTCTGCATAGCATTTGCGATCGTATTGTCTAACGGAATATAGATAAAATCGACTTCCCGTGCCATCACTTGCACCATTTGCGCAATTTCATTACTTGAAGGAACGGCATAGGATTTGCTGGTCAAGCCATTTTCTTCGGCAGCAGCTTCTGCTTCTGCCACTTGGTATTTCGAATTGTCTTCGGTCGAAGAATACAAAATACCGACTGTTTTTGCCTCTGGCAGCAAATCTTTTGCTAGTTTGATTTGTGCAGCAACTGGTGCTTTATCGGAAACACCAGTGATATTGCCGCCGGGTTGATCCATATCTGCCACGAGATTTGCCCCAACTGGATCAGTGACCGCTCCTAAAACGATCGGTACATCCTGAGTGACATTCGCCAACGCTTGTGCCGCGGGTGTTGCTACCCCAACCAAAACGTCGGCATCTTTATTTAGCAGCTGCTGGCTCATCGTTGCCAATTTGCTTTGATCCGCTTGACCGTTCTGGAATTCGATCGTCAAGTTGTCCCCTTCGGTATAGCCTGATTCTTTAAGGCCTTCTTTGATCCCCTCGGTGATCGCATCTAACGCTTCATGACTGACAAATTGTAGGATCCCGACTGTTTTTTCAGCTTTTTCTACTGGTTCCGAAGTCTCACTAGCTTGATTGGTCCCACTTCTCATTCCTAACTGATAGACAAATGTCGCTCCTAAAAATAATAAAATAACGGCAACCGATGCAATTAATCCCTTGTTTTTCATTTTTCATTCTCCTTTTTCTGCTTACGTTTTTCGTGTTTTTCATTTTATGGTTTTTGAGAACAAAAAAAGCAACTGCCTATGTGACGGCAATTGCAAGTAAGCAAAAGCCGCATAGAAGCTTGTCCTATGCGGCGATAAATTCAACTACCAGCATAGATACAGCACTTTAGAAGGTTCTCTAAAAAGTTGTATCTATGGAATGAGGTCCCATCAATACAACTATCTACGCCAGTTTTGCCATGATTTCACTTGCAATGGAATAAATAGTTTCATGATTGTTCCTCCTTCTCAACTTGTTTTCTTTCTTGATTGAATTCAGTTTAGCCTATTGATAAAAAAACGTCAACAATTTTCTGTCAAATTGTCAGATTTTTTTATCAATCATTGGCAGAAGAACGAATCGTCCACATGGGTAAACGATTCAATTCTGGGATGAATTCCGTCGTTGGCTGTTCAAATGAATCAAAAGTAAAGCGATTTTTCTCGACTCCTTCTTCATAGAAGACAAAGGTCACTTTATCAGGATCAATGTCATATTCATTGGAGAAAAATGCCACGTCATAGACGATCGGATAATAAAAAAATGTTCGATTCATTTCGTCTTCCTGTGCTTGGATCAGATCAAACACTTGATCCAGCTGTGGGCCATTTGGTTTACTGTACATCACAGAAATCGCTCTTGTTTCGCGAATCGTCTTATCAGCTGTCAAATATGGTAATGGCTGTACTTTTTCCGAAGGTAACTTGTCGAAAGCGATTCGATCCACTAAAGAGGCGTTGATGCGATTTTGAGAAAAAACGATCAAGCCTGCAAAAACCAGCGCGAAAAGAATGCCTCCGATCAGCGTGAAAATCGTTTTTTTCTGATCACGGTATAGATCATCTAACAAAGCTTGCCAGCTTTCCACTGTTTTTTCTTTCGTGTAATGAACAAAGTTCCTAACTTGTTCCATAATTTGCCCACCTTTTTTAAAAATCCTACTATTAATTCATACTATCAATTCCCTTCTAGAACGTCAAGAAACTTCACATTTCTTCGATAATTCGGTAAGATAAAAGAAAACGGTAAAGGAGTCATTATGCATAATCTAGCTAGTTCTTTGATGACTGGAGCCAACCCAATCTTCGATTTCATTGTTGTCTGTTTAAACTTTCTCTCCATTTTCGTCATCGTTTGGGGTGTATTGATCGCAGGCATTGATTTCGTGCGCTACGAATTAACAGAAAAGGATCGTTTGGTGGCAGCCAGAGAGAATAATTTTATCCGCAATTATTTAGGGAGTTATGTCTTATTAGGTCTTGAGATCTTGATTGCAGCAGATATTATTGAGACGATCATCCACCCTACTTTCGAAGACATCGTACGTCTAGCTGCAGTCGTTATTATTCGAACAGTCATCTCTTATTTCTTGAACAAAGAAATTGAGCGTGCACTGCAAACCACCGATCACCAACCTAACAAGAAAAAGGAAAGCTAGCTGCCATGGCTTTTCTTTGGATTCTTCGGTATAATAGATAGGAATATTTGACATTGGAAGGATCAATCCCTCAGTCAAACTATCCTTATAAGAAAAGAGGGAAACAATATGTCTTTTGATGGTGTTTTTACCCATTTAATGGTCAAAGAATTACAAAATCAATTAACCAGTGGACGTGTGAACAAAATTCATCAACCTTATGAAAATGAGGTCGTATTTGTGATCCGTGCCCAAGGGAAAAATCATAAACTTTTGCTATCCGCACATCCCACCTATGCTCGTGTGCAATGCACAACGATCGCCTATAGCAATCCAGAAACCCCACCGAATTTCTTGATGATGCTGCGGAAATATTTAGAAGGGGCGATCTTAGAATCAATCGAACAAATCGACAATGACCGTGTGATCCATTTTCATTTTACTCGACGAGATGAACTAGGTGATTTACAATCCCTCGTCTTGATTGTCGAATTGATGGGCCGTCACAGCACGATTTTATTAATGAATAAGACGAGCGGAAAAATTGTCGATACAATCAAACACATTGGTCATTCACAAAATACGTATCGTACTTTATTACCGGGTGCTACTTATATTGCACCACCAAAGCAAACAACACTTAATCCTTTTACAGCCTCTCGCACCAAAATTTTTGAAGAATTATCGACCATCGATCCCTTGACGGCAAAAGAACTTCAACAACGATTCCAAGGCTTAGGCCGCGATACAGCAGAAGAATTAATCGCTCGAATCAATGCCAATCCCAATGAAAAACTGCGTCAGTGGGATGTTTTCTTTACAGAGCTTACCCAGAAGCTAGCACCAAGTTATCTCCAGTCAAAGAAAAAGGAATATTTTACACCAATTCCCTATCCATCATTGATCGATGCGACCACCACTGTCACCTCTTATCAGAGTCTGAGCGAGCTTTTAGATGCGTTTTATCACGACAAGGCGGAAAGAGATCGGGTCAAACAACAAGGTGGCGAATTACTAAAGAAGATTGAGAATGAACTGAAACGCAACCAATTGAAGTTAAAGAAACGGCAACAAACGTTAATCGATTCAGAAAACGCCGAAGAATTCCGTCAAAAAGGTGAGCTTTTGACGACCTTTATGAATCAAGTCCCCCGAGGTGCTGCTTCAGTTGATTTGGAAAATTACTATGATGAGAATCGGCTTTTGACGATCAAATTAGATCCCGCTCTTTCTCCCAATCAAAATGCTCAGAAATATTTTCAACGTTATCAGAAATTAAAAAATGCAGTCAAACTGGTCCATCAGCAGATTGCCGAAACGAAAGAAGAAATCGCGTATCTCGAATCCGTGTTAGCCCAATTAGAAATCGCCTCTCCAATGGATCTGGCGGTTATTCGGGAAGAACTGATTGCACAAGGCTATGTCAAAAATCGGACGAAACAGCGTAAAAAAGCCGCTCCTTCGCAACCAGAACGATTTCTTTCTTCAGACGGAACAGAAATTTTCGTTGGAAAAAACAATTTACAAAATGACCAACTGACCTTAAAAACAGCTCGTAAGAGTGATATCTGGCTGCATACCAAAAATATTCCTGGCTCTCATGTCATCATTCGTTCGGATGATCCTAGTGAGACAACCTTAATGGAAGCTGCAGAGCTTGCCGCATATTTCTCAAAATATCGTCAATCTGCCCAAGTACCGGTGGACTATGTGCAAGTCAAACATATTCGGAAACCGAATGGTGCCAAACCTGGATTCGTCATTTATGAGAATCAAAAAACGCTTTTTGTGACACCTGATGAGGGAATTTTGAGATTAAAACAGTCCTAGCTGCTCCTCAGTCTATTCGGATCAAAAAATCATAGTGTAATCAATAAAAGAACCGACCACAAAAGCGCTGCGAAACTACACGCGCTTGTGATCGGTTTTTATGCTTTTTCCTTCTATCTACTGCTCTTTCAGCGACAATTTTGCTTAGCTTGAAACACAAAAGGCAAGCCTTCTCAGAATTTAGCCATCGACGTATCTGCTAGATCCGATAGAATGGCATTCGAAAATCACCGTGAGAAAGTAGCTTCTGCTAGCTAATAAATTCCACCATCCTCCATAGTGACTTTCTTCTCGAAATCAAAATGATACAGCTTTTCCCAGTGATTGATATTCAACGTTCCTTTGGTCAAATGGATTGCTAGAAAGCAACAGCCTTTATCATTCTCATTGTTGACTTCGTCGTACCAGACAAAGGCTTTGCGAATTTTGCATCTTAATTCTGCATTTTTAGGGTCTAGCACCCAACCTAAATTCTCCCCTTGACCGACCGCAGTAAACCATTCACCGCTAACAGCAATGGAAACTGCTGGGTTCTTTTTGATTTGCTTGATTTTATTGGATTGCTCGTGTGTCGACACGTAAAAAACGCCCTCTTCATAAAAAGCATCAACTTCTCGAACGACTGGTTGTATGTGTCCCTCTACAGTTTTGTCACAAGCTGTCGTCGCAAGGGCAATCACATTGTCTTTAAAATGTCCGAATTTTTCTTCAAGCAGCTTTATTCCTTCTTCATACTGGTGGGTCATTATTCTGTTCCTCCTTGCATCTTAATTCTTTTTTTAAAAGGAATCCATAATTCGACATGAACCACATGATTTTCCCCTTTTCGATAAAGCTCAGGAAAAAAATTCTCAGCAATCCAGCCATTTTTCTTGAGCCAAAAACGGGTATAACGCATCGCCTTTCCCATATTGATGATCAGTTGCTCTGAGACCGTATCAAAACTGCAAACAATATACTCACGTTCTGGTAAAGTCCATTCAGTGCAGTTGAGAAATTGCGAACCATCAGATATTTGACCAACAAAATAACTTGAATAGCCTTCAGGCGCATCTCCCGGAAATGAAACACCGATCAGGCAATGATCGGTGCGAGGTTGATTGGCAGTCTTTTGATAAAAATCATACCAAATATCATCAATCGGATCAATCCCAGTTCGTTGGCCCAGCATTTTTCCATACTTAAATGGATAGTAACCAACAACGCCACAAAAAACCAGCGGTTGCTGATTTCGCTTCTTCTGAATCTCCAAAACGACTCCTTCGCTGATCAATGGATTGCCTTCTTCTGTGACAATATACCCTAAAGATAGATCCGGCTTATCAAAATTTTGCAAGCCGATCGGCGCTTTTTGGTAAAGAGAAGGTGAAAGTCCATAAACGGTCTTAAAGGTTCTTGAAAATACTGCATGGCTGCTAAAACCAACCTCAAAAGCGACCTCAATGACTCGACTTTTTCTGTCTTTTAATAAAACAGCGGCTCTGGCCAGACGACGCAGTTTTATATATTCCCTAACAGAAATTTTAACTAAGCGAGTAAATAAGCGTTGATAATAAAATACAGAAAGTGATGCGACTTGTGCTAACGTTTCGATCTCTAGCGACTCAGCAAGATTGTCTTCGATAAAATCGATGGATTTTTGGATTGCTTCCCATGCATGCATATGGATTTCCTTTCTTTCACTATAAAATACTCAGCCAAAAAAGCTTTACCGTGTCTGCTCTTTTTCCAAAAAAAACTATATTTGTATTTATTTTCACAATGCATTAACTGCCGAGAATCAGCTTATTTAACATTTTAGCATAGCCTTCATGGTCCTAGAATATAAAAATAAAAAAAGACGAAGAGTTTTCGTCTTTTTCTAGTCAATGAGATTCTAAAAATTCTAACATCATTTTTATAAATTACCCTTACGAAGTGGTTTCTATACTGACCATCAAATGATGTCAGTGATAAACACTACGTAAAAGGATCTATTTTTATAAATTAATAGAAATAAATAGGCCGATCTTTGCGGTCTTGTAATGGGCGATTATTATTTTCTAACACTTCTTCCCGGAATTCCAAAATGAAGCGGCGGCTCATCTCCCCGATCCAGTCAAAGACGAACCAATTGATTGGCCCTTTGGTTGGCGGTGTCGTCAACGAACCCACATAATGGAAATGGTGGGTGCGTTCTGGTAAGAACATAGTCGGATCAAACCATTGCGTATGGTTTTCAAAGTCCCAGATGCTGTCGTCTTGCTGATTGCAGATCCAGTTGAGCTTATCCGTCAATTTGAATAAGATGCCCACAACCAAGTTTTCTCCGTCCTCATTCATATGGACGAGATGAAACTCTAATTCTTGCTGTTCATCATCGATAATATGTTCAGACGGCATGTGGAAATGAATATCCGTCAAATAGTAGTTGATCCCTTTAAATGTGACATAACTTTCTTTGTTATATGGAACGAAGTGAATCGTATTTTTGAATTCTTTTTCCGTGAACCGCTCTCGTTTATAGTGAAAAGCCAAGTCCTGATCGATAGGTTCTTCGGTTTCATCGTGAACTAAAGCAATTGGGGATTGGTAAGGAAATTCGGCGCCTTGTGCATACCAATCGCACAAAGTGTGCCAATGTTCAGGTCCATTGTCTCCGGAATAACTCCAGGGAACATCCATATTTCTTTTCAAAAAAACAGCCTCCTAATTCAAGTTGACAGCAAGGAATAGCCCTTCCTATCAAAAAAACTTTCTCCCAATGCTATCAGAAAATAGGTGAAAATA
>Ga0308156_1002936_pt1 | contig 13912 bp, 13 predicted proteins | sample PhyAR2_FD_201041 | JGI IMG/M metagenome (GOLD analysis project Ga0308156, IMG submission 201041) | Phyllosphere microbial communities from UC Gill Tract Community Farm, Albany, California, United States - DLSL A.R2 | ecosystem: Host-associated > Plants > Phyllosphere > Unclassified | place: USA... | reverse complement strand
TAATCCGAACCCATCGGTCATCGTTTTTCCATCAACGACTGAACAAGTTCAGGCAGTTGTAAAGCTTGCGAACCAATTTAATATCGCGATTACACCGTCAGGTGGTCGTACGGGTCTCTCTGCTGGTGCGGTAGCAACCAATGGTGAAATTGTCATTAGCATGGACAAAATGAACCAAATTCTTGAGTTCTTCCCGGCAGATCGTATGGTTCGAGTGCAAGCTGGTGTTGTGACTGAGCAATTGCAGAATTATGCAGAAGAACAAGGCATGTATTATCCAGTGGACTTTGCTTCAGCAGGTTCTAGCCAGATTGGCGGTAATATCGGTACTAATGCCGGTGGTATTAAAGTTATTAAATATGGCATGACACGTAACTGGGTGCTTGGCTTAACCGTAGTGACTGGTAAAGGCGATATTTTACGTTTAAACAAAGGCATGGTCAAAAATGCAACTGGTTATGCATTACAGCATTTGTTTATTGGTGGGGAAGGTACTTTAGGTTTAGTGACTGAAGCAGAAATTAAACTTGAGCGTCAACCACAAAACTTACAAGTTTTAGTTTTAGGTGTTCCTGATTTTGATGCAGTAATGCCTGTATTACATGCTTTCCAAAAAGATATCGATTTAACTGCATTTGAGTTCTTTGGTGAACTTGCAATGCAAAAAGTTTTAAATAATGGTCATGTACAACGTCCATTTGAGACTGAATGTCCATTCTATGTATTGCTTGAGTTTGAAGCGCCATATGAGCCGATTATCGATAAAGCGATGGAAATTTTCGAACATTGCATGGAGCAGGGTTGGGTACTTGATGGCGTAATGAGTCAGAGCCTAGACCAAGTAGAAAGCTTGTGGCGTTTACGCGAAGATATTTCAGAATCAATTGCGCCGTTCACTCCATATAAAAATGATATTTCAGTATTAATTACTCACGTACCTGCATTTATTCGTGAGATTGATGCGATTGTTCAAGAAAACTATCCAGACTTTGAAATTTGCTGGTTCGGTCATATCGGTGATGGTAATTTGCACTTAAATATTTTGAAACCTGAAAACTTAACCAAAGATGAGTTCTTTGCGAAGTGTCAGGTCGTCAATAAATATGTGTTCGATACCGTTAAAAAATACGATGGTTCAATCTCTGCTGAGCATGGCGTAGGCATGACGAAAAAACCGTATTTGGAATATTCACGTTCGCCTGAAGAAATTGAATATATGAAAGCGTTGAAGAAAGTATTTGACCCGAATGGTTTGATGAACCCGGGTAAATTATTTGATCTTTAATGCTTGATTAGGTAAAAGAATTTCTGCTAAAAGCGTATCGAAAGATGCGCTTTTTTTTATTGTTAGGAAAGAGTGAATGATAGAAAAACAAACTATTTGTCACGGGTATATTTGCTTACATTGTAAAGATATTGCTGCTGACTACGTGGATTTTCACACCAATAATAATGATTTATATATCAGTATGGTTTTATTTATGAAAATAGAAGATTCAACTCATATGATACGCCTATATCTGAAAGATGAAGAAAAGAAAATCTTGGATGAGTTTTTGGTCTGTGAAATTGTATTTGGACAAATTTTAGATCAAGTTGTTTTGATGAAAAATTATTTAATTACAGATTTTCAAGGTAAAAATATAGGAGAAGCTTATATAACAGAAATTAAAGTATAAGCAGTGATAAAAATTATTTCTTGTAAGCTTTCCAACCCGTCAGAATATGATAAATTAACGGTAAAAGACTAAGAGCAAAAAAGCTACAAAGCGTAATGGCCCACACAGGTAAATCCCTTGGATTACCTAAAAAGCAATAGGCAAAAATAGAATAAGACAACATCGAAAACATCGCCATTGTTCCAAGTGGAAGTGTGACTTTAAAAATTAACGTGCTAGCAAATGTTTTGTAGCGTTCCATGTTCCGATTGAGGCTATAGGCAATAATCATGAGCAACACATAACCTAAAATAAACAGCATAAATAACGCGGCTGTAAACAGTAGAATAGTGCGCCAACTCTTTTCTTGCGCGGTGTGATCACCATTTTCATAAACAACAGTAATATGTTCTCCCACTACTGGCATATCACCGGAGCGGACGGAGTTATCTAAAGTTAGTGTTCTGTTTTGATTATCTTTGAACTGAACCTGAGCGGTGTGCATGAGGGTTTTGGTTTTATATTTACGCCCATTGGAATCTGTACGTTCAGTATCGACCCACTCAGAGGTATAGTTCACTACAGTTGCATCGTAACTTGGCTTGGTTGCTAAACCATATACTGCTTGTGAAACCCAATACGTAAAAGGGAAAAATAAAGAGCTAATACTAAAAACAACTGCGAATAAATATGCGAATTCAAATTTACTGCTTTTACGATTTTTAGCTAAACGCTTGACCCAAAACTTGGTAAGTACAAATGACCAAACCATTAAAATTGCAACGACTACCAAGAAAACTTGCCCTGCATAAGTCAGTTGCATGGATGATCCTATTTGTTGGATGGAATAGAAATTGATCTTATCAAATCATAATCGCTAAGGTTGGGTGAATAGGATAAATTATTTGATCTTTAAGTGATTAGTCATCTTTAGAACTACATAGTTTCTACAGAGTAACCGATCAAGGCATAGCATCATAAAGTGATGGCTTTTGTTTTTGGTGATAAAAATGCAACGTTTATTTTTAATTTCAGCTCTCTGTGCTGGACTTTTTACTGGGTGTGCGACAACCAGTAAATTAATACCTTTTGCGGGTTCAGAAACCCCAATGCAACAAGTGCTTAAAGCTCAACCAGAGATTGCAAAAGAGCACAATAATACCTCAGTTCAGCAAGTGTTTAACCGTGTGGAATCACCTACTGTTTCTCGTATTACTGTCATTCAAACAGGTTTAATGGACGATTCTGTCTCTGCAATCCGAACAGAATATGCATTTAAATTAGTTGATGAAAAGTGGCAATTGCAAAATAAGCAAAAAAGTTATCAATGCGCTAGAGGGAAAGGCTCTAGAGGTTTCCAGACACAGCTTTGTTCTTAAAAATAAAAAAGACGATAAATATATCGTCTTTTTTATGGGCTAAATTATACGCCACTTTCTAAAATTTTAATTTTCACATCAATTACATCATCTTTTACTGCTGCATGATGTGCTTGCATATGAGGTGTCGCCAAATGTGCTTCAAGATGAGCAACACTTGCCCATTTTTCCAACATCACAATCGTGTCAGGCTCTTTGGTTTGGAAACTGGCCTTTGATATGTGATCAATCAAAGGCTCGTAGCCATGGCAACCATCTTCTGCTAAAACAGTTGGAATGATTTTTTGAAATGCATCCAATACATTTTGGCGATGTTGTCCACCCGATTTAGTACGAATTTCCGCAATAATAGTAAGCATGGATTTTTCCTTATTAGGCTGCTGCAAATACACTATTTAAGTGGGTTTTATATTCTTCAACATAACTATTAACGTCAGGCATTTTGATCACGTCATTAACAATAAAAGTAGGAAGTGTGCTCATGCCTAAAAACTGGTTTGCCTTATGAAATGGCAAATAAACACCATCTACACCCACGCCGTGAAAAAATTGGTCTGCCTCATCAAATGCTTCCATCGGGGCATTCCATGTTAATGACAACATATATTTTTTGTCATGAATTAAACCACCTGAACCATATTTTTTCGAAGTATCAGAACGGCTACGACCATCGTTTGCGTAAAGGGAACCGTGACCTACAGTAAATACATCATCAATATATTTTTTTACAGTCCAAGGAGCGCCCATCCACCATCCCGGCATTTGATAGATCACGACGTCAGCCCATAAGAATTTTTCGACTTCACTTTCTGCATCATAATTGCTATCTGCACGAGTGACTTGAACTTCGTGTCCGAGTTCGGTGAGGTGTGAGGTTGCTAGTGTGGTTAATGTGTCATTTAATTCACCATTTGAATGTGCAAATTGCTTGGCACCATTAATCACTAAAATCTTACTCATGGGAGTTACTCTAATTAAATTCTTCAATATGCAGCATACTTTACGGAATTTACTCTTATAGAAAAATGCATGAATTGGAAAAATATTGTTGATTAAAAATCAATAATTAAATATAAATTTTAGTTGTTAAATAAACTTAATTGAATAATATCAAGAGATTTGATCTTACTTACAAAGTGCTACGGAAAAAACTGTTTGTGAGCTTTAGCATTAAGTTTGAGTAGAGCGAAGAGATTACATATGAGAAAAATGGGTTTATTGGTTATTTTTAGTCTAACCATGCTAACAGCTTGTGCTCCAGCCAAGAATTCTTCTGCTCAACTTGCCGATAGCCCGATACAAGCCGTATTACTCGATCAACCCGATCTTCTAAATGATGCAAGTAATTTGGACATTTCACAGCAAATGAATGCTGCCGATGATCCCTCGAATGCGCAAGTTATCATTTTACAAACAGAACCTAGTCCAGATGCGGTGTCAAAAACACGAATTGAATATTTATTAAAACGAGATCAGCAAGTCTGGAAAATTGTGAATAAAAAACAAAGTTATCAATGTACGAAAGGACAGGAAACCCCAGATTTCCAAGTTAATCCTTGTCCTTAATGATTAATTTTTATTATAGATGTGGATAACTTTAAGGTTATTCACAATAAAAAAAGTATGGCTGTCGGTAAAAAATAAGATTTAAACTTCTTATAATTGTCCGATTGCTGAGCAATTCAAAAAATGCTATTGTTGCGCTCGGTAATTGTGCCAATTGGTAAAAGTTATCAAATCTCACGCCATATCTTTTTCTATTCTTAGACACCCTGTGAATACGGTGTTTCACATTCTAAACATGCACTCTCACGGCATATAAAAAACTTATTTAAAGATTGATTGACCGTACTGTCATCATCATGACTACATCCTATTTTATATGTAGTTGTAGAGACATATGGCCGCTATTTTGAAGTGTATAACTCATGAAAAATATTCAAACGACAACGTTGAACCGTACAACGTTGATGTTTCCTTTGGCCTTAGTGCTATTTGAATTTGCGGTTTATATTGGTAATGACCTGATTCAGCCAGCGATGTTGGCAATTACTGAAGATTTTGGTGTAAGTGCAACTTGGGCGCCGTCTTCAATGTCATTTTATTTATTAGGTGGCGCCACGGTTGCATGGTTACTTGGGCCTTTGTCAGATCGTCTCGGGCGTAAAAAAGTCTTGTTGGCAGGAGTTTTATTCTTTGCTTTATGCTGCATTTTAATTTTACTAACGCGAAAAATAGAACAATTTCTGGCATTAAGGTTTTTGCAAGGAATAGGTTTAACCGTAATCTCAGCAGTGGGTTATGCTGCCATTCAAGAAAACTTTGCTGAACGTGATGCAATTAAAGTCATGGCACTCATGGCAAATATTTCATTGCTTGCGCCTTTGTTGGGCCCCGTACTCGGCGCTTTCTTAATTGATTATGTGTCTTGGCATTGGGGCTTTGTAGCCATCGCTGTATTGGCATTACTCAGTTGGATCGGTTTGAAAAAACAAATGCCAAATCAGCAGGTCAGTGTTACCAAGCAACCTTTTAGTTATCTTTTTGATGATTTTAAAAAAGTGTTTAGTAACAGCCGCTTTTTAGGTTTAAGCCTTGCTTTACCTTTGGTTGGTATGCCTTTAATGCTTTGGATTGCTTTATCTCCAATTATATTGGTAGATGAATTGAAGCTAACGAGTGTGCAATATGGTTTAGCTCAATTTCCGGTATTTCTAGGCTTAATTGTGGGCAATATCGTCTTAATTAAAATTATTGATCGCCTTGCTCTGGGCAAAACCATCCTGATTGGTTTACCTATTATGCTGATTGGTACTCTGATTTTGATCTTGGGCGTGATATGGCAAACCTATTTAATTCCTTGTTTGCTTACAGGTATGACACTCATCTGTTTTGGTGAGGGAATTAGCTTTTCAGTTTTATATCGCTTTGCTCTGATGTCATCTGAAGTATCAAAAGGAACTGTTGCGGCAGCAGTTTCGATGCTACTTATGATGAGCTTCTTTGCCATGATTGAGCTCGTACGTTATCTCTATACGCAATTTCATTTATTAGCTTTTGCTTTATCTGCATTTACATTTATTGCGCTCTGGTTTACCCAGCCACGAAGTGCTTTAAAACAGGAAATGCAAGAAAGAAAGCTGCAAGGAAATGATTAATTTAAAAATACCGGAATTTATACTCCGGTATTTTTTTAACTATTCTTTTAATATTTTTTCCATTTCTTCGCGGTCTGATTCACTTAATCCCTTGCTCTAAAAGTTTGCCTTTAAGGGTTAATAATTCAGGTAACGTTTCTAATAATAAACTGATTTGTTTCAAGACTAATGTATATTTCTCGGAAAGTTGTTCATGAGCTGTCAGACCTTGAATTTCTTGTAATAGTTGCTTAATAAACTCATGGTCGGGTAGAGATTGCTCAAGTACGCTTTGGCTAAGAATTTTTTGGCAGCTCAGTAATAATTGTAGAATCTGCTCATCATCAATCTTTTGTCGTTGACTGCCTAACGCTGCCACATAGCTGAGTTGGCTGTGGCTATAAACCAAATAACGGAAAGCATAATGAATGAGCTCTGAGTTCGGGTTGGGCTCGGCACTTAAGCTTGAAATCATATTCGATAGCTCAATTTGAGCATTATGGGCAGCACGACGAATTCGACGGTACTCTATATCTTGATTTTTTCCATATTGATATTGCTCAACAATTACATTGAAATAGTCGAGCGTCGCTTTACTACTTTTCTTAATATTGTTTGGTATATTGCGGAAATTCCAATCAGGCCATATAAAACTTACAGCGAGCCATGCAATAAAACAGCCTAATAGCGTATCAATCAGGCGAGGTAAAATAATGCTGTAACCTGCACCCTTTAAATTAAAAATTAATAGCACCATGAGGGTAGCCATAAGCGTGGCCAAAGCATATTTCTTTTGCCGTAAGTAAAAAAAGCATACTCCACAAATAATCGTAATGATGAGTTGGCCTTCAATACTCGGTACAAAATATAAAATTGGTATTCCTAATAAAACACCGATTAATGTCCCAATTGTTCGAAGCTTAAGCCGGCTTTTAGTCGCAAAATAAGTAATCTGACAAACAAATAAACTGGTCAGTAAAATCCAATAGCCATGCTGAGCAAAGGGTAATAAGGAAATGGCATAGCCCGCGGCGAAAACGACTGCAATTCGTATCGCATGTCTGAATAATGCAGATTGAGGGGTAAGCTGTTGCCGAAGTTTCAAGATCAGATCTGAAAATCCTTGAATATCATCATCAAGTAAATTTAAGTGCTCTTGCCGTGTTTGAGTATTATTTTCAGGGAAGGGCTGTGCATATTGCAGTTGTTCAAACTGTTCATGCATTGCTTTTAAATTATCAAAAATGAGTCTTAAATTTTTAACTTCAAAATTTTGTGGATGTTGTTGTATCCAGTTCTTTAAAGAACTTTCCAAATGGTTTAATACTGTCTGGCTTTCTTGCGATGGCTGATATGGCCGATTATATAAAATACACTGAGCTAGGTTCTGGCAGGCTTGTGCTTGTAGACGCAGATTTTTTTGGAAACGGAAAATAAGATCACTACGGCTAAAGTTCTGTTGAATATGTTCGTAATGTAAGTAATTAGAGGTGGCTTGTTCGTGAATGTCTCGTGCAAAAAAATACAGGTTTAGCCAATAAATACTTTTATTACTCACCCGTGAAGCCTTTAGCCGAGTGAGTAGAGAACTGCGTATTTGATTCAGACTTTGAGCCACTTGCGTATTTTGTAAGGACAGTTCATATAAGAGTTGTTCTACATTCTCTTTGTTGTCGGGATCAAATAAACGTGCTTTTGCCTGTAGTAGAACAGAAATTTCTTTAAAAATTTGTGAGAGTTTATCTTGTAAGGGAAGTGTAGGTTTAATAATAAAAAATAAAATAGAGGTGAACCCGTACCATAAAGCTCCATAAATAAAGTAGGTAGGTTGTTGATACCAATGAGCATATTCTCCTAAACCGAACATGCTATAGATGGAAAGCAAAATAGTGCCAAACGAAATTGTGGCATAACGTTGCCCTAAAGCCCCTAATAAAATGAAAAAAGCGCTAGAAATTGAGAGATAGAGAATAAAGAAAATTTTGTAGGGAGCGAGAAATCCAAGAATACTGCTGACTGTAAAAAATAGCAGGCAGACATAGACTAAGTTACGTAATCGAATACTTAAACGGTCATCAAAGTCGGTTAACGCTGCTGCAATTGCCCCTAAAGTCACAGGAACAATCAGCTCGTTATGGCCTAGCGAAAGTAAACCTAAAGTTGTGCCTGTGAGTACAATCAAAATTTGCAGGCAATAAATTAAAATCGAGTTCGTCTTAAAACTATTAAATATTTGGGTCAAATAATTCACGGCTTTTGTTCTAAATTAGAGAATACGTGAGAAAGCAGTATGTAACTTTAAATTTTTATTACTTCAAAAATATTATTCTTTTTATCTACAAAAGTCAGTCACTTTTTAAGATTTTATTAGACTTAAACCAAGTTATAGTGGTCAATAAATTAACAAAATTGTGGATATCTTTTTAGATACCCACAATTTAATAAACAGATAAATTATTTAATTACGCCACATGCAATTCGTGCTCCGCCACCGCCGAGAGGCAAAGGTGAGTCTGAGTAATTGTCGCCACCCGCATGAATCATGATCGCTCGACCTTGAATATCTGCAAATTTCAATCGAGGTGCGATCACAGCCGTGGTTGCAACCCCAGTATTATCGACCACTAAAGCAGGTAAATCGCCTAAATGGCCAGTCGTTGGCGTACCGTGATGAGGAGCTTGGTTAGGATTGTAGTGACTACCAGCAGCTAAAGCAGCACCAGGTTTTCCATCTTTCTCAGCAGGATCACAAGAGGCATTTTCGTGAATATGGAAACCACGAGTACCGCTAGGTAAGTCAGCTAAAGCAGGAGTAATAATTAAACCTTTGTCGCTATCTTGAAAGCTAATAGTACCTATTTTTTTACCAATACCATTTGCGGTAACTTCATTTACATCAACCACTTTCTTCGTATGCATTGTGGTTAATGAGTGAGCCGTGTCGGATACAGTTTTTGTGACTGAACTACAGCCGACTGCAAAAAAAGCTGTAAGCGCAAAGACTGCGCCAATCTTATTAAAAGTTTGCATGGTTGGATGCCCTTATAAATATATATGTCTGATTATTAGATTCAAACAAAGGAAGGCTTAGCCTACAAGTTAATTTAAATAGTCACTTTGTATCTTGAAACATTTTTAAATTAAATAAGTATGTCACTCTTTATGATTGGAAGATTCATTATCAGAATCATAAATCATGGTCGTTTTGGGCATAGGTTCAGGTTCAATAGTTTCATGTAACCATTCACGCCAAATCGCCAGTAAAATAGCTAAAATTACAGGTCCAATAAATAATCCCACTAAACCGAAACTCGCAATACCACCTAACACACCAAACATAATTAATAGGAATGGAATTTTAGTGGCACCGGAAATAACAAGCGGGCGAATCACATTATCTGAGCTACTAACAATCACCACACCCCATACAATTACACCAATTGCTTCCATAGTTTGTCCCTGAGAGAATAACCATAAGCCGACACCTAAATAGGAAATTGGTGTACCAAATGGGATTAAAGCTAATATGAAAGTAGCAATGGTGAGTACCATTGGGTTTGGTACACCTGCTACGAAATAACTTAATCCAGCTAAAAAAGCTTGAGCAATTGCAGTTAAACCGACGCCATAGACTACGGCACGAGTCGTTTCAGAAATCGTATCAAGATAATGGTGAATACGAGGGCCTATCACCATTTCTAATGCTTTACTCACCTGAGTTAAGATGAGTTGACCATCACGGTAAAAGAAAAAGAGACTAAATACGGCAAAGCCAAGTTTAACAATATTTTTACTAATTTCACCGAGTAGCACACGACCATAACTTAAATGGCTTTGTACCCAAGCTGCAATATTCTGAATGGTACTATTAGGATCGTTATTTAACTCATTGAGGGTGCGAGAAATTTCTTTTCCAACAAAAGGAAGCTCGCGAATAAAATCAGGAACACTTAAATGTCCTGAAAAAACCTGACGTTGTAAATCAAAATATAAATTGCGCCCTTCATGCTGCAAAATAAAAATAGCGCATGTAAAAGGGACACCAACAACCAAAATGACCAGACTAATCATTAGTGTTGCATTTAAAGTATTACGGGTTTCTCCAAAAAAACGCTGAATTCTTAAATAAATAGGCCAAGTCATATAAGCAATGATGGCAGCCCAAAGAACAGGAACAATAAAGTATTTCAGGATATTAAATCCTAAAAAAATCAAAATAAAAAACAGCCCAAACAATAAAACGCGCTGTAAATTAGGAGCGTATGGATGCACGAACAATATTTCTCTAATTTTCTACGTAGAATAAAGTCATATTAACTGAAAAATAACCTGAGGCAAATTTTAAGGTTGGAATGTAAAAATACTCATACCTAATTTTAAAAAATCAAAATTTACTTAAAACCATTCAGCTTTGTCTTCAACTAACTTGTTTAGAACAGGTTGCCATTGATCTTGAATACTAATAAAGTTTTTTTGCGATTTATCAAAAACACTTAAACCCTGCATAGCTAAGCTACCGTAAGCGGTGCGTTCGGCAATCCACGCAACAGGTTCCTGTTCAATTTTTTCGAAAAACTGTTGAATATCTTTTGAGCTGGCACTATTCGGTTTTATACGATTAGCAAGAAGTAAAATTTGTACTTTACCTTTACGAATCCGCTTAATATCTTGTAAATGCTTCAAAAAGCGACGAGTACTGTCTATATCAAAAAATGAAGGTTGAAGTGGAGTAATAATGGCATGAGCTTCGCTGATGAGTTGCTCAGCATGTTCACCTGAAAGTGCACCAGGCGCATCAATAATTAAATAATCTAGATTTTTAGGCGCATCACCAATTGATTTTTCATGACGCCAGTCGAGACTTTGAATCGTTGTGGCGCTATCGGGGCGCTGTTTTAACCACTGTAAAGCCGATTTTTGATTGTCCGAATCTGCTAATGCTACTTTATATCCTTTTTGTGCCAATGCTGTTGCCAACGTAATGGCCGTCATGGTTTTTCCGCATCCACCCTTTTGATTTGCAATAAGTATCGTTTTCATAAATTCAGTTATTTTCAGCAGCACATTTGTTTATGTTTTATACCTTAGCATCTTTTTATGAGAAGTAGATGACCGCATTTGACAAAAGTTTAAGCTGTTTCGTTATTTTAGATATGATTAGATCTGTAATTTTGATTCGCGCTTTTTAAGGAAAATTTATGTCTGTATGGCTTGCCATGCTTATTGGTGCTGGAATTGGTATCATTATCACGACTCTTATTTTATCAAATACTCGTAATGGCCGAATTAAGGCTGAATATGAGCAATATATTGCTGAACTTGAACTCGAGCATCAACAAGCTCTGACTCAAGCACAAAAGAGAAGCGTGAATACAAGCCGTGCGGTATTGAAAGGAAAAATGGCAGAACAATTTGCCCCCATTTTGCCAGAATTTCAATATTTACCCAGCGATGCAAAATTCATGGGTGATCCAGTGGATTATATTATTTTTGATGGATACACCGATTTTCGGGATGGTGACGGTGCGGCAGAAGACATTAATATTATTTTACTTGATGTAAAAAGTGGTGGTGCAAGGCTCACTAAAGGCCAACAGGCAATTGCACAAGCTGTCCAACAAGGCAACGTTCGTTTCGAAACTTTAAGAATTCAGTTAGACGATTAAACAGAAAATTGAATGCACAAAAATAGACGAAATTAAGCTGTATTGTTACTAAATTCCGATATTTTTTTCATGGCTTAAGGCTACTATAAATTGAAGATCTTGTTAATTTGATCTAGCAATATTCGAGGTGTAAAGCGATGAAAAAACAACGTTTAATGATGGGCTTGTTAGCTGCTATTGGCATGAGTTCAGCATTTGCATCGACCTCAAGTGAGTATAATATTGCCAAAGGTCTGAGCCCTGTTGAAAAAGACCAGTCAATTTCTGTATTGCAACCTTTTCAGGGGAATTTCAGAATACTCGGTTCAAAAATATATCACACTGATGAGCAAGCAAAGTTTTCACCTATTGACTATGCGGTAAGTTGGGGGCTGTTTGCAAAGCCTGAGATTGCACGTCATATTTCAGTTAAACAGTATGACCGTTATTTAAACTGGAAAATTCCTAAATTACCTGTTCCTGCAGACCAAGCAATGCAAATGGTGTCTAATATGCACATCATTCCTGCAAATCCTGAAATTGCTCAGCAGATTAAACAGGTAAAACGTGGAGATCTGGTCTATCTCAAAGGTGACCTTGTCGAAATTAAAGATAAAGATCTAGTGTGGAAATCTTCACTTACCCCAACTGATACAGGCGATGGTGCGTGTGAACTATTCCGTGTGCAATCTATTCATTGGGTTGAAAAGCAAAATATATAATTTAAAAAGCCTTCATAAATATGAAGGCTTTTTATTAAGGAATGTTGCACTTATTTCTGTTGTGATGCTTTCCAATATTTTAATTGGTTTTGTGCTTGTAAGTAGTCAGCAAGATCATTGATCTGCTCATCTTTAGTCGCGTGCTTATCACTCAGGTGTTTTTCTTGATTTTCCCAATATTGATAAAGTAAGCCTTGTATATAACGGCCTTGTTCAGTCTTTAAATCTAAATCTTTTAACATGGTAAGTGCAGAGCGCACATTATCAAGAGTACGCTTTTGCTCAAACTCTGTGGTTAGAGTTCCTGCTTCATGCATTTTGGCTAATTCGGTTTCCATCTCATCGCTCATTTCTGTAAAGCGGCGATCATAATCCTCTAGTAGCGCAATATCGTGTGCATCATCAGCAGTGACAGGGAACGTCTTAACAGGTCTTTCATTCAGTTTTTCTAAGACCTGATCGGTAGATGAGGTGGCAGAAGGTTGCTCAGTCTTAGCAGGCTCATCCGCTTTTTTACAAGCAGTAAGAAATAGGCTAGAGCAAAGCAAAGACATTAATATGATTTGAGGTGTTTTCTTCTTCATAACTTTCAACCAAACCTATTCACTAATTATTTAACGGGTAACGTACTTTTCTGAAAGTGATATGCATATGTGACATATGGAAAATCAATCTGATCTTGAGGACCTAATCCCGTAAAATCATAAACAATTTTTTCAAACTGTGCTTTGAGTTGTAATTGATCTTTTTCAGTCATTGCAGCAATAAAACTTGTCGAGAGTAATCGTTTACTCACCACTTGTTCGACACTACCACGTTGTGACTGTGTAAATGTTTGGAGGCTGTCAAATACAAATAAATTCTGTTGTTCAAACACACGTTTCCACTTTTCACTATGATAACGAGGCGTGTCTCCCTCAAGTGGAAGTAGAAAATCAGCTAAAGCTTTGACCCAATCTATACGCTCATCGCGTTGATTCCAAACCAACCCTAAATGTCCTTGGGGTTTTAAGATTCTATACATTTCTGTTAGGGTATCAAGGTTGTCAAACCAGTGAAAAGATTGAGCGCAAATAATGGCATCAATTTTATGATCCGCTATAGGAATTGAATGGCTAAAAGCCTGTAATGTTTTGATATCAGGATAAACTTGTTGCAGCTGCTGTAACATCTCGCCAATTGGCTCAACCGCAATAACATCTGCATGTGTTTGTTTTAAGTAGGGTAAGAATTTGCCAGTACCCGATCCAAGATCGATAACAGTAGAATTTTCCTGTATTTGTAGGCAATTTTGCAGCCAACTTACTATTTCTGCGGGATAATTAGGTCTAACTTGCTGATATAGTTCAGCAGCTGAGCTGAAGCCTTTTT
>Ga0308156_1002935_pt1 | contig 13916 bp, 12 predicted proteins | sample PhyAR2_FD_201041 | JGI IMG/M metagenome (GOLD analysis project Ga0308156, IMG submission 201041) | Phyllosphere microbial communities from UC Gill Tract Community Farm, Albany, California, United States - DLSL A.R2 | ecosystem: Host-associated > Plants > Phyllosphere > Unclassified | place: USA... | reverse complement strand
GCCTGTTCCTCGTCGACGAGCCGACAGCCCAGCTCGACCTGGCGACAGGCAAGGAGGTGAACGTGGCGCTGGGGCAGATCGCCACCGAGGGGACGATCGTGGTCGTCGCCACGCACGACTCGCGGACCCGGGACGCGTGCACCGACCACATCGACCTGCACGACTACCAGGACGGTCGCCCATGACCCTGGCGGCGATCTGGCGGGAGGTGTGGCGCGACGTCGTCAGCGGTACGAGCCGGACCCTCACGTTCGCGCTGATCCTCGCCGCCGTGGTGCTTGGGCTCGGCGCGACGGACATCGTGACGGTGCGGGCACTCACCGCTGCCGCCGAGAGGTTCCAGGCCGCGGGAGCCTCGATCATCACGCTCGACGCACCTGGCCGGATCGATCCCGCGGCGTGCTCTGCCCTCGCCTCGGTCTCCGGGGTCCGAGCCGCAGGGGCCATCCGTGCCGGGACCGAGTCGCTCACCCCGCTGGCACTCCCGTCATCCACGATCCCGGTCATCGAGGTCACGCCCAGTCTGCCCGAGGTGCTGAAGACGCAGATCGGCAGCGCTGGCGTGATCCTCTCGGAGCAAGCAGCACAGACCTTGACGGTGCGCCCCGGGAGCGAGCTCCAGACCTCCGAGACGACCGCGACGGTGGCGGGGGTCTACGGCTACCCCGAGGACGGACGCCGTCCGGGCCTCGGCTTCGCCGCTCTCGTCCCGACCACCGACGGTGAAGCCTTCGACGAGTGCTGGGTCGACATCTGGCCGACGTCTCCACAGACCCCTGCCCTACTCCAGACCACGCTGCTGCCGGACGACGAGACCGCCGCTGGTCAGAACCCGACGCTGACTCAGCTCAACACCACGCTCGGCACGGCATTCGACGGCAGGTCACGCTTCGACGTCCGGGTCACGCGGCTCGCACCCTGGGGCGTGCTCGGGATCGGAGTCGGGCTCGGGTACCTCTCGGTCCGGCTGCGTCGCGTTCCTCTGGCGTCGGCGCTGCATGCCGGCACGACGCGGCAAGACCTCGGGGCAGTCGTCATGCTCGAGACGCTCTCGTGGGCGCTGCCAGCGACCCTGCTCGCGCCTGTGGCGATCGTGGTGGCGACCAAGCTCGGCGGAGACCTCGACGCGAGGCACACCGTGGTCCTCGGTTCGCGCACCGCGGTCGCCGGGATGGCCGGGCCGCTCCTCGGGTCGACCTTCGGCTACGCCCTGACGAGGGAGCGGCACCTCTTCCGCTACTTCAAGGACCGCTGACGACGCCGTCGCAGGACCGTTCGGACCAACCGACCACACTCAGCCGTGCCGTCGATGGCCGGCGCACCCTGGAGACACATCCACGGCGCGGGCCCTGGACCGCTGTGACCAGCGCGATGCCGCCGATCCCCGCCTGACGGGAGATAATCGTCCACATGCCTATCGATCCTGCCGAGCTCGCTGCTGCCATCCGGGTGCTCGAGGCCGCCGACGAGCTCGAGCCGGAGCACCCCGACAAGATCGCGCTCCAGCGCGCGACAGCCCGTCTGTACAAGACGGTCAAGAAGCAGCGCCGCGACACCGCGAAGAACGCGATCCGCTCGGCGGACAACGCCGTCATCTCCGCGACCGCGACAGGCGCCCCCACCCGCATCGACGACGAGACCCAGGGCCTCGAGCTGCTGCCCGTCGCGACAGGTCACTCCGCGGGACGCCTCATCAAGTCGCAGGCCTGCTACGTCTGCAAGCAGCAGTACCACGACGTCGACGTGTTCTACCACCAGCTCTGCCCCGAGTGCGCGGCCCTCAACAGGTCACGCCGCGACGCGCGGACGGACCTCACCGGCAAGCGTGCGCTGCTGACCGGCGGTCGCGCCAAGATCGGCATGTACATCGCGCTGCGCCTGCTGCGCGACGGTGCGCACACCACGATCACCACGCGGTTCCCGAACGACGCCATCCGCAGGTTCAAGGCGATGGAGGACTCGGCAGACTGGATCCACCGCCTGCGCATCATCGGCATCGACCTGCGCGACCCCGCCCAGGTCGTCGCGCTGGCCGACGACGTCGCGTCGCAGGGGCCTCTCGACATCCTCATCAACAACGCCGCGCAGACCGTGCGCCGCTCCCCCGGTGCCTACGCGCCGCTCGCCGCAGCAGAGGACTCCGAGCTCCCCTCGGGCTACCTCCCCGAGACCATCTCCTTCGGGCGCAGCCACGACACGCACCCGGCGTCGCTCGAGGGCAGCGTCCCGGCCGAGTCCACAGCGGTCGCGCACTCGTCCGTCACGTCGGCCGACCTGCTGACCAAGCTGGCGCTGACGGCAGGCTCGGCCTCGATGGAGCGTGTCGCCAACGCGACGGCGATCGACGCCGGCGGCCTGGTCCCCGACCTCGTCTCGACGAACTCGTGGGTGCAGAACGTCGAGGACGTCGACGCGCTCGAGCTGCTCGAGGTCCAGCTGTGCAACAGCACGGCCCCGTTCATCCTCATCAGCCGGCTGCGTGAGTCGATGCGCCAAGCCGAGGCCGACCGCACCTACATCGTCAACGTCTCGGCGATGGAGGGGCAGTTCTCCCGCGGCTACAAGGGTCCGGGCCACCCGCACACGAACATGGCGAAGGCCGCCGTCAACATGCTCACCCGCACCAGCGCGCGCGAGATGTTCGAGACCGACCAGATCCTCATGACGAGCGTCGACACGGGCTGGATCACCGACGAGCGTCCGCACACCACGAAGGTGCGCCTGGCCGAGGAGGGCTTCCACGCCCCCCTCGACCTCGTCGACGGTGCGGCGCGGGTCTACGACCCGATCGTGCGCGGCGAGCTCGGTGAAGACGTCTTCGGCTGCTTCCTCAAGGACTACAAGCCCTCCGCCTGGTAGCCCTCACGCGTCGTCCGCGTCGCGCTCTGCAGCCGTCGCCGCGTCTTCTCGGCGCATCCGCTCTCTGACCCCGCCGTCGACCGCGGTGCCCCCCGGCATCGGCTCGTGCAGCGCGCCGCGGGTGTCGGGGACGCGGGACCCGCGCTCGAGCTCTGCGTCGATGATCTTCGCTGAGAGGCGCTTCGTCAGGCCGGGGAACAGGTCGTGCGAGACGCGCGCCACCGCCGCCTTCCCGCCCGCCCTGTGCTCCCCTGCAGGGTCGAGGCAGGCCTCGACGATCGCGTCGACGACGACCGACGTGTCGTCCATGGCGAGCATCCGCGGCGCGTGGCCGGTGTAGTTGGCGGCGTGCTCCCACCACGGGGTGTCGACGGCCCACGGCAGGACGGTGCCGACCGAGATCGTCGCGTCCTCCCCCGTGAGCCGGAGCTCTTCGGCGAGGGAGCGACCCAGGCTCAGGACGGCTGCCTTGGACGCCGCGTACGACGACTGGTACGCCAGCGGCACCTCGCTCTCGACCGAGCCGACGGTGAGCACGGCACCCCACCCCTGGCGCCGGAACTGCCGCAGCGCGACGTGCATCCCGTAGACGACACCGTTGACGTTGACGTCGACGACCCGGGCGTGGTCCTCGACGGGGACGTCCCAGAACAGCCCGAGGGCCCCGACGCCGACGTCGTTGACCCAGACGTCGATGCAGCCGAAGGCCTCGACGGCTGCGCGCCCGAGACGCTCAACCGCGGTGGCGTCGCTCACGTCGGTCTCGACCGCGAGGGCCGTCCCCCCGTCCGCCGCGATCTGCCCGGCGACCTCCTCGAGGACGTCGCCGCGCCGCGCTGCGAGCACCACCCTGGCGCCGAGGGCGGCGAGCCGGAGAGCGGTCCCGCGCCCGATGCCGCTCGAGGCACCGGTGACGACGACGACCTTGCCTGCAAGATTCTCGTGGTCTGCCATGTGCCCATGGTGCGACGGTCGCCTCCGCCCCGCGCGCCCTCGGCGGTGGACAGAGGTGGGCGGTCCGCCTGAGGCTCGGCGGCAGCCCGCCCGCGGCTAGGCGGTCTCCTGCTGGGCAGCACCCGGCTCGAAGGAGCCCGTGATGTGCTCGACGATGCGCACGTCGCCATCGAGCCACGGGACGTCGAAGAACTCGTCGGGGCTCAGCCACCGGAGCTCGTCGTGCTCGACCAGGGGTGCGGGGTCACCGTCGACGACCCGTGCGAACCACAGCCGCATGACGTGCCTGTCGGTGATGACCCAGCCGCCGGAGTCGGGTCCGACAACCTCGTCGCCCAGCTCGACGGTCACGCCCAGCTCTTCGCAGATCTCGCGGTGCAGCCCCTGCTCGGGGGTCTCGCCAGGGTCGACCTTGCCGCCGGGGAACTCCCAGCGGCCCACGAGGTGGGCCGGCCGAGACCGTTGCGCGCCGAGGAATACCGTCGGTCGCGCGAGGTTGTCGACGATCACTGCGGCGACGACGAGGACAGGTCTGTGCATGCAGACAAGTTTCTCAGGTCTGTGTGTCCGGCGGGTGACGCGTCCGCGCCTGGCGAACACCCACCGAGCAGACGGCTGGTGCCCCGGAGGGCGACCAGTCAGTCTTCGGTCGAGTACAGACCTGCGGCGCGAGCCCACTCGACGGCTTCGGCGCGCGTCGAGACACCGAGCTTGCGGTAGACGCTGCGGACCTGCGACTTCACGGTGTTGCGCGTGACGTACAGCTTCGAGGCGATCTGCTCGAGGGTCACTTCTTCGGTGAGGTTGGAGAGCACCACACGCTCACGTCGCGTGAGCGAGCCGGTCGCTACCTTGGCGGATCCCGAGATCTCCGTCGTCGTCATTCTTCCTCCAACATTTCCCGGCGGTCCAGCGACTCTGGATCATGTGCCCGGGTACTTCGACTTCTGGTCGAGGCGTGAAGAACAGCTGGTGCCACGTGGTCGCCCCCTACCACTCGCCGGCTCGGACGAGCCGAGTCGACACCGACACGGCATGGTCCTGACCGACGGGCTGTTCGGTGCAGTGATCAACTACATCGAACGGAGATCGCCATTCAGTACCCATACCATGGAACCGCTGCTGTGACGAAGATCACTATGTCACCTCGGGAGCGTGTTTTCATCCGCTCCTGAGGTCATCCAACACATCATCCACCGAACCGACAAGGGGTGACATGTGGCAAGTTGCTGCCAAAGCCTACGAAGCGACCTGCGCGGCGTACTCCTCAGCGGTGAGGACCGGCCCGGTTGCTGTGATGTCGACCTTCACGAGCCATCCTGCCCCATACGGGTCAGAGTTCACGATCTCCGGGTTCGCGACAGCCTCGTCGTTGACCTCGACGACGGTCCCGCTCACGGGGGAGAACAGCTCGGAGACCGACTTGGTCGACTCGACCTCGCCGATCACAGACCCGGCCTCGATCTGCGTGCCGACGGCCGGGAGCTCGAGGTAGACGATGTCGCCGAGGGCGTCCTGGGCGTTCCACGTGATACCGACGGTCGCCGGGCTGTCGGCCGTGAGCCACTCGTGCTCGGCGGTGTAGGTGAGGTCTGCGGGGATGTTCGACACGGGGTTCTCCTGGGGGTGGTCTGGCGCGAGAAGGCTGGGGACGAGCAGGTCAGGACTGATGGTCAGGCGCGCGGGCGCCTGTAGAACGGGGTCTCGACGACCTCGACGGCCTCGCCCCGGCCACGGACGTCGACAGCCAGGACGGTGCCGACGGCCGAGAACTCCGGGGTGACGTAGGCGAGGGCCACGGGGTACCCGAGGGTGGGCGACGGCGCACCCGAGGTCACGGTACCGACGACGACGTCGAGCTTCGAGGCGTCGATCACGACCGGGTACCCGGCACGGGCCGGCCTGCGGCCGAGCACCTTGAGACCGACGAGCACGCGTGCGGGCTGCGAGCCCTTGCGGGACTCGAGCGCCGCACGCCCGACGAAGTCGACGGGCGCGCCGTCGGCGTCAGTCTTGTCGAGGCGGACGACCCGCCCCAGACCAGCCTCGAAGGGGGTGGTCGTGAGGTCGAGCTCGTGGCCGTAGAGCGGCATGCCCGCCTCGAGACGCAGGCTGTCCCGAGCGGAGAGACCCGCCGGGACGAGCCCGAGCGGCTCCCCCGCGGCGAGCAGCGCCCGCCAGAGCGCGACGGCCGCGCCGTTCTCGACGAAGAGCTCGAAGCCGTCTTCACCGGTGTAGCCGGTCCGGGCCACCAGCAGCGGTGTCCCGGCGACGGTCGCCGGGGTGATCGCGTAGTACCGCAGGCCCGAGACCGCGTCGGCGTCACCGGCCTCGGTCAGCGAGAGCAAGATCTCGGCAGCCCGCGGTCCCTGGACCGCGACGAGCGCGACCTCGGGGGACGTGAAGGTCACCTGGGCGTCGTAGCCGGCCACCCGCTCCTCGAGCGCGGCGAGGACGACCTCGGCGTTGCCGGCGTTGGCGACGACCAGGAAGGTCTCGTCAGCCGTGCGGTAGACGACGAGGTCGTCGATGACGGCGCCGTCGTGCTGGGCGATCATCGAGTACCGGGCTCGCCCGACCTCGAGGGTGCTGAGCCAGCCGACGAGGGCGTGGTCGAGCGCCGCACCGGCGCCGGGGCCCGACACCTCGATCTCGCCCATGTGGGAGAGGTCGAACAGGCCCGCGGCTGTCCGCACGGCTGTGTGCTCGGCGATGTCCGAGCCGTAGCGAAGCGGCATCATCCAGCCGCCGAACTCGGTCATCGAGGCGCCGAGCGCCACGTGCTCGTCGTGCAGGGGGGTGGAGCGTGCGGTGCTCATGCGTCGTCCTCGTCTGCGGTGCGGGTGGTCGGGCGGTCGCTCAGGCCAGGCTGCGGGGTCATGCGCCCACCGCTGCGTGCGCGAGGGTGGTCTCGGTCGGCTCGGCGACGTCGTCGGCGTAGGCCTCGATCGGCGGGCAGGAGCACACGAGGTTGCGGTCGCCCTTCGCACCGTCGATCCGGCGGACCGGCGGCCAGTACTTCGCGGCGCGCAGCGCGGCCACCGGGTACGCGGCGGTCTCGCGGGAGTACGGCTTGTCCCACGCGTCGGAGACCACGGAGGCCGCGCTGTGCGGGGCATTGCGCAGCGGGGACTCGGCGAGCGCCCAGGTGCCGTCGGCGACCTGGTCGATCTCCGCGCGGATCGCGAGCATCGCGTCGACGAAGCGGTCGATCTCGGTGAGGTCCTCGCTCTCGGTCGGCTCGACCATGAGGGTCCCGGGCACCGGGAACGACAGGGTCGGGGCGTGGAAGCCGTAGTCCATGAGGCGCTTGGCCACGTCTTCGGCCGTCACCCCGGTCTGGGCCGTGAGGGGACGCAGGTCGAGGATGCACTCGTGGGCCACGAGACCGCCCGGTCCCGTGAACAGCACGGGGAAGGCGTCCCGCAGCCGGACAGCGAGGTAGTTCGCCGACACGACCGCGATCTCGGTCGCCCGGCGCAGCCCGTCCGGCCCCATGAGCGCCACGTAGGCGTAGGGGATCGGGAGGATCCCGGCCGAGCCGGCCGGTGCTGCCGAGACGGGAGCCGAGCCTGCTCCCGGCAGGAAGGGCACGAGGTGCTCTGCGACACCGACAGGGCCGACACCCGGGCCGCCGCCGCCGTGCGGGATGCAGAAGGTCTTGTGCAGGTTGAGGTGCGAGACGTCACCGCCGAACTGGCCGGGCTTCGCGAGACCGACGAGGGCGTTGAGGTTCGCGCCGTCGATGTACACCTGACCGCCCGCAGCGTGGACGAGGTCGCACACCTCGCGGACGGTGTCTTCGTAGACGCCGTGGGTCGAGGGGTAGGTGATCATGATCGCCGCGACCTGCGGGCCGTGCTGCTCGAGCTTGGCGCGCAGGTCCTCGAGCAGGATCTCGCCGTCGTCGGCGGTCGCCACGACGACCACGCGCATGCCCGCCATCGCGGCCGAGGCCGCGTTGGTGCCGTGCGCGGAGGCCGGGATGAGGCAGATGTCGCGGCCGGCCTCGTTGCGCGAGCGGTGGTAGTTGCGGATCGCGAGCAGACCGGCGAACTCCCCCTGCGACCCGGCGTTCGGCTGCACGGAGACCGCCGCGTACCCGGTGATCTCGGCGAGGTTCGCCTCGAGGGTGCTGATGAGCTCGGCGTAGCCGCCGGTCTGCGCGGCCGGCGCGAAGGGGTGGATCCCCGCGTACTCGGGCCAGGAGATCGGCTCCATCTGGATCGCGGCGTTGAGCTTCATGGTGCACGAGCCGAGCGGGATCATCGTGCGGTCGAGCGCGAGGTCCCGGAGCGGTGCGTGTGGAACACCGGGTGCGTGAGGTAGTCCGAGCTGCGGCGGTGCTCGGCAGGGAGGTCGCCGACGGAGACGAAGTAGCCCGAGGCGCTCGACCCGGGGACGAAGGCCTCGACGACGGCGTCGAGGTGCGCCTCGGTCGTGGTCTCGTCACAGGCGACCTGGACGTGGTCGGCGTCAGGTGCCCAGAGGTTGATCCCTGCGGCGTCGGCGCGTGCCACGACCTCGGCGGCGGCACCCGGGACGGTGACGCGGACGGTGTCGAAGAAGACCGCGTGCTCGACGTCGAGCTCGGCGCCGCGCAGGCGGTCTGCGAGCGCGAGCGCGTGGGAGTGCACGCGCTCCGCGATCGCCCGGAGCCCAGAGGGGCCGTGGTAGACGGCGTACATGGACGCGACGATCGCGAGCAGCGCCTGGGCCGTGCAGATGTTGCTCGTGGCCTTCTCGCGGCGGATGTGCTGCTCGCGGGTCTGGAGCGCGAGGCGGTAGGCGACGTCTCCGTCGGCGTCGACGCTCACGCCGACGAGGCGGCCGGGCAGCATGCGCTCGATCCCCTTGCGCACGGCCATGAAGGCGGCGTGCGGTCCGCCGAAGAACAGCGGGACGCCGAGACGCTGCGCTGAGCCGACGGCGATGTCCGCGCCGACGTCTCCAGGCGCTGTGAAGAGCGTGAGGGCGAGCAGGTCGGTCGCGACGGTGACGAGAGCGCCGGCTTCCTTGGCTGCGGCGACGAGGGGCTCGAGCGCGCGGGCCTGGCCGCTCGCGCCGAGCTGCTGGACGACGAGGCCGACGACAGCGGAGTCCATGAGGCCGGCGGCTGCGAGCGCGGCGTCGACGCCGGTCTGGTAGCCGGCGTCGAGGTCGGCGACGACCACGGGGAGCCCGATCGCCTCGGCGCGACCGCGGGTGACCGCGAGGGTCTGCGGGAAGAGGTCTGCGTCGAGCACGACGACACCCGGACCGGCGGTCGCGGGCCTCTTGGCGGCGCGCCACATGAGGGCGACGGCCTCGGCGACGGCTGTCGCCTCGTCGAGGAGCGACGCGTTGGCGACCTCGAGCCCCGTGAGGTCGGAGACGACGGTCTGGAAGTTGAGGAGGGCTTCGAGGCGGCCCTGGGAGATCTCCGGCTGGTAGGGCGTGTAGGCGGTGTACCAGGCGGGGTTCTCGAGGACGCCGCGGCGGATCACGGCGGGGGTCACGGTGTCCCAGTACCCCTGGCCGATCATCTGGACACGGGTCTCGTTCTGGCTCGCGAGGCGCCGCAGGTCGGCGAGGACCTCGGGCTCGGTGCGCGCGGCGGGGAGGTCGAGTGGGCCGTCCAGACGGATCGAGGCGGGGACGGCGGCGTCGATGAGCGCGTCGACCGAGTCGTAGCCGAGGTGGCCGAGCATGTGGGCGACGTCGTCGCGGCCGTCGGTGCCCGTGCGGGGTCCGACGTGCCTGTCGACGAAGACGTCACCGGGGCCGGTCTGGGGGCGGTGCTGTGCGGGGGTGGTCACGACGAGCTCCTGGAGGTCGAGGGCGCACGTGGTGGCGCACCACGTGCGTGGACCCTCCCCGCTCTGTCATCTGACCGTGGGGACGCACGGGGCGTCCGGTCGACCTGAGAGTTTGGCCCGCGCAGGAGTGCGGGCTTGCCCCTTCGGTGAGGCGCGCGCCAGCCGGCGTCGTCCGCTCGGTCTCGAGCGTCCGGGTGCTTGACACGCGCGCCTGCTGTCCAGAGTTGCCTCACCTCGGCGGTACGGGTGCCTGAGAGTTTCCCGGGGAGGGTTTGCTCCTTCGGCGCCTGACAGGAGTGGTCGGCGGTGTGCCCGTCAGGGCTCTCCCACCGAGGTTCGAGCGGCGCTGCATTCGGTTGTGGGGCAAGACTACCGGGCGGACCCCCTGTCGACGCCAGGGGCACCGGGGAGGAGGTGCAGCCCGGGGCGTGCGTGACGGGGCCATGAGGCGCCGACGGTGCCGTGCGCGAGGCTGCGCCATGGAGCTGCGCTCAGGGCGCTGCGCGCGAGCACGGTCGGCTGCTCAGCCGATCAACGGTCGCCCCTCGGGACGACGGAACAGCCGGTTCTGCTCGCGGAGCACCAGGGCCGAGGCGAGCGTGACGGGCCCCAGCCGGCCCGCGAACATCAGCACCACGAGGATCAGCTGGTGGCCAGGTGAGAGGTCGGCGGTGATGCCCGTCGAGAGCCCGACGGTCGCGAAGGCGGAGACCACCTCGTAGAGGATCTGGTCCAGGGTGTACGTGCTCGTCATGGCGATCGTGATGGTCGAGGCGACGACGGCCGCGACGCTCAGCAGGGCGACCGCGAGCGCCTGACGGACGGCCGTCGGCGAGAGGCGCCGGTCGAAGATCTCGGCGTCGGGGGCCGCACGGAGCTCGGCGACGATCGCGACGAGGAGCACCGCGAAGGTCCCGACCTTGATCCCACCCGCGGTGCCGGCGCTGCCCCCGCCGATGAACATCAGCACGTCGGTCCCGAGCAGGGTCCCGGTGTTCATCGACCCGATGTCCACGCTGTTGAAGCCTGCGGTGCGGGGCATCACCGCCTGGAAGAACCCCGCGAGCAGGCGCCCGGCGGGGTCGAGAGCCCCGAGGGTCCCGGGGTTGCCCCACTCCGCGACGGTCATGAAGACGGTCCCGCCCACCAGCAGCACGGCGGTCATGAGGAGCGTGAGCCGCGTGTGCACGCTCCAGCGCCGCGGGCGCGTGCGCCGTCGCAGCAGCTCCATGATGACGGGGAAGCCGAGGCCGCCGAGGATCACGGCGACGGCGATCGGCAGGCAGATCCACGGGTCTGCCGCGAAGCCGACGAGGTTGTCGCTGAACAGCGCGAACCCGGCGTTGTTGAAGGCGGAGACGGCGTGGAACACCCCGAGCCACAGGCTCGTGCCGACAGGGTGGTCGTAGGCCGTGGCGAAGCGCACCGTGAGGACGAGAGCCGTGACGGCCTCGACGGTCAGGCTGATCTTCGCCACCCCGAGCAGCACCGTGCGGACGTCGCCCAGGCCCACGCTCTTGGTCTCAGCCGCGGCGACGATCCTCGAGCCGAGCCCGAGGCGCCTGGAGATCAGCAGCCCGAGCAGCGAGGCGAGGGTCATGATCCCGAAGCCGCCGACCTGGATCAGCGCGAGGATGGTCACCTGCCCGAAGGGTGTCCAGTACGTGGCCGTGTCGACCACGGCGAGCCCCGTCACGCACAGGGCTGACGTCGCGGTGAAGAGCGCCTCGAGCGGGGTGGCCCCGCCGGGCCCGGTCCGGGCGACGGGGAGCATGAGCAGGACCGTGCCGACCACGAGTCCGGCGGCGAACCCGGCCACGACGGTGCGCCCGGGGTTGCCGAGGCCGAGCCTCCACCGGCTGTCGTCACCGGGCCGACGGCTCGTGAGGTGGGCGACGATCCTCGCGAGCTGTGCTGGCATGGGCCTGGAGCCACCTTCGCCGCGTAGAGGGAGACCGTGCAGGTCCACCGCGCCGACGGTCGTCGGTGCCGACCTCCGAGCCTAGATGTCGAGGAGGGCCGGGGGACCCGGACGGCCAGCACCAGGGCGTCAAGGTTCCGTCAAAGTTCTTCGGTGGCAGGTGCGCGCGAGACCCCCGCTCATGCAGCAGCTCCCCCGGGCCAGGTCGGCCCGGGAGAGCTGCGGGTGCGTCAGGCGTCAGGCGTCAGGCGTCAGGCGTCAGGCGTCAGGCGTCAGGCGTCAGGCGTCAGGCGTCAGGCGTCAGGCGTCAGGCGTCAGGCGTCAGGCGTCAGCGGACGAGCGTGAAGCCTGCGGTCCACGAGACGGCCTCGCGGACCGCGAGGGTGAGCTGCAGGAATCCGATCGCCTCGAGCTCGTGGGCCCGGGCGAGCGAGCCTGCGTCGACGGCGTCCAGGCCACCGGCGGTCACTGCGGAGACGAGCATCTGCTTAGCCGCCTCGTCGTCGCCGGCGACGAGCACCGTCGTGCGGTTCGTCCCGACGGTGCCCGACGCGAGGGTCGCGGCGAAGGTCGTGTTGAAGGCCTTGAGCACGTGCGACTGCGGGAGGGCCCGAGCGATCTCGGCCGTCGCGGAGCTGCCGGCAGGGACCACGAGCGAGTCGAAGGTCTCGAAGTTCAGCGGGTTGGTGATGTCGACGACGATCTTCCCGGCCAGCTGGTCGGCGTAGGTCGCCACGATGTCCGCGACCGAAGGGTACGGGACGGCGAGGACGACGACGTCGCCCGTGAGGGTCGTGGTCTCACCGCGGCCGACGTGCTGGACGGAGGCCCCGCCGGAGGCGAGGACGCCTGCGATCGCGCTGCCCATGTTCCCTGAACCGAAGATCGTCACGTTCGTCATTGCTGCTCCTCGTACGGGGCCTCGCGACCCACTTTGTTGTATGTACAAGCAACCTAGCACTGGTTAGTTGTAGCGTCAACCATCGGCGGTAGAGTGGTTCCCATGGACGACGTCACCTGGCTCGACAGCGACGAGCACACAGCCTGGGTGCGGCTCATGGCCGTGCTCACCCTGCTCCCCGGGGCCCTCGACGCGCAGCTCAACCGCGACGACGACCTCAACCACTTCGAGTACTTCACGATGGCCATGCTGTCCGAGTCACCGGGACGGGTCCTCCAGATGTCGGCCCTCGCCTCGCGCACCAACGCCACGCTGCCCAGGCTCTCCCGCGTGGTCTCGCGCCTCGAGAAGGCCGGCTACGTCGAGCGGTCCCCCTGCCCCGGCGACGGCCGTGCGACGAACGCGACCCTCACCGACGCCGGCTGGGACAAGGTCGTCCAGGCAGCCCCAGGTCACGTGCGGACCGCACGGGAGCTCGTCATCGACGCTCTCGAGCCCGAGCAGGTCGGCCAGCTCGCCGAGATCGCCCGACGCATCCTGACGACGCTCGACCCCGAGCAGAAGATGGTCGCGACGTCGCACTGAGGCGCGCGCCGCCGACAGGCAACCCTGCTCGACCGGGCTCGACGGCGCACACATCGCCGGCCGCTACGGCGCCCATCAGGCGGCACGTCAGAGCCCTCAGGCTCCTGTGTACAAAAGGGTGATGAATCCGCACCTCGGCAGACACTTCTGATAACGTGCAATACGACCTTTCCTGTCGATCGCGCACCTCAGGCTCAGGAGAAGACCATGAACGTCAGACCGCTCGCCACCGTCATCGTCGGAGCGCTGGCGCTGATCGCCGTGCCGAACGCGGGCCATGCGGCACGATCAGCAGAACCCGCACCGGGCCCGGCGCTCACAGCACTCTCACCTGAGACAGACGCGACGCTGTGGACCCTCGCAGGAACGCAGTCCGATGCCGAGATCGAGGCAGTCGTCGAGAGCGGTCTGCCCGTCGCAGACCTCTTCGACCCAGTCACGAACGACGTGCTCGCCGCAGTGAACACAGCCCCACAGTCATCTCTGGTCAGCCTCACGCGTCCCTGAGTGTCTCGCGGGACATCCCGACTGTCTCGGGCTGGCTGGACCAGGCCCTCTGGCCCAAGGCTCGGCAAAGTTCTTCCTCCGGAGTGTGACCTGACGCACTAGGATGGAGCTCCAGGGGGCAGGGTCGGATCTCGCCGACCCACGATCCCGCCGGACGGGTGACGGTGCACACCACCGCCATCCATCGACCGAGGGGCGACGATGACCGACCAACAGCACGACCTGAACATGCCGCTGCAGCCCGGGTCCGTCGAGGCCGAGTTCCGCCGTCCCGAGGGGCCTGGTCTGGTCTCCGCCGGACCGGCGATGTCCTCGTACGGCACCGGGTCCGCCATGCGACCCAAGAGCACGACGATGCGCACGGCGCTCATCGCCGGGGCCGTCGGCATAG
>Ga0308156_1002924_pt1 | contig 13963 bp, 12 predicted proteins | sample PhyAR2_FD_201041 | JGI IMG/M metagenome (GOLD analysis project Ga0308156, IMG submission 201041) | Phyllosphere microbial communities from UC Gill Tract Community Farm, Albany, California, United States - DLSL A.R2 | ecosystem: Host-associated > Plants > Phyllosphere > Unclassified | place: USA... | reverse complement strand
TTCTGGGGGCCGAGTCCCTGCACCTCGAATACCCGACCAAGGTGGTCTTCGATTCCGTCTCGCTGGGCGTGAACGAGGGCGACCGCATCGGCATCGTCGGCCGCAACGGCGATGGCAAGTCGAGCCTTCTCGGCATGCTGGCGGGCATCAAGGAGCCCGACGGGGGTCGCGTGACCGTCCGCGGCGGGGTGACGATCGGCGTCCTGGATCAGGCGGACACGCTGGATGACGACCTCACGATCGGCGGTGCCGTGGTGGGCGACATCCCCGAGCACGTCTGGGCCGGCGACCCGAAGGTGCGCGACGTCATCGCGGGGCTGCTCACCGACCTGCCGTGGGATGCGAAGCTCGGCACGCTCTCGGGCGGACAGCGCCGCCGCGTCGCCCTGGCGGCGCTGCTCGCCGGGGACTGGGACGTCCTCGCGCTCGACGAGCCCACGAACCACCTCGACGTCGAGGCCATCGCGTGGCTCGCCGCCCACCTGAAGAAACGATGGGCGCCGAACGCCGGTGGCCTGCTCACCGTCACCCACGACCGCTGGTTCCTCGACGAGGTCTGCACGATGACGTGGGAGGTCCACGACCGCATCGTCGACCCCTTCGAGGGCGGCTACGCCGCGTACATCCTGCAGCGCGTCGAGCGCGACCGCCAGGCCGCCGCGATCGAGCAGCGTCGCCAGAACCTCGCCCGCAAGGAGCTCGCCTGGCTGCGCCGCGGCGCTCCCGCGCGCACCTCGAAGCCCAAGTTCCGTATCGACGCCGCGAACCAGCTGATCGAGGACGTCCCCGAGATCCGCAACAAGACCGAGCTGTCGTCGCTGGCGGTCTCGCGTCTCGGCAAGGACGTCGTCGATCTGTTGGACGTGTCCGTCTCCTACGGCGAGAAGAAGGTGATCGAGCACGTCGAGTGGCGCCTGGCGCCCGGCGAGCGCACCGGCATCCTCGGTGTCAACGGCGCGGGCAAGTCGACGCTGCTCAGCCTGATCTCGGGCACCGTCGAGCCGACGACGGGCCGCGTCAAGCGCGGCACGACCGTCAAGGTCGCCACCCTCACGCAGCGCCTCGACGAGCTCGAGGAGCACATGAACGACCCGGTGCGCGTGGTGATCGCGAGCCTGCGCACCACCTACGCGTTCGGGTCCGGGTCGAAGGCGACCGAGCTCACGCCCGGCCAGCTGCTCGAGCGGATGGGCTTCTCGAGCGCGCAGCTCTCGACGCCGGTCAAGGATCTCTCGGGCGGCCAGAAGCGCCGGCTGCAGCTGCTGCTGATCCTGCTCGATCAGCCCAACGTGCTGATCCTGGATGAGCCGACCAACGATCTCGACACCGACATGCTGGCGGCGATGGAGGATCTGCTCGACTCCTGGCCCGGGACGCTCATCGTGGTGAGCCACGACCGGTACTTCCTCGAGCGGGTCACCGACAACCAGTACGCGATCCTGCGGGGGCCCGAGGGCGAAGGGGGACGGCTGCGTCACCTGCCCGGCGGGGTCGACGAGTACCTGAAGCTGCGCCAGCTCGAGCAGAACACGCCCGCGAAGTCGGCGGTCGCCCAGGCGGTGGCGACCGCGGGCCTGCAGGGCGCCGAGCTGCGCACCGCGCAGAAGGAGATCACCGCCCTCGAGCGCAGGATCGCGAAGCTCAGCCAGCAGGTCGACAAGGCGCGGACGGCCCTGGCCGATCACGACCAGGCGGACTATGCCGGCCTCGGGCGCGAGATGGAGGCCATCTCGGCGCTGCAGAGCGAGATCGAGGCCGCCGAGGAGCGCTGGTTCGAGCTCACGGAGTCGATCGGCTGATCTCGGCTCCGGCTCCGGCCTCGGCTTCGGCGGAGCGGGCGGCGTCGACGGCCGCGAGGCCGCCGCGCGCCAGCGCGACCACCGCGTCGAGCAGCGGGCCGGCACCGAGGATCCGCCCGTGGCCCCAGCCCGCGGTGCGCACCAGCCGCGCGCGGTCGCCGTGTGCGGCGACCAGCGACTCGGAGGCCGCGAGCGGCACCTGGCGGTCGCCGGTGTCGTGCACCGCGAGCAGGGCGACGTTGCTCGGCAGGGGATGGGCGACCGCGTCGTAGCGGCGCGCGGCGGATGCCGTGCTCTCGCCGATCCGGCGGGCGAAGTCGCGCGGGAACCGGCGCCGCACCCGCTCGGGGATCGCGGCCAGGTCCGCGAACCGGTCGATGAACACGGCGGGGGAGCCGGCGCCCGAGAGCGCCGCGACGGCATCGGCGGACACGCCCTCACGCGCGGCCGTGAGCGCCGCCAGCGCGCCGAACGAGTGGCCGGCGAGCAGATGGAAGGGGCCCTCGAGGCTCTCCAGCTGCCGGATCGCATCCAGCCAGTCGCGGATGTCGGTGCGCCGCCCCGTGGAGGCGCCGTGGCCGGGCGCATCGAAGGCGACGACGCGGAAGCCCTCGGCGACGAGCTCGCGCACGAGCGGCGCGAACTGCGCGGCACGGCCGCGCCAGCCATGCACGAGCAGCGCGGCATCGACTCCGGCGCCCCACGTGTAGGTGACGACGCGCTCGCCGCGCACCGTGATCGCGCGGCGGCGCGCGACGAGGTCGGTGGCCTCCTCGTCGGGGCGGAGCGGCATCCGGGGCTGGGTCGCGAAGAACATCCGCAGGGCGATCCGGCTGCCCAGCGCGGGGACGAGCGCGGCGGCGCGAAGGCCGGCGCGGGCGGGGGTGAAGTGATCCATAACGGCTCCTCGAAGGATGTTTACGTACGATCGTGTGTAAATGTAGACCCTTCCGGATCAAAACGCACGACCGTTCGTATACTGGGGCCATGGAGACCACAACGGCCGACGGGCGACGGGCGCGAGGCGATGCCTCCCGGAGGGTGATCCTCGGCCATGCCGCCGACCTCGCGTCGGTCGAGGGGCTCGACGGGCTCAGCTTCGGGCGTCTCTCCGAGGTGTCCGGTCACAGCAAGAGCAGCATCGCGACGCTGTTCCGCGGCAAGGAGGCGCTGCAACTCGCGACCGTGGCGACCGCCGCCGAGGTGTTCCGGCTGCGCGTCGTCGAACCGGCTCGTGTCCGGCCCCACGGCGCCGGCCGCGTCGCCGCGCTGCTCCAGGGTGTTCTCGACTACTCCCGCGAGCGGGTGTTCATCGGCGGCTGCTTCTTCTCGGCGATCAGCGCCGACGTCGACTCGAAGCCGGGGCCGGTGCGCGACGAGGTGCGGCGGTGGCAGGCGCTGTGGCGGGGGTACGTCGAGGCCCAGCTGCGGCACGCCGCCTCGTCGGGCGAGCTGACGGCCGGCGCCGACCCGGAGCGCCTGGCCTTCGAGCTGCTCGCGTACTTCACCGAGGCGAACGCCCGCTCGCTGCTCAGCGGCGAGGATCGCGCCTACGACCTCGCCGGCGCCGCGATGCGCGACCGCCTGCTCGCCGCCGGCGCCGACCCCGCGGCCCTCGACGCGCTCAGCTGAGCCGGGAAGGCCGCGCGGCGCGGTGACGCCATCGACGCGCCGGACGGCGCCGGCCTGATCTGAGCGGCGGTCGGCTCAGGCCGGGGGCGCCGTGTCGAAGCCGAGGCTGAGTCGGCGCAGCAGGGTCGCGAGGCGGTCGCGCTCCGACCCGTTCAGCGTGCCCAGCAGCACGGCCTCGGCGTCCATCAGGCGCGTGATCGCCGCATCCACCCGGATCCGGCCCTCGTCCGTCAGCGTGACCAGCACACTGCGCCCGTCACCCGGATCGGCCTCGCGGCGCACAAAACGGCGCCCGACGAGCCGGTCGATCCGGTTGGTCATCGTGCCGCTCGAGACGAGGGTCTGCTGCAGCAGCTGCTTCGGGCTGAGCTGATACGGGTCGCCGGAGCGGCGCAGCGCCGAGAGGACATCCCATTCCCAGGGCTCGATGTCGGTGCGCCGGAACGCCTCTCGCCGGGCGCGGTCGAGGTGGCGGGAGAGCCGGTCGACGCGGGAGAGGACCTCCATGGGCGAGAAGTCGAGGTCGGGGCGCTGCTGCGCCCACGCGCCGACGATGCGGTCGACCTCGTCCGTCTCGGATGTCATGCGCTCATTATCCCCGTGCGCGCCGCCGGCGCGTTCCACGCGATCGGGGGTTCCGGCGAGCACCGACCGCGAATGGCAGACTGGACCCCGAGCGTCTGACGGCGTTCTTCCGCCATGGTGTAACGGCAGCACGACAGCCTTTGGAGCTGTGAGGACCAGGTTCGAATCCTGGTGGCGGAGCATGACCGATAACACCGCGCTCGCGATCGTCATCCTCGCCGCAGGCCAGGGAACCCGCATGCGCTCGTCCCTGCCCAAGGTTCTGCACCCCATCGGCGGGCGCACGCTGCTGGGGCACGTGCTGCACACGGCGCAGCAGCTGCCTGCGTCGGACGTGCGCGTCGTCGTGCGCCACGAGCGCGACCGCGTGGTCCAGGTGCTCGAGGACATCCCGGGCGTCGAGGCCGTCGACCAGGACGAGATCCCCGGCACCGGCCGCGCCGTGCAGCTCGCGGTCCAGGCCCTGCCCGACGGGTTCGACGGCGACGTGCTCGTGCTCTCGGGCGATGTTCCGCTGCTCGACGTCGACACCCTCGCCGCCCTGCTCGACGAGCACCGCAGCACCGCCGCCGAGGCCACGCTGCTGAGCGCCACGCTCGATGACCCCACCGGCTACGGCCGCGTGATCCGCGACGCCGACGGCTCGGTGGCGCGCATCGTCGAGCAGAAGGACGCGTCGGACGAGGAGGCCGCGGTCGCCGAGATCAACGCCGGCGTCTACGTCTTCCGTGCGGCCTCGCTGCGCGACAGCCTCGCCCAGGTCACCACGGCCAACGCGCAGGGCGAGATGTACCTGACCGACGTCGTGCGACTGCTGCGCGCCGCCGGTCGCCAGGTCGCGGCGCGCGCCGCCCGCGACGCCCGCATTGCGCTGGGGGTGAACGACCGCGTGCAGCTGTCGGAGGCCGCGGCCATCCTCAATGCGCGCATCGTGAACCACTGGCAGCGCCAGGGCGTCACGATCCAGGACCCGGCGACGACCTGGATCGATGACACCGCCACGCTCGCGCAGGACGTCACGATCCTGCCGAACACGCACATCCTGGGGGCCACCACGGTCGCCGAGGGCGCCAAGATCGGCCCCGACACCTCGCTCGTCGACTGCGAGGTCGGTGAGAATGCGGTCATCCGTCGTGCCGACGCGACGCTCGCCGTGATCGGCGCCGGCGCGAACGTCGGCCCCTACGCGTACCTGCGCGCGGGAGCCGAGCTGGCAGCGGGCGCGAAGGTGGGCACCTACGTCGAGATCAAGAACTCCCAGATCGGCGAGGGATCCAAGGTCCCGCACCTGTCCTACATCGGCGACACCACGATCGGTCGCGGCGTGAATCTGGGCGCCGGGGCGATCACCGCCAACTACGACGACATCCACAAGCACCGCACCGAGATCGGCGACGAGGTGCACACGGGCTCTCATAACGTGTTCGTCGCGCCCGTTAAGCTGGGTGCCGGAGCGAAGACCGGTGCCGGGGCGGTCGTCCGCAAGGATGTGCCGGCCGGTGCCCTCGCCCTCAGTGTCGCCCCTCAGCGCAATGTCGAGGGGTGGGTCGAGAAGAACCGAGCGGGAACCGCAGCGGCAGACGCCGCGGCGCGGGCCCAGAGCGCAGAGTAAGGCAGCCGATGGCGCGCAAGAACAAGACGACCACCGACCACGAGCGCGAGAAGGGCATCGCGCCCGGCATCGTCTCGAAGACCAAGAAGCGCCTCGTCGTCGTCTCCGGCGGCTCCCACCCGGAGCTGGCTCACGCGATCGCCGCGCAGCTCGGCATCGAGGTCGCCCCGACCGAGCGCCGGGTCTTCGCCTCGGGCGAGATCTACACGCGCTTCGAGACCTCGATGCGCGGCGCCGATGTGTTCCTCATCCAGTCGTTCGGCAGCCCCGTGAACGAGTGGCTCATGGAGATGCTGATCATGCTCGACGCGCTCAAGCGCTCGTCGGCCAAGCGCATCACCGTCGTCGCGCCGTACTACCCGTACTCGCGCCAGGACAAGAAGGGCCGCGGCCGCGAGCCGATCTCGGCCCGCCTCGTCACCGACCTCATCGCCACGGCCGGCGCCGACCGCATCATGAGCATCGACCTGCACGCCGCGCAGATCCAGGGCTTCTTCAACGGCCCCGTCGACCACCTGTTCGCGAAGTCGATCCTCGCGCGCTACTTCGAGAAGTCGCTGGTGGGCGAGGACCGCGAGACCCTCACCGTCGTCTCGCCGGACATGGGTCGTGTGCGCGTCGCCGACACCTGGGCCGACGAGTTCGGCGCCCCGCTGGCGATCATCCACAAGCGTCGCGACCCCAAGGTCGCCAACCAGGTCACCGTGCACGACATCGTCGGCCAGGTCGAGGGTCGCACCTGCCTCCTCGTCGACGACATGATCGACACCGGCGGCACGATCGTCAAGGCCGCCCAGGCCCTCAAGGCCAACGGCGCCCGCAAGGTCATCGTCGCGGCCACGCACGCGATCTTCAGCCCGCCGGCTGTCGAGCGCCTGCAGGACTCGTCGATCGACGAGGTCGTCGTCACCGACACCGTCCCGATCTCGGAGGACCGTCGCTTCCCGAGCCTCACCGTGCTGTCCGCGGCCGACCTGCTGGCCCGGGCGATCCGCGAGGTCTTCGACGACGGATCCGTCACGAGCATGTTCGACGGCGCCGCCTGACACCTGCGCACAGCCGGTGAGCGACAGCCGCCGGTGACGCCAGACGGGGTGATGGTCTTCAGACCGTCACCCCGTCTCGCGTCCGGGGCGTGTGCTCAGGCGTCGGCCGGGTCGACGGGCTTGGCCGGGAGGCTGACCTCGAAGGTCGTGTCGCCGGGGACGCTGCGCACCGTGATGGTGCCGTGGTGCGCCTCGACGATCGCCTTCACGATCGCCAGCCCGAGGCCCGTGCCGCCCGTCGCGCGGGCGCGCGAGCGGTCGGCGCGGGCGAAGCGGGCGAACAGATCCGGCAGCAGGTCCGCATCGATCCCGGGCCCGTCGTCGTGCACGCGCAGGACCCCGCGGGTCGCCGATCCCGACCCCTCGTGCGTCACCGACACGGTCACCGTGGTGCCCGGCGGGGTGTGGGTGCGGGCATTGGCGAGCAGGTTGACGATCACCTGGTTCAGACGCGCGGCGTCGCCGGCGACGATCACCGGCTCCTCGCCCACCTCGATGCGCATGGTGTGCGAGGCGTCGGCGACGCGCTGGTCGCCCACCGACTCGAGGGCGAGCTGCGTCAGGTCGACGGCGCCGTAGACGAGCTCCTGGCCCTCGTCGAGGCGCGCGAGCAGCAGGAGGTCCTCGACCAGGCCGGTCATCCGGATCGACTGCGCCTGGATGCGCTCGAGCGACTGCCCCGTGATCTCGGACAGCGACGGGTCGCGCAGCGACAGCTCCGAGTACCCGCGGATCGAGGCCAGGGGAGTGCGCAGCTCGTGGCTGGCGTCGGCGACGAAGGTGCGCATGCGCTCCTCGTTGCGCTGGCGCGCGTGCAGCGAGGCGTCGACGTGGTCGAGCAGCGTGTTCAGCGCGGCGCCCACCTGCCCGAACTCGGTGCGCGGATCCGCCTGCTCGGCGGGGACGCGCTCCTCGATGCGCACAACACCCTGATCGAGCGGCTGGCGCGAGACGCGCTGCGCGGTGGCGGCCACCGTGCGCAGCGGCTTGAGGCCCTGCCGGATCACCAGTGTGATCGCCGCGCCGAGCACGAACAGCCCCGCGGCCGTGGTGAAGGTGATGGTCGTGAGCAGGTTGCCGATCGTGGTGCGGACGTCGTCGGTCGACTGGCCCATCACCGCGTAGCCGCCCGGGATCGGCCCGTGCAGCACCCGGAACTCGCCGAGGTGCGGCACCGTCAGGGTGTCGACGGCGGTGACCTCGCCCGGGGCATCCTGGCGGGGCAGGCTCCGGGCGCCGAAGTGCAGGCCGCTCAGCTGCGTCGCGGTGAGCGCCTGGGTGTCGTAGTGCTCGTCGACGACCGCCCCGGTGAGCGTGCCGTCGGCGGTCTCGAAGATCAGGATCGTGCCCGCCGGCAGCTGCGCGACGCTCAGCGTGCCCTCGGCGTCCATGGCCTCTGACCCCACCAGCAGCGGTTTCGACTCGGACACCATGGTGCGCACCTGCTGCGTCAGGCGATCCTCGAGCGAGGCGTTCAGCATCACGCTGGTCACGGCGGCGACCACGATGAAGATGAGCGACACGAAGCCGAACACCGTGAGCATCAGCCGCGCCTGGAACGACAGCGGCGGGCGACGGCGGGGGGATCCCGTCGCGGGCCCCGCGGCGGGATCCGCGGCGGACGAGACGGCGTCCGTCACTGAGGCGCCTTGATCATGTAGCCCACGCCGCGGACGGTGTGGATGAGGGGCTCGCGGCCGGCATCGATCTTCTTGCGCAGGTACGAGATGTAGAGCTCGACGACGCTCGAGCGGCCGCCGAAGTCATAGCTCCAGACCCGATCGAGGATCTGCGCCTTCGAGACCACCTTGCGCTCGTTGCGCATCAGGAAGCGCAGCAGCTCGAACTCGGTCGCCGTGAGCTCGATCTCGACGCCGTCGCGCATCACCTCATGGCTGTCCTCGTTGAGGCTCAGGTCTCCCACGCGCAGGATCGGCTCGGCATCGGCCGAGTGCGCCGTTCCCGAGCGGCGCATCAGGGCGCGCAGGCGCGCGACGACCTCCTCCAGGCTGAAGGGCTTTGTGACGTAGTCGTCGCCGCCCGCGGTGAGGCCGGCGACGCGGTCCGAGACGGCGTCCTTCGCGGTGAGGAAGAGCACGGGCACGTCGTCGCCGCCCTGGCGCAGGCGCTGCAGCACGGCCATGCCGTCGAGGTCGGGCATCATGATGTCGAGCACGAGCGCGTCCGGCCGGAACTCCTTCGCCGCGGTCAGCGCCTCGAAGCCGCTGCCGGCGGTGCGCACCTCCCAGCCCTCCATCTTCAGGGCCATGGCGAGGAGGTCGGTCAGCATCTGCTCGTCGTCGACGACCAGGACGCGCACCGGCGATCCGTCGGCGCGCAGCAGGGCAGGGGCGTGGGGCGTGCTCATGCCCCCATCATCGCCGTGAAGCTATGAGGTTTCTATGGAGGCAGCTATGCGTGGGATGGGAGATCACAGGCCCTGTCGGGTGTCGGAGCCCGCTGGCACCTTCCCCGCATGGTCAACGACGACATCAGCGCCGCCCTCGGCGGCTCCGCGATCCGTCCCGGCGATCCCGACTGGGACGCCGCACGCCGATTCCATTCCGGCATCGGCGACCCCGCACTCATCGTGCGCGCCTCCTCGGTCGAGGACGTCCGCTCCGCCGTCGCGCTCGCCGCCAGGGAAGGGCTCGAGATCATGGTCCGCGGCGGCGGCCACAGCGCCTGGGGAACACTTCCCGGCGGCGCGACGATCGACATCGCCGCGCTCGACGACGTCACCCTCGACGGCACCCGGGTCCGGGTCGGGGGCGGCGCGCGCTGGGGCGACGTCGCGCGCCTCCTCGCGTCCCGTGGGCTCGGCCTGAGCTCGGGAGACACAGCCTCGGTCGGCGTCGGAGGCCTGACTCTCGGCGGCGGCATCGGCCTGATGGTGAGGGCCTGGGGCCTCGCCTGCGACCAGCTCGTGGGTGCGCAGGTCGTCACCGCCGCCGGCGACGTCGTCGAGGTCGACGACGTCGCCCAGCCCGAGCTGATGTGGGCGCTCCGCGGCGGCGGCGGCAACTTCGGCGTGGTCACGCGGTTCGACTTCGAGGCCCATCCGCTGACCGCCGTCGTCGCGGGCGAGCTCGGGATCGAATCGGACGCGCGCCCCGTGCTGCGGGCGATGCGCGACCTCCTGCCGCACGCCCCCCGAGAGCTGACGCTGACGTACATGGACGTCCCGCCGATGGATCCGAGTGCCCCGGCGGGCGCCTCCATCGCGGTGGTGTGGGCAGGCGACGACGAGAACGCCGCCCGCGCCGCGATCGCCCCGTTGCTGGCGACGCCGGGCGTCGTCCCGCGCGATCTCGGGCTCCGCGCCTATCCCGACATCCTCCTCGACGGCCCCGAGTTCGATCCCGACGCTCCCATGCCCGGATTCGTCGGAGGTAACACGCTGCTGCCGCGGCTGGACGACGACGCGATCGAGCGCCTCGCCGCGTTCCGCGAGGCGAACGCGGCGTCCGTGCTGCTTCTGCGTTCGCTCGGCGGGGCGTATGGCGACGTCCCGCAGGACGCGTCGGCCTTCCCGGCCCGCGAGGCCACGTGGTTCGCCATGGCCGGGGCGTTCGACGTGCCGGGCCTCCTCGACGCGGCGGGACGCGCGCGGGCGCTCGACGACTGGCACGCGATCGAGGCCCGCGGTGCGGGCGTCTACGGCAACTTCACCACGTCGACCGATCAGAGCTGGGTCGAGCGGATGTACGCCCCGCCGACGCTGGCGCGCCTGGCCGAGGTCAAGCGCACGTGGGATCCGGGCAACGTGTTCTCCCGCAACCACAACGTGCGTCCGGCCTGACCCCATAGCGGATTCTCATCCGGCTCCTGCGTTGGTCATACGACCGAGCCATAGCGTCTCGATGTCGGCGCCCCCGAGAACGCGGGAGGCCGCACCTGAGAACAGGTGCGGCCTCTCGGACGTTCGGGCGGAAGACGTCAGTGCGTGTCCTCGGCCTCGATCTCGGTGCGGTCGCCCGACCACTGCGTGTGGAAGGTGCCGTCCTTGTCGATGCGCTTGTAGGTGTGCGCGCCGAAGAAGTCGCGCTGACCCTGGATCAGCGCGGCCGGCAGGCGGTCGGCGCGGATGCCGTCGTAGTACGCGAGCGACGACGAGAACGCCGGCGAGGGGATGCCCGCCTGCGTCGCGGCGATGACGACACGACGCCACGCGGCCTGGCCGCGCGACAGGGCGTCGGCGAAGTACGGCGCGGCCGCGAGCAGGGGCAGCTCGGGCTGGTCGGCGTACGCGTCGGCGATGCGGTTGAGGAACTGGGCGCGGATGATGCAGCCACCGCGCCAGATGCGGCTCACGGCGCCGTTGTCGATCGTCCAGTTGTACTCGGCGGCACCGGCGTGGATCTCGTCGAAGCCCTGCGAGTAAGCGATGATCTTCGACGCGAACAGGGCCTGGCGCACGTCCTCGATGAACGCGTCGGCGTCGGCGACGGTGAACGCCTCGTCGGGGCCCGGGAAGCTGCGGGCAGCGGCACGCTGCTCCGGGTGCGACGACAGCGAACGGGCGAACGTGGCCTCCGCGATGCCCGAGACCGGCACACCGAGCGCGAGCGCGGTCTGCACGGTCCAGGCGCCGGTGCCCTTGGCGCCGGCCTGGTCGAGGATGACGTCGACCAGCGGCTTTCCGGTCTCGGCGTCGACCTGGCGCAGCACCTCGGCGGTGATCTCGATCAGGTACGACTCGAGCTCGCCCTTGTTCCACTCGGCGAAGATGTCGGCGATCTCGGCGGGGGACTTGCCCGTGCCGCGGCGGATCAGGTCGTAGGCCTCGGCGATGAGCTGCATGTCGGCGTACTCGATGCCGTTGTGCACCATCTTGACGAAGTGGCCCGCGCCGTCGTGGCCGACGTGCGTGACGCAGGGCTCGCCCTCGGCGATCGCGGCGATGCCCTTCAGGATCGGGCCGAGCGTCACCCACGACTCGTCCGAGCCGCCGGGCATGATCGAGGGGCCCGTGAGGGCGCCCTCCTCGCCGCCGGAGATGCCGGCGCCGACGAAGTTGATGCCCGTCTCGCGGACGGCCTTCTCGCGGCGGATGGTGTCGGGGAAGTAGGCGTTGCCGCCGTCGACGATGATGTCGCCGGGCTCGAAGACCTTGACCAGCTCGTCGATGACGGCGTCGGTCGGGCCGCCGGCCTTGACCATGATGATCGCGGTGCGCGGCTTGCTCAGGCTCGCGGCGAACTCCTCGTAGGAGAACGTGCCCACGAACTCGGCCTCGGGGTGCGCCGCCAGCAGCTCGTCGGTCTTGGAGCGGCTGCGGTTGAGGATGGCAACCTTGTTGCCCTCGCGGCTCGCGAGGTTGCGGGCGAGGTTCGAGCCCATAACGGCGAGGCCCACGACGCCGATGTTGGCGACGGCCTGAGTGGTGGAAGCGTCGGTCACGCGATCTCCTTGCACACGGATCACTGGGGTGATCTCTGGGGGACGGTGTCTCGGGACGCGCGCGCCGCCGGACAGCGGGTCAGAGGGACGGGATCGCGCCCGCAGGCGCGGTCCGTCGGGTCCAGACTACGGGGCCGCGCGCTCACGGACGTCCGCGCGCGGTGGTGAGGCGTCAGTCCTTGCGGTAGCCCGAGCGCCCGAGCGAGAAGAACGCGCCCACGACGAGGACGGTGGCGATGATGCTCATCAGCGCGATGACGGTGGTCACGATGTGCGTGGGGTCGATCACAGGTTCTCCCTGGCAGGATCGCGGGCCCGGCGAAAGGGGCCCGCGGAGGGCGGATTCCGCGCCGAAACAGCGCGTAATGAATCTACCGGGTCGTCCGGTAGGATGGAGCCCGACCTCGGCGAGGGCGCGCGCGTACTGCGCAGCCGTTATCGACGCGGGACGAGCCTCGTGGCTCTCCTCACGCGTTGCGATCCGATAGCCGCCGCCTGGGTCGAGAGAAACCCACAGACCTTCGCACGGACCTTTCCGTTCGCGCGCCCCACGAGGAGAACAACATGTCTGAGCAGTCCACGCTCGAGGTCGCCGTCCGCACCGAGTTCGGCAAGGGCTTCGCCCGCCGTCTCCGCGCCGCCGGCAAGATCCCCGCCGTCCTCTACGGTCACGGCACCGAGCCCGTGCACCTGGCCCTCCCGGGTCACGAGACGGCGCTGATCATCCGTCACGCGAACGCCATCATCGAGCTCAAGATCGAGGGCAAGACGCAGCTCGCGCTCGTCAAGGACGTCCAGAAGGACCCGGTGCGTCAGATCATCGAGCACCTCGACCTCGTCGTCCTGAACAAGGGCGAGAAGGTCATCGTCGACGTCCCCGTCGCGGTCGAGGGCGAGTCGGCTCCCGGCACCATCGTCAACCAGGACGCGACGACCCTGTCGGTCGAGGTCGAGGCGATCAGCATCCCCGAGCACCTCGTCGTCAACGTCGACGGTCTCGAGGACGGCACCCACGTCACCGCCGGTGAGGTCGAGCTGCCCCAGGGCGCCACGCTCGTGACCGACGCCGACGTGCTGGTCGTCGGCATCACGACGCCGGCCGCGCCGACCGAGGACGAGGCTGCGGCCGAGGGCGAGACCACGGAGGCCGCCGAGTAATTCGGTTCCTTTTGGGGAGGGGGCGCGAGCGATCGCGTCCCCTCTCCCTTTTTCTGCGCGTGCGCGCCTGCTGAGAGGATGGAGCCATGGCGGACACCTGGCTGATCGTAGGGCTCGGAAACCCGGGGCCCCGGTATGAGGCGACCCGGCACAACGTCGGTCAGATGGTGATGGACGAGCTCGCGTCGCGCCGTTCGACCCCGTTCAAGCAGCACAAGGCGAACGCCCGTGTCGCCGAGACGTGGCTGCGGCCGGGGGCCGCCAAGCTCGTGCTGGCGAAGCCGAACTCGTTCATGAACGTCTCGGGCGGCCCCGTCGCGGGCCTCGCCCGGTTCTACGGCGCCGACCCGGATCACGTGATCGTTGTGCACGACGAGCTCGACATCCCGTTCGACACCCTCAAGCTCAAGACCGGTGGCGGCCACGGCGGGCACAACGGTGTCCGCGATGTGGCGAAGGCGCTGGGCACCGCCGACTTCCACCGCGTGCGAGTGGGCATCGGCCGCCCGCCCGGCCGGCAGGATCCGGCCGACTGGGTGCTCGACCCGTTCAGCGCCGCCGACCGTCAGACGCTGCCCATCCTGATCTCCGACGCCGCCGACGCGGTCGAGCGCATCGTCGAGCACGGGCTCACCGCCGCGCAGCAGGTCGCGCACGCTCCGAAGGCCTGAGGTTCCGCCCTGGGGGCGGGCGATCAGCTCAGGGGGATGGTGGTGGCCGCGCCGAGG
>Ga0308156_1002922_pt1 | contig 13970 bp, 24 predicted proteins | sample PhyAR2_FD_201041 | JGI IMG/M metagenome (GOLD analysis project Ga0308156, IMG submission 201041) | Phyllosphere microbial communities from UC Gill Tract Community Farm, Albany, California, United States - DLSL A.R2 | ecosystem: Host-associated > Plants > Phyllosphere > Unclassified | place: USA... | reverse complement strand
GAGTATTTTGCCCAAGCGTTTCCACATTCACTGGTTGTCAGCATAGGCTCTCCTCACTTGACCCCAGGTGGGCAAGGGTTACAGTGGTTTTCCGTGAGCGGTGTGACGGAAGAGAATCGCATTGAGCGCGTTAATGAAGCGATGCCACAGTTTATTGATATTGTGCGGTATTGGCAGCGAGTTGCTGATGTGAATCCAGCTGCAACTGCGTTAGTTGGCTTCTCGCAAGGCGCTATCATGGCTTTAGAAGCCGTGAAAGCCGTACCTAATTTAGCGGGAAGGGTCGTGTCGTTTAGCGGTCGCTTTGCAGCATTACCGGAAAAAGATTTGGGCGATACCGTCGTGCATATGATCCATGGTAGCGAAGATCGGGTGATTGCCATTGAGCATGCGCAACACGCGGCTGAAAAAATGCGTGAGCAGGGCTCCGATTTTACTTTGGATATCGAGACGATTGGTCATGCGATTGATCAAAATATGATGGATTTAGCGCTTGAGCGTTTACGTGCATATATCCCCCTGCGCTACTGGGATGAAGCTATAAGCGGGAAACGCGGCGATCTGATTGCGTTTAAATGATCATTTAGTAGATAAACAAAGGGCAACGCAAGTTGCCCTTTGTTATATGAAGAGAAGAGCGGCGGCTTATTGTTTTTTTGGCCAGTCGTCGTCCTTGTCCCATTCTGCGTTATTATCACGATGCGGAGGCAATTCAGGTTTATTGCTCAAAAAACTTTTGTGGTCAACTTTGAGCAAAGCTTTCATCCCATTCCAGACCATCCCAATCAAAACTAGTAGAATTATCCACCAGTAGTCGGCTAACCATTGCATAGTTATCACCTTTTAAAATCATTATTAATCAATTGGTTAAAATGCAAAGGTCATTATTAGTCAAAATTAAATCATAATCAGGTGGCGACTTTAACCCATTCACTACCACGATTATCTTGATATTTTGCTGTCATCACTGCTGACTTATGGCCTAGCAACCGTTGGGCAAACTCCGTCCCTTTCTCTTCAGTATACAGCCTTGCGGACAGACTTCGTAATTCATGAAAACTAGGCGGTTCTTTTTCCCACAGGATGCCGGATAGTTCTCTCGCTTTAGCAAATCCTCTCGCCATCGTTGTCGTTGTCAATTGAGTCCCAGTTTGCGAACAGATGATGTTATCGAATCTTCCAAACAACACTTTACAGCGATCAACCGTATCCTTTAGGCTAACTCCAATTGCATCGAGAGTTAGGCTCAAGTCAATAACAAGTTTATTCCCCGTCTTTTTCTGCTCAATCCACAACATCCCATCACGAATATCTTTCCATTTTATCTTACTGATATCACTCACTCGCTGCCCCGTCATTAGCGCTAATTCGATGCTAAGCGGGATCCAAGGCTGAAGGGCAAGAGAACAGCAGTAGATTTCTTTGTACTCGGAAAGAGATAAGCGCGACCTCTTAATCTCTGATCGCGGGTTCCTCGTTGCTTCTACAGGGTTGTTTGTAATATGACCATCAGCAATCGCTTCTCTAAAAATGTCCAGTAATGCAATACGCATTAACTTAGCCGTCGTTGTTTTTCCGTCTGCTGAGTATGAGGCCAGTATGGAAGCAATGTCCTTTGTCGTAATGCTCTCAACTGGAACGTTATCGATGATAGTTCGTAAGATGCGTATCTTTCCGTTGTACTCTTTCAATGTTTTGGGCTTTAGCCCTCGACTATCTATAACTTTAGAATAATGGTCTAGCCAGTCATGAAAGAGCATTGAAGCTTCAGTGGACAACCTATCGACAAGCCTAGTTGATACACTATCCATTAGCTGAAGATTGGCCTCGATAGCCTGATTTACTGCATCACGCTTTATCTTTCCAAGTCCGTATTCCTTACCCGTCCGTGGGTCTCGGTAGCAGTAATATCCGTTATTTCTGACGTACAGATTTGGAGGCAGATCGCGGCGAGTGTGACTTCTGTTCCGTGCCATTTTTAATTCTCATCAGAAGAGTGCCGGATGATTTTGTTGGCTGAGCATTAACGCGTTTTTCTGCGTCCTCGCGAACAAAGTATTGATGACCATCAAATATTGGCGGCGGCCATATCTGACCATTCCGAGCCCAGCGGCGTATTGTTTCCATATTTTTTGGTTTGGAAAGTGTTTTGTTCCATTGCTCAAGTGTTAGCATCTATTTATCCTTATCCGTCACTTTCATGCAGTAGTAAGACAGCACCATCCACGGCTTAAACCTGCAGCATAGTGGCGCTATCTTTGCTGAATGCTTATCGAGTAACTGGCGGTATGTGAGGTTGTTTTTTTGCTGCGGAGTTCGGTGAGAAGGATTCTTGCTACATTTCTTATCGCGTTGTCTTGTTCTGCTGTCATGTCACGCTGCATTCCCCCACACTTTGGATAAATCTCTAGGCCGCATCATCGATGTAGCCACATATGATTTTTCTCGGTTGATAATCTCGATGAAGAATTTCTCTTCGCTAACTTTGATTGTGTACGTGACGCCTTTCTTGGTTGGCCCGTAGTCGCCGTACTTTTCCTGATGCTGATTTAAAGCTGCTTTCATAGCTGCTCTTTCTGTACGCTCTGGATTACCCTTGATGATGTGTCTCATGCATCCTCCGGCAATAAAAAAGCCGCTGGTTAGGCGGCTATTAATCTTGGTTAACTGGTAAGCACATCAGAACGCATTCCGTTTATCTTCATGCTTAAATGCCCATGCTCTAAATGCTTTGCGAAAATCACCTTTGGTCATGCGCTGCCCACGCTCTGCATTGTGTTTAGGATTACGGCGGCGTTTAGGATTACGAGTGAGAAGCGAGCTAATAGCATCCTCTTTGTTCAGCCATACGCCAGCCACGCCTTCAACCCCATGCTGAACCATGACAACTGGTTTAACTCGCTCTGGGTGATTCCAATATTCTGGCTCGCTAAATGTCGCAAGACGGAGAGCGGTTCTCAGATTATTGGCTTTATCTGTGGGCTTCAAGTGACGCAGATAATTGGCACCTTTGCGATACTTGCTCATCTACTTCTACTCCTGTGCTGTGGTTGCGACTTATTTTGCCAGCCGCGCTGCTTCGCGAAAGTCCCAATCTTCACGATGTGCAATCTCAATTACGCTTCTTACGGAGTGCTCAATCATGATATCTAGCTCTTTGCTGATACTGTGCATCATTGCCTACAACTGCTAATAAAATCCGCTCGCCAATCCAACGCATTACCGGTACAGCCATAGAATTACCGATCGCTTTGTAGCGAGGGCCATCAACAGCTCTTCCGCAGCATTCTTCAAAAGTAAGATTGCCGCCGCGCATAAGATATTTTGCGAAATCGCGGTCCATTTTCTCGGGGCGAACTTTGCGGCCGTAGGGAACAAGAGTGTGATCATCAGGAAAACCCTGCAGTCGTTCACACTCTCTCGGTGTTAAGCGGCGAACTTTCATGTTATGCATAACACCATGCTGATCTGATTTCGTTAGCGTATATCCTGTTTCAATGCTGTATCCCGTACCATTTCCGCCATTTTCCGGTGCACGTCCAATTGTGTTGCCTGCGATAGCAATCGCAGGGGGGCTAAGGGCATATGTATCTAAGTCCTCCGCCATACTGTCATTAGCTTTCCCTAGTAGAGATCTACTCACGTCTAAATAAGCTATAGCAGGTGGTGCCCCCGCATTTTGATTGCTACTAAGACTGTTGCTTGCTCTGATTGTGGGGGACATATCTATCAATGCGTCACCACCATAATCTTTACTGTTAAAAGCGATAGCAGGGTGCTGACTAGCCTGTAATGTGCCAGTGCAATGTTCATCTGCGCCCAGCGTTGAAGATGTATTACCAGCCGCTTGCCAGTTAAATGCGATAGAAGTAGCCGGTACAAATAATGAAGCGCCGCCGTTAATATGCTGGTCTTCCAATCCAAGCTTTGTTCCAAAAGCGGCATTAAGAGTGCATGCAATATCTGCTGGCCATTTCTGAGCAACAAGGGCACTCCCGCGCTGGCTAAATACCTCTTGATTACTTGAGCCAATACCACCAACGTTGTTGGATTGGTTCAGTGTTGGATGCGGGTTTAGCTCTGAGTCCCAATGACTACCGACTTTAGTGCTTGCTCCAAGAGTGGCGGTAAGGCTCGCCCCCGTTTCTCGGCTCGGCGGAGTATCCCTGCGCACGCCTTCTCGCTCAAAAAGTATCTTTGCGGGATCAATATCCGTTCTAGCACTTGCGACAACGAACACACGGCGGCGTCGTTGGGCCACTCCGAGATATTGGGCATCAATAATCCTCCACGCGATTGTTCTTTTGGGTCCATGCACAACACCAGCGTTCGTCCATTTTTTCCCTGGTGAGACCAACTCACAGTCCTCGCCGGACAGGAGTCCAAGAAACGCTCCGAAGGCGTTATCTTTGGACGAGAGGACGCCAGGTACATTTTCCCAAACGAAGATGGCTGGTTTTTTTCCATCTTCTGTTCTTGTTTCGTCAATTGCATCAGCTAACTCCACGTATGAAATAGTAAGTTGACCACGAGGGTCGGAGAGGCCAGCGCGAGCACCAGCGACTGAAAATGCCTGACACGGAGTGCCACCAACCCCGATATCAGGAGCTTCAATTTCTCGAGCACGAACTGCTTCCGCTATCTTTGTCATATCGCCGAGGTTAGGAACATCAGGCCAGTGATAAGCCAGCACAGCGGATGTGAATTTCTCAATCTCTGAAAACCATGCTGGAACTAGACCTAGCGGCTCCCATGCAACACTAGCGGCTTCGATTCCGCTACAAACTGAACCGTATTTCAGTCTTGGTAGGTTGTTCATGAATATCTCCTATGCGGCTATGCTTAGCGCAGAAATAGCCGCGTCGATATCAACGTCAGGCTTTAGTCGGTAGATAGTTCCACCAAGATTCACATTCCCCCATGGCTCCGCGTCCAGATATGCTCTAATGCGGCCAATGTGGTTGTATTGGATGTGAGTGGATTCAAGAAAATTTCGCCATGTGTAATATGGCTCGTGATAATTCAGCGTCACCCCGCCAGTAGCACCACCGCCCAATAGCTTGCCGCCCACGGAGTTAAGCGCTCTGTGGAATTCGGTGATGTTATTGTCGGGGTGCTGGCTGAGGACGCGCAGGATGTTCTGCGGCGTCATGGTGGTTACCTGTTAGAAGGGAATGTCTGAGTCAAAGTCCATTGGAGGCTCTTCGTTGCGCTGCGGTGCTTGCTGCCCGCTTTGCTGTGGCGCTCTGTTCTGTGCCGGCTTGGATGATGGATCCTGCTTACCGCCGAGCATCTGCATAGTGCCGCCGATGTTGACGTGAATTTCTGTTGTGTATTTCTCGACTCCGGCCTGATCAGTCCATTTGCGAGTGGTCAGCTTACCTTCGACATAGACCTGAGAGCCTTTACGCAGATATTCCCCCGCGACCTCGGCTAGCTTTCCGAATAGCACTACACGATGCCACTCAGTTTTTTCCTTCTGCTCACCAGTCTGCTTGTCTCGCCAGCTCTCTGATGTGGCCAGCGTGATGTTTGCCACTGCGCCTCCGTTAGGCATGTATCGAACTTCTGGATCATTCCCCAAATTCCCGACAAGGATTACTTTATTTACGCCTCTGCTCGCCATTACGCGGCCTCCAATTCTTCTTTTCTGATAGTAAATACATCAGTCAATTTAGACTGGTGATCGGGACTGCTAACCAATGCCTTGAATGACCAGTTATATGCTGTTGTTAGCTCAGGTAATGCCATACTGCGAGCGGCCTCGGTGAAGCGCGACAAAATATCGTCAGGGGAGGGCTCTTTCTTTTTCTCGGCAACTGGTTTCTGCGCTGGAAGAGCCCATGATGGTAATGCTGGCGGTGACCAATAGAACTGTGTTCCATCCTTCAGTTTTGCTCTGTTCCATCCTTGAATCTTTTCTGCTGATGCCTGAGCAAATCCTTCTTCTAAATTGTATAGGTATCGACCGATACCCCACTGCACAGCCGCTCGCTTCATGGCTCCTGAACGACCACCCTTTACAGACTCGACCTGAGTGTTCTCGGCGGCGTCCCACTTGGTGATCCACTCACCATCAATCTTGATTGAGATGCCACACTCAACGCCGCCATTATTCGGAATATCACGATATTCATTTCTCCATGCTGCTTTACCGCACACATCATCAAGTCGCTTCATGATGGCTCGGTTCGTTACGTAGCAGAGAACCATCGCCCATATTTTCCCTGCGTTAGTCTTACCGCTTTGTTGAATTCGCCATTCGATATCCTCTGGCGCAAAAGGGTGATCAAGTTCTTCCAGATTCATGACATGCTCCCACTGCTGAGTTAATGGTTCCCATCATTTCAGCTAAGAACTTATCTCGCTGAAGTTTGGCTCTACTGCGAACCTGCTCGACTAACTCGCCTTTAACACCCATATGGTCAAGAGCCATGATGGCTAGCTCCTCTGAGCTAATAGTTCCGTTTTTCAGCATGAAACGAACCTGATTTAATGAGTCGAGGTGTGCCTGAGATTGGCGCTGGTTTTTTAGGATTTCATCTATCATGCTGCCGCCTGTTTTTCGCTAACGCTGTAACCGAGCTCGTTCAAGTATTCGAAAACGGCTGCCATATCGAGTTGAGTCATAATCTCTTTCGTATCTGTCTCACCGAAGAGAGCGGCATTTTCAGCAATCACTCGCATTTCTCCGGCTCGGTCACCGCATCGCGTGGTGACATTGCTGCATAAAAATTGAAGTTTCATGGTCTACCTTCCTGTCTCAACATATCGACTAGTTTGTCTAACCAGCTTTTACGAGGTGGTGGGGTGAAGCTGGCAGAAGTAAGAATGTTTTCTTTGTGATGCTGCATGCGAAGAAGATGATTTGTTGTGGTAGCACCCATGACGGTGCCACCCGCGATAGCTAATTCCATCGTGAGTACTCCTGTTTGATTGTTGGTTTCATTGCAAAACGCCTACGCTTTGCGATGAATTAGTTTGTTTAGATGAGGTATATCAACGCTTTCTGAACGGTCGGTATAAGCACAGAATCGGTGGGGAGATTAGTTGGTATGATTGCCGCCTATCCTAGAAGACTTGTCATATATGGACATATGAGCTTTCCCGACTTGAACATGCCACCCCCGCTCAAGTCGGGATTTTTTTTGCCTGAAACTTTTTAAAAAAGCTTCTTATTAAGGGTAAAGCGCTTCATCTAACCAGAAACGACCGGTTATGAGTGGGATCATTCACTGCAGCTACTCCGTTAATACGTGTCACTAGTAATTGGCTATTGATAGGAGTTGTTTAGACCCTGTATATCAACGTTTTATGAACGTTCGGCATAGGCGTGGAATCAGTGTGGATATTAGTTGGTATAATTGCCGCTCACCCAAGAAGTGAACTTTGACTTGTCATACCGCCATATATGACTTTTACGACCTGATACCCTTAACCCGCATCAGGTCTTTTTTTGCCTGAAATTTGGGTATATAAAATCCCCTAACGAGAGGGGAACGATGTCAGCAAACCAGAGCAATCAGATTATGAGAAGGATCGCTCACAGCAAGTACTCAGTGAATACCTATATCGCAATGAATTATTTATAAATGATGTTTAGTTTAGGTATATCAACGTTTTATGAACGGTTGGTGTAAGCGCAAAATCGGTGATGGATTCGTTGGTATGATTGTTTCTCTGCCAAAGAAGTGAAGTTATATGTGAACTTTGCCTTGTCATATACGGACGTATGAGTTTCCGACTTGATGTTTACAGCATTCACATCAAGTCGGATTTTTTTTGCATGAAATCTGGGTATAAAAAAGGCCGCCTTAGCGACCTGTGATTGTTTGTTGCCTGCTTTTATCCACATCAGGCGAGGTGGTTCCTAACTTTCCTCAGTCAAGGAAAACTGATATTTTTAATACTCTAACGTTACAAATAATGGAGATAAGATGCCTAAATTTACTTCTGAAGAACTAGCAATTAGCTATATGACTCAAATTAATAGCTCATTATCCGTAAAGGAATTCTTTAAAAAATTACTTGAAGTCGAGAATGAATTTTCTGAACTAATAAAAGAACAAACGAAATTAGAAGGAAAAAATAGTATTGAGAACATGAAGAAATTAGTAAAATAAACAGCCCTCATAACGTTTTTGGCGGGTTAATTATCCGCCATTTTCCAATTTATTAATTATTTAGCTATCTAGCTGTAACGCTTTCGCTTTTACGGTACCCTGCTGCGTATAACGCGACCTCTGGCAGGCAACATGAGCCTTCGTACTTGCTCACCATGCTGGTGATCGTAACCACTTCTGATTTCATGCATAAGTTTCACCATTTGATTTTAGGATTTCGTTGACTTGCGTGGTTAACTACTTTGTACATAGCATCTTCAGATTTTTGTGATATATCACCGCTGTATGGCTTAAATGAAAGGGTTGTCATTGTCGCCAACAAGAATCTTGGGCAGGCTTCCCTTTTACCAATTTTTTCAGCTTTTGTTGCGCTTCTAATATATGGCTGAGCTACAGCCCCTTCCTTTTCTGCCACAGCACGCGCAGCTTCTAGTCGACGCAGTCTACGCCTTCCCTTTGATGTTTTTGGTGGGAGTGATTTGCCATAAATTATGGTTGCCATGAAGTCATATCCTTACTAGAAGAGTATCGATTGGACTTGGAAAGTTACTATTTTATAGATTACGACTCATATCACTTCATCACGAGCTGTTCTGATGATTTTATTGACTACCATTTTTTATGGCGATTTCGTTGATGTGCATGATTTACCACTCTGTACATTAAGTCATCGTGTGGTATTTCAGGTTCTTTTTCCCCTCCGCGAGGTATGGTTGTAAACAGCGATTTATCAACCCTATCTACTGCGTCGCGATTAAGTTCAACCTCTAATGAGGTATCTGGTTTCGATTTTACCCCGACAGACGTTGGATTTTGTTTCTTCCACTCCTCTTGTTTTGCTTTTCTTTTTTCTCTACGTCTTGCTTGCGCATCCATTGTTCACCTCGCGGAAAGGGTTGAGGTATTACGATATCCTGCATTGTACATTGCGACTTCAGGCAAGCAAATCGAACCGGTTACCTCTTCTTCACCTCTAACAACTGGTGTCGGTAGGGATAGTGCTTTTACTGTTCTCTCTGAGTATCCAGAGAGCGTGGCAGCGATTTTGTTTGCCAACCGGCGCTCTGCATTGGCTGAGTTTCTTTCTTCACTACGGCGCTCTAAACGTCGTAATTTGCAGCGTTGTTTTGCGTTCATGGATTTCTCCGTTAGTTAGCTTTGGCTGTGATGCGCCAGATGCTTATCTTCTGGTTGGGTCTTAGCCCTGCAATTCACATCACCGCCAAAGCCAACTTAACTTTGGTGTACACCTCTCGGCATACCTTCTGATTGTTAAAGAGCATCCAACTTCCTGTTGGTTAGTGCGTCCTGCCGTGTTGATGGATTTAAGAATACTAGCGATATTTATTATTGTAAATACCTAAAGTATTCAATCGTGGTAAAAAATATCTTACGTATTGATTTTCATGTGTTTTTATTTTTTGGGAGTTCCATTAGCAATTAGATGATAAAGTGAGCAAAACAGGAGGGGATATGGATAAGAACGCGATCGGTTATAACGACCTATGCGAAGCGGTGGGTAAGGCAACGCTGAATTTGGTGTCTTACGAGCAAGAGGTGAAGAAGGAGTGAGGGCAATAAAAACCCCGCTCAGCAGCGGGGATATTTAGCAATTAATGCAACTTTTCTTAATACTTTAAATACTTAAGTGAGTCCGAGATCGCTCGCTCAATCCATTGGCATAAACAGGATTAAAGCTACGCGCCATCAAGGCTATTCATCGCCATGCGATACAGTGTGAAAGCTGCTGTCCACGTAACAATGAAAATAATGCATAGGGTAATGATTGCTTTTCTGCTCATCAGGGCCCCGCAAGTTAACAAACTATTTTAGAAGGTGTCTTCAGGCCACTGGGCCTTGATTACTTTCCCTATAATGCGGCAGTTAATTCCGCACTCTAAGCTCTGGTAACGCGGGTTAGGGTTGAGCGGCTCAAGCCACGGCCTCCCATCTTCAATGACAAATCGCTTGAAGGTCACAGACGTGTCGTTATCAATCCCAGCAACACAATAATCTCCAGAAACAACGTCCTCAGCAGGGTCTACAAGAATTAGCATCCCCTCGGGAAAGCTAGGGCGACTGCCAGTTGGAGCTGTCATCGAGTGACCCTCAACAACAAGCCAGAAAGCCATGTCACTAGCCTTTTTGGTTGTGCCGATCCAGTCCTTAGCGTCTTGCTCTGTATAACAACCAACTGAGCTGAATGATCCAGCCTGAACACTGGTGAATAGAGGGTATTCATAACCCTTCATAACTGAATTAGCTGCTAATTCAGACTCGCTGTTAGAGGCTGCATACTCGGCAACCTCCCTAGCAATAGCAGGGCTGAAATCAGAAATGGGAACTTGCAGGATTTTAGCAAATCCCGACGCGATAGGTGCATTAAGGGCATTTCTGCCGTTTAGGTAGTGACCCACTGCGCCCTGAGAGATACCGAGTTCGTCAGCGATGGTGTATTGAGTCACACCTAACGTTTTTTTCTTTGACTCATACAAAGCCTTCAGTCGCTTAGCGTCTTCAAGCTGTTCTGTCGTCAGTACCTTTTTAGTTTCCATACTCATATTGTAATAGCGATAGTATTTAATGTGAAATATCTGGCGTATTGTGCTTTATGAATACCTGTAGTATTCTTTGTGTGAAAAGAAAATGGAGTGAGCCTATGAACAAAATGACTTTAGCTGACTACGCCAAAATTCACGGACAGGCAAAGGCCGCTAGTGACTTTGGTGTGATCCAATGTGCAATTAGTAAAGCCATTCGCGCTGGTCGTCATATTTTTGTGACAGTGCAGCCAGATGGAAGCGTTAAGGGTGAGGAGATTCGCCCATTCCCAAGCACAGCCAAAAAAGCCGAAATTTAAGCAATACCGCTCTTTAACAGTCATAGCCTCCCTGCCGCAATGTGGGGAAACCCTAAACCACCTAACCGGTGGTGTAACTATTTATTCAACAAAGGAAGTATCACAAATGGAACATGCAACAACACGCAATAAAGCACGTGCAATTGAAAGCAAGTTATTAAACAAGATCGCCGTTCGCGGTGTAGCAAATATCGCGGAAGCGGTGGGGGTTGATAAATCCCAAATCAGCAGATGGAAAGAAGCGCTCATTCCTCGCATGTCGATGTTACTGGCTGTTCTGGAATGGGGCGTTGAAGACGAAGAGTTATCGCAGCTGGCTAAGAAGGTCGCGGTAATGCTCACAAATGAAAAAGCCCCGAACTGCGCGAACAGTTTCGAGGCTTAGTTGTAATCGACGTTGCAAATCAATCACGAGAGGTAATTATACATGACAACTACTGGATCAACAACCAGTGTGGAGGTTGCTAATGAGTAACCTCGCTCAACAAATCGTAGTCCCGATAAGACCTGATTTGCAGGTCGTGGAGCAACGTGTGGCAGATATCGATGATGGGTATACCAGAGTCGCTAACGAGCTGCTAGAAGCTATCGCAAGCGCAGATTTAACAGCGCGTCAGTTGAAGGTCATGCTGGCTTACGTAAGAAAAACGTATGGCTTCAACAAGAAAACAGATCGCATTGCCGATGAGCAGATTGCTCAGGTTACAGGGCTGTCTCGACAGAACGTAAATAAGGCAAAAAAAGAGCTGCTTTCAATGAATTGTCTGTTACTCGATGGAAACAAAATCGGCGTTAACAAGGAGGTTTCAGCGTGGCAATTTAGCAAGTGTCTCCAAGTTAGCAACTTTGTCTCTAAGTCAGAGACAAAATGTGTCTCCAAGTTAGAGACAGTCGATGTCTCCAGTTTAGAGACACACAAAAGACATTCTTTAAAAGACAAGAAAGACAATATTAATAAACCCCCTATAGTCCCCCAAGAATCAAATCCTAAACCCAAGGCGAAACCGAAAACATCGCTTGATGCAGCAGTTGCCGAAATACCTGAATGGCTTAGCAGGGAGACATGGCTGTCATGGGTTAGCTACAGGAAGGAAATCGGCAAGACGATTAAATCCTCGCAGACGATCACACAGGCAATCAACGTTCTGACGAAAAGCCGTGAGATTGGCTACCAGCCTGAAGAGATTATCAATCAGAGCATCGCTAGCGGCTGGGTTGGGATATTCGTCCCTAAGCAGCCTATGGCACCAACCAAGCATGTTACTAAATCGGCACCGGAAAATTTCTCCGTCAAAGACTATGGGCAAACAGACATACCAGCATGGGCGGAGCAACCATGAACCTGATAGAAAAAATCATCAACGTTGAGAAGCGACTCAATGACCTATCCAAGCCACCAATTGAAATCGAACATACCGTTGTCGCTTACTCAACTGCCGTGTGTGAAAAGCATGGTGAGTTTGAACAGAGAACGCGGCAGTCAGTCGGCCCGGTGAAAGTCCCATCTTACCCGTCACCATGCCCCAAGTGCTTGGCAGAAGAGCTGGATCACTTGAAGGCTGAGCAACAGGCCACAGATGAACGCGCTAAGCAGCGCAGAATCGATAACCTAATGCGCGAGCTAGAGGTTCCTGAGCGATTCGTACCCTGCACACTGGATAACTACGAGCCAGTCAACCCAGAAGCTAAGCGTTGCTTGAACGTTTGCAAAGCGTATGCGGCTAAATGGCCTGAGAGACTGAAGCAGGGCGGTGGGCTGGTGATGTGCGGTAAGCCTGGTACCGGAAAGAATCACCTGGCACTGGCTATCGCTAAACATGTGATCCGCGAACATCAGGACTCGGCGCTGTTTACGACTGCGTTACGAGTGGCCAGAAACTTCAAATCGACATGGAGCAAGACGGCAACCATGACGGAAGCAGAAGTGATTGCGACATACACCGCGCCGGACCTTCTGATTATCGATGAGGTTGGCGTTCAGTTCGGCTCTGACTCTGAAAAGATGATCCTGTTTGAAATCATCAACACCCGATACGAGAAGATGCGCCCGACCATCCTGATAAGCAACCTGACTCGGGAAGAACTGGTTACGTTTATCGGTGAGCGTGTTCTTGACCGTATGAGCGATGGCGGTGGATGTACGCTGGCTTTTACATGGGACAGCTACCGGTCGAAGAGAGCAGCGTGATGTCAAAAATTAGAACGGTACCTGAGGAGTGAGATTTGCAAATCGACATGGTTAAAAATGCCGGAGGCGTCTTTGTACCAATGTTCGAACACGATTTACCCCGCCTAACCAAGTTCAAAAATGGTGAAGTCTACACCGCTGATTTCAAGCTATCCCGCAATCCGATATTTCACAAAAAGATGTTTGTCTTCTTCAAATTCTGCTTTCAGCACTGGAGTGCAAACAAGGCAGGTCTTGAGCATATGGATGAGCACAGCCAGTTTGACCGGTTCCGCAAAGACCTAACGATTCTCGCTGGTTTTTACGAGCAGACAATACGGCTAAACGGTGAGATGCGGACTGAGGCTAAGAGCTTGGCATACGCGAACATGGAAGCGGATGAGTTCGAACGTTGCTATAACGCGATGATTAACGCAGCCATCAAACATATTTTCGCTGGAACGAGAGACGAAAATATCCTCAATCAGCTACAGAGCTTCTTCTAGATAAGGAGAAATTTTACTCAATTGATAGCACTGTTAGTCGGGTATTGGAGTTGCAGATGTGGATATGAAATGCCCGCTGAATGAAGCGGGCCATTAACTAGCGAGCTACGAGTACTGAACACTTTGCATGCCGCACTATGGCAGCAGCATTAGACCCAATGAGGTACGTGGCAATACTAGGACGATTGGATCCAATGATAATCAAGTCTGCATTAAGATTCTCTGCAAGCTTAAGAATCTGATCTTTTGGCGTTCCGCCAGAAATAATATGGTGTTCAATTCTGTCTTCAGAAATATTGAATTTACTCACAATT
>Ga0308156_1002919_pt1 | contig 13983 bp, 7 predicted proteins | sample PhyAR2_FD_201041 | JGI IMG/M metagenome (GOLD analysis project Ga0308156, IMG submission 201041) | Phyllosphere microbial communities from UC Gill Tract Community Farm, Albany, California, United States - DLSL A.R2 | ecosystem: Host-associated > Plants > Phyllosphere > Unclassified | place: USA... | reverse complement strand
GCTTTGGGACTGCTGCTTTCCTTTGCCACAGCTTTCGGGCAGGAAAAAACAGACACGCTGGCCGTCAAAAATGCGGTAAAAGCAGCTACAAAAACCGAAGAAGGCGTAAAAACCGTGACTGCTTCTTCAAAAGAAGACAACAACAGAAACGTTATGTTGAACGCAGCCAATAACACAAGTCCGAGAGACGTGAACATCGGTTTGCCATCAACAGTCGGTGGAATCACGATTCTTGAAAACGATCTGCCTGCCGTTTATTTCTTTTGGCCAGAACTTCCCAACAAAACCTGGAGACAGAGTGTAGGCCTGGAAAAAACAGGACTTTTGAAAATGGATCAACTGGCAAATACGATGGGTGACCTTGGTTTTGCAGTGAACTCATATTCTCAAATCGGAACCAAAGATTTAAAAGTGAAAGGTAAATTCACAACAAGTACTTTCGGTTGGTTGCAGGGAGATGTGAATGTTTCCGGACCGATTTCTAAAAATGGCTGGACGTACACTGTTGGTGCTTTTGCAAACTTCGATCCGAGTACCTACAAATTAGGTTTTGCAAGAAATGCCGATGAAACAAAGATTTTCAGAGCTGGGGTTACCAAATATTTTAATGATAATAAAGGTAAAATCTCAATTTTATATAAATACGCAGATTCTTACAGCATTACCAATTATGCGGTTTTCCAATACGGAGAAAATGGAAAAGTAACCGAGCTGGATAACTTCAAAATCGGTAGAGATTCTTACGTGGTGAATGACGGAAATATGAAGTTTAAAGACATCATTTCCGGGCAGACCTATTTCGCAAACCTTGCAGGAAATGATAACAGATCAAGTTCTCACAACATCGATATTTTAGGAAATTATTTACTCGATAATGGCTGGAATTTCAAATTCTCGACAAGAGCGCACTTCTCAAAAGTAAAAATGGCCAACAGTATTCCTTTGAGTATTTTCAATGCCAATCCGGGAGCTGGATACACTTTGGCTTCAGACGGACAGGCTTATTCAGGTCCTGTCGGAACACAGTTGGCAATGTACACGCCAGAAACGCCTATTACAAGTGTTTCCGGGCGTTTTTCACTGAACAAACAGGTTGGAAATCACAATCTTACGGTAGGTGTTTTGGAGCAATTTTATAACATTGATAAATTCACTTCAAACCGTTCTTTCTTTTACCAGACTGTTGGGGCACAACCTCAAAGATTAATTGGTCCAAACACAGATTCAGACGGTTTCTATAACTACAATGCAGGTGCAGAATATCACAGTGGAACAGAAAATAAACTGTCGGTATATGGAACAGACGAATGGAAAGTTTCTGATAATTTCAATTTGAGCTATGGTTTACATTTGAAAAATCACATTCTTGACGGAGAATATTCTTTGACACCAAGAACAATTGGTTTCAGTTTCACAGACCCAAGTCAGTTTAACCAAATTAGCCAAAGCTTTTTCCAGATTGGTGGTAGTTTGAATGCTACTTATAACATCAGCAAGAACTTCGGAGTTATCGCAAACTTACTTTACACCGAAGAAAACAGAAGACTGGAAAGCTATTCTCAAGCCTTCGAACCAAATACCAATAAAATTAAAAGTCCCTTGGGAGCGTTCGGGATTTTCTGGAATACAGACTGGATTCAGCTGATTTCTCAGGCCACCTATCTTAAGAAAAACAACAACCTGAACAGATACAACCTGGTAAATCCTGCCAACAGTTCTCAGGCACAAACTACAACGGTTTATTATGACATCCAGACTTTAGGATGGACAACCGATTTTGTTTTGAAGCCATTTAAAGGGTTTAATTTACATTATTTGGTGACTTTCCAAAATCCGGTTTACAAGAAATTTAATTTTGATGCCTTTGGAGCTTCATATAATTACAGTGACAATAATGTCTTGGGCGTTGCAAAAACTTTGATGGAAATCGACCCGAGTTATACGGTTGACAAATGGAGATTCTGGGCAAGTTTCAGATATTTCTCAAAACAATACGCCAACCTTACGAATGCACTTTACTTCGCACCAAGATGGGAAACTTTCGGTGGGGTAAGTTATACCGTGAACAAAAATATCAACCTTGGCGCAACAGTTATCAATTTCTTAAATCAAAGAGGAGCAAGTGGGACTATCAACGGTGCCGAATTAATTACCGATGCCAATCCATACTACGGAAAACTGTTGACGGGAACGTACATTATGCCATTGACAGGTCAGTTTTCTGTAAGCTTTAATTTCTAAAATTTTAATAATGAAAAAATCAGTATTCAATATAGCCGCTTTATTTTTGGGTGTGACTGCTTTTTCTCAAAATATCCAAACCGTGGCCAATTCCAAAGGTCCGGTTTTGGGGTATTCTGTAGATTCAGGCGTGAAAATTCTGACAGTTGGCGGAAATAAATTTAAAGATTTAAATAAAAACGGAAAGCTTGATAAATACGAAGATTGGAGACTTCCGGTTGACGAAAGAGCAAAAGATTTAGCTTCAAAAATGTCGGTTGAGCAGATTGCAGGTTTGATGTTATACAGCGGTCATCAATCAGTTCCTGCTCCTCCAGACGGTTTCCGAGCAGGAAAATATAAAGGAATGTTTTATAAAGAAAGCGGTGCAAAAGCTTTTGATTTAACAGACCAGCAGAAGAAATTTTTAAAAGAAGATAATCTTCGTCACGTTTTGGTAACGACAGTAGAATCTCCGGAAATTGCCGCAAAATGGAGCAATAATATTCAGGCTTACATCGAAGGTTTAGGATTGGGAATTCCTGCCAACAACAGTACAGACCCAAGACATTCGGCAACCGTAACGGCAGAATTTAATGAAGGAGCAGGCGGACAAATTTCCCTTTGGCCGGACGGTTTGGCGATGGGCGCAACTTTCGACCCGGAATTGGTGAAGAAATTTGGAAACATCGCCGCTCAGGAATACAGAGCATTAGGAATTTCAACCGCATTATCGCCACAAATCGATTTAGGAACAGAACCTCGTTGGTACAGAATAGCTTACGTTTTCTCTGAAAGTCCGGAATTGACCGCAGATTTAGGAAGAGGTTACATCGACGGTTTCCAGACAACCATCGGAAGTAAAAACGGCTGGGGAAATAAAAGTGTGAATGCAATGGTAAAACACTGGCCGGGAGGCGGACCTGAGGAAGGTGGTCGCGACGGTCACTGGGCGATGGGAAAATACGCCGTTTATCCGGGAAATAATTTCCAGAACCACGTAAAACCTTTTACGGAAGGTGCTTTTAAACTGAATGGTGGAACCAAAGAAGCTTCTGCAGTAATGCCGTATTATACGATTAGTTTCAATCAGGATACAAAAAATGGAGAAAATGTTGGAAACGGTTACAGCAAATACTTAATTACTGATTTACTTCGTGGAAAATACAAATACGACGGCGTGGTCTGCACCGATTGGTTAATCACAGCAGACGAACCAAAATCTCCGGGAGGATTTGCCGGAAAACCTTGGGGCGCAGAAAAATTATCCATCGCAGAACGTCATTATAAAGTTTTGGAAGCAGGCGTTGACCAATTCGGAGGAAACAACGACAAAGCACCTGTTTTGGAAGCCTACCAAATGGGAGTGAAAGAACACGGCGAAAAAGCGTACCGTGCGAAATTTGAGAAGTCAGCTGTCCGTTTATTGAGAAATTTCTTCAGAACCGGATTGTTTGAGAATCCTTATGTAAATACAGAAGAAACCAAGAAAATCGTTGGGAATCCTGAATTTATGAAAGCAGGTTACGAAGCTCAGGTTAAATCTATCGTACTATTGAAAAACAAAGCCAATATTCTTCCAATCAAAGAAAGAAAAACGGCTTACATCCCGAAGAGATATTCTCCGGCAACTTTCAACTGGTGGGGAATTTATACCGGACCATCTTTGGAATATCCTGTTGATATCGAAAAAGTGAAGAAGCATTTTAACGTAACCGATGACCCTGCAAAAGCTGACTTTGCGTTGGTTTTCGTGAAAAGTCCGCACAGTGAAGAAGGCGGTTACAGTGACATCGATGCCAAAGAAGGCGGAAACGGTTATGTCCCGATTTCTCTTCAATACCAGACTTACACAGCAACCGAAGCACGTGAAAAAAGTATCGCAGCAGGTGACCCGGTTGTTGCACCGAATGTTCACGATAGAACGTTCAAAAACAAAACTTCTACAGCAACAAATTTCACAGATTTATTAGCCATAGAAAATGCTTACAAAGCAATGAACGGAAAGCCGGTTATCGTTTCTATTACAGCTTCCAAGCCAATGATTTTCAACGAATTTGAAAAACACGCTGATGCAATTTTGATGAATTTCAATGTGTCAAATCAGGCTGTTGTGGACATCGTGACTGGAAAATACGAACCTTCAGGATTGCTTCCAATTCAGATGCCTGCGAATATGGCGACAGTTGAAAAGCAGAAAGAAGACGTTCCTTACGATATGGAAACGCACAAAGATTCCGAAGGTCACAACTACGATTTCGGGTACGGAATGAACTGGTCTGGTGTGATTAAAGATGCCAGAACTCAAAAATATCATAAGCAATAGTTCATCAAAAATTAGTTAATTGATGTCTTGAGACCGGGCATTATGTTCGGTCTCATTTCTTTTATCATAATATTTTGGGCAGCTTTTCCGCCTTCCACTCCCAATCTTTTTTGCAAGACGATTCCAGTTTAAAAAGAACTCGAAGACCAAGCAAAAAAGGATTTCCGTTCAAGTCGGGCTGCGCTTCGCAAAGTTGAAGATTTGTTTATTTACACAAACTAATTGTTATTTAATTGTTTGTCTTTGCTGAGTAGAACGCCTTTGCGAACTTAAAAACGTCGAATTACATAAAGAAACCTTTGCGCTCATTGCGTTTAAAAAAAAATAAAAAATCAAATCAAAATGAAAAAATTAATTATAGCAAGTGCATTCCTTTTAGGATTAAGCACCATCAATGCACAAAAATCAATTCCATTATACCAAGGAAAAGCGCCGGGAACAGAAAACTGGACGCAGAAAGAAGCTCAGCAATTCAACGAATTGTTCAAAACAGAAGTCGTTTTCAACGTCGCTCAACCTTCAATGTTATTATTCGAAGCTGACAAAGCAAAAGCCAACGGAACAGTAATCGTTATTGCTCCGGGCGGTGGTTTTCAAAGTTTATCCATCAACCGGGAAGGAATTGATGTCGCCAAAAAACTAGCAGAAAACGGAATCACGGCAGTCGTTTTAAAATACCGATTATTGGAAACAAAATCCAACGACCCTGCAAAAGAAATGATGGAAGGCATCAAAGACCGAAAAGCATTTGAATCAAAAACAGCTCCAATCAAAGTAATGGCTGGAGACGACATCAAAACGGCCATTTCCTACATCAGAACCCACGCAAAAGAACTGAATATCAATCCTGAAAAATTGGGTGTTATCGGTTTTTCAGCGGGTGCAAGTGTGATTTTGGAAAGCCTTCTTCACAGCAAAGATGCTTCAACGTTACCCAACTTCGCAGCTTCTATCTATGGCGGGCCAAGTCAGGAGATTTTAGATACTCAGATTCCTTCAACGACTTTGCCATTATTCATTTGTGCTGCAAGTGATGACCAATTAAAACTGGCTCCGAAATCAGTCTTATTGTACAATAAATGGCTCGAAGCAGGACAACCCGCTGAACTTCACATCTACGAAAAAGGTGGACACGGTTTCGGTATGGGAAAACAAAATCTGCCTGTTGATAAATGGTCTGATGTCTATTTGGATTGGCTGAAATTCCACAAATTTTTATAAACATTTAATTAATCATAAAGATTGTACTGACTTCAGTCTCACGCAGATTGAGCAAATTTTGCATATCATAAAATTAAGAAATCTGCTTTATCTGAATAATCTGCGAGAGATTCAAAATACTATTTCGTACAGTCAGGAAGGGACATTTTACTCAAGGATAGGATAAAATCCTATCAAATTAATATAAAATATTTAAAGATGAAAAAGAATATATCCACATTGATAAGACTTTCTCAAAAAGCAAAATATTCAGGATTGTTCCTGGCTTTATTGGCTGCATCGCCTTATGCAAAGGCTCAGAATACCAATCCAACTATTACGGTTGATGGAAAATCATTTAAAGATTCCAACAAAAACGGAAAACTGGATGTTTGGGAAGACACAAGACTTTCGGTGGACAAAAGAATTGATGCCATCATCAAGCAAATGACCAACGAAGAAAAAGTCAATCTTCTCATCGGAACCGGAATGCCCGGAATTGAGGTATTGACAGGACCTATCGGAGATTCTAAACAAGGTTTGGTTCCCGGAGCGGCCGGTGGAACGGAATCTTTCGAGAGATTCGGGATTCCTGCGACGATTGTTGCGGATGGACCTGCTGGTTTGAGAATTCAACCAACGAGAGATAACGATTCAAAAACCTATTATGCAACAGCATTTCCAGTCGGTACCGCTTTAGCTTCGACCTGGAATAAAGATTTGCTGGAAAACGTCGGAAAAGCAATGGGAAATGAAGTGAAAGAATATGGAGTCGATGTTCTTTTAGCGCCGGCTCTGAACATTCAGAGAAATCCATTGAACGGAAGAAACTTCGAATATTATTCTGAAGACCCATTAATTTCAGGGAAAACTGCTGCTGCGATTGTGAATGGAATTCAGTCTCAAGGTGTAGGAACTTCAATCAAACATTTCGCTGCAAATAATGAGGAAACCAACCGTTTGACAATTAATGCACACGTTTCCGAAAGAGCAATGAGAGAATTGTATCTGAGAAATTTTGAAATTACCGTTAAAGAATCTCAGCCGTGGACGGTAATGTCTTCTTACAATAAACTGAACGGCGTTTACACTTCAGATTCTAAAGATTTACTGACTCAGGTGTTGAGGAACGAATGGGGTTTCAAAGGCATTGTAATGACCGATTGGTTCGGCGGTTTCCCTGGATTTGAATCCATCAAAGACGGCGGACTTTCTGATGTTGTCAAACAAATGAATGCAGGAAATGATTTACTGATGCCAGGAATTCCGGCTCAGAAAAAAGTATTGTTGGAAGCTTTAAATTCAGGGAAATTGTCTCAGGAAGTGGCAAACCTTAATGTGAAAAGAATTTTGGAATACGTTTTCAAAACACCAACTTTTGCGCAATATAAATACAGCAATAAACCGAATCTGACTCAAAATGCAGAAGTCACCAGAAACGCTGCTGCAGAAGGAATGGTTTTGCTTAAAAATGAACAAAATGCTTTGCCTTTTTCCGATAAACAGAAAGAAGTTGCGTTATTCGGTGTGACTTCTTACGCCTGGATTACAGGCGGAACAGGAAGTGGAGCTGTCAACAACAAACACACTGTTTCCCTGTTGGAAGGTTTGGATGCCGCGGGGTATAAGCTGGACAAAGAATTGGTTGATTTGTACAAACCTTTCGCCGAAAAAGAAGCCGCTGCAGAGAAGGAGAATAGAAAAGCAAAAGGTATAATGGCGGCTCCCGGAAGATTGTCTGAAATGAAGATGAACGATGCATTAATCGCCAATAAAGCAAAGACTTCTGAAATTGCTTTTGTCACTTTAGGAAGAAACTCCGGAGAATTTGTGGATAGAGTTTTGGATAATGATTTTAAACTCGCAGCTGAGGAAATCGAAATGCTGGATAAAATCTCAAAAGCTTTCCACGCAGAAGGGAAAAAAGTAGTGGTGATTTTAAACATCGGTGGTGTCATCGAAACTGCTTCTTGGAAAGATAAAGTAGATGCGATTTTATTGGCGTGGCAACCTGGTCAGGAAGGTGGACATTCCGTTGCCGACGTGGTTTCCGGAAAAGTGAATCCTTCGGGAAAACTGACAATGACTTTTCCAATTAATTATTCAGACCATGCATCGGCAAAGAATTTCCCGGGAGTTCCTGCGGATAATCCGAAAGAGGTGACTTATGAAGAAGGCATTTATGTCGGCTACCGTTATTTCAATACCTTCAATGTGAAACCGTCTTATGAATTTGGTTTTGGGAAGTCTTACACAGATTTTGCTTATTCAAATATTAAAACCAATACTAAAACTTTCAATAACAAATTAGAAGTTTCAGTTGAGGTAAAAAACACCGGAAAAGTTGCAGGAAAAGAAGTCGTAGAATTATACTTGTCAGCACCCAACCAGTCCATTGACAAACCAAAATCTGAGTTGAAAGCTTACGCCAAAACCAAAGATTTGAAACCGGGACAATCTCAAACCATCACTTTGACTTTGAATCCTAAAGACTTAGCTTCTTTCATCACAGCAAAATCAGCGTGGGTTGCAGAAGCAGGAATTTACAAAGTATCCGTTGGTGCATCATCATTAGACATCAAGCAAACTGCAGATTTCTCGCTTCCAAAAGAATTGGTGGTTGAAAAAGTGCAGCACGTTTTTCCTGCTGACAAACAGTTTGAAGATTTGAAACCTTAAAAATTAAAACACTTCGACTCCGCTCAGTGTGACATCTAAAGTGCTAATTTTTTTAGCGATGTCAGTCTGAGCGGAGTCGAAGACTTTTGAGATAGATTATTAAAGCCTTTTTAATGACAAATTTATTGTCTCAAAATAAGATTTTATCGCCAAAAGAGGTTATCTTTAGCCGCTTTTATATATTAAAACTGAACGATTATGACGAACGACGTACAATCTAAAAGGAATTATACCATTCCTTTGATTACCATTACCCTTTTGTTTTTTATGTGGGGATTCATCACCTGTATGAATGATATCCTGATCCCATACCTGAAACAGCTCTTCCAGCTTACCTTTTTCCAATCGATGCTGGTGCAGTTCTGCTTCTTTGGTGCTTATTTTATAGGATCTTTGATCTACTTTCTGATCTCCAGCTCGCAGGGCGACCCGATCGATAAAGTAGGGTACAAAAAAGGTATCCTTTTCGGGATTTTCCTGGCGGCGTTTGGCTGCGTGCTGTTTTATCCGGCTGCTACCTATTCTTCGTATCCTTTATTTTTGGGTGCTCTCTTTATTTTGGGTCTTGGTTTTACAGTCCTCCAGATTACCGCAAACGCTTACGTTTCCCTGTTGGGTCCGGAAGATTCCGCCTCCAGCCGACTGAATATGACGCAGGCTTTCAACGCTTTCGGAACCACCATTGCACCGGTTCTGGGCGGGCATTTGATTTTTGAATTTTTCTCAGCAGCAGACGGCTCGTTCTCAGCAGTAGCTACCAGAATTCCCTATCTCATCTTTGCAGCAATCCTTTTATTAGTCGCATTACTCATCTCCAGAGTCAAGTTGCCGGACTTTCAGGTCAAAGGCGAGGAGATCGTAAAAGGTTACGGCGCACTGAAATACAACCACCTGAAATTCGGTGTCTTCGCAATGTTCTGCTATGTAGGCGGCGAAGTAGCGGTCGGCAGTTTCATCATCAGCTTTTTGGAGCAGCCACAGGTGATGAATCTTTCCGAAGTGGTGAGCAAAAACTATTTGTCTCTATACTGGGGCGGTGCGATGATTGGCCGTTTCTTAGGCGCGATTTCTCTGAATCATTCAATCAGTCAGGGAAAAAAAGCCTTATATATGCTTGGTGCGGCCATTGCTGTTTTTCTAGTGATCTTCAGTATTGTAGATCTTACGTTCTCGCAGGTCAGTTTCTTCCTTGTATTTATTGCACTCAATTTTGTAGCGTTTTTCATAGGGAAATCTGCTCCGGCAAGAACACTTTCTATCTTTGCAGGAATCAACGTTCTATTATTGATCTCAGCAATGCTGAACCACGGCGAGCTGGCAATGTACAGCATTCTCGGCATCGGAATCTTCAACTCGATTATGTTTTCTAATATCTACACGTTGGCGATTTCCGGCCTAGGGAAATACACGAGCCAGGGTTCTTCTTTGGTCGTAATGGCCATCTTAGGCGGTGCAATTGTTCCGATTTTCCAGGGCTTACTGGCAGATCAATATGGCGTGCAGCATTCCTTTGTGATCCCGATCTTCTGTTACCTTGCGATCCTCATCTTTGGCGCCTACTGCACCAAATATCTGGGCCACGTGAAGCAGGATGCTGAAGCTAAGTCTGGGCATTAAGATTTTTGAATTTTATAAATAGAAAAACCTGCGTGAGCAGGTTTTTTTGGTTTGAAATTCTAACTATATTTCTCTAACGTTTCTTTATATATGCTTTCAGCCTCATCTTTAAATCTATCTTTGGTAGCTAAAAAGCTTTGTAGTTTTTCAGATAAATGTTTGTAAATTATTTGATGGGCTTTATTACCTATATTAGCCTCAACATATTCATCAAATTCGAAATCTTCCACTGTTGAATGATTCAGCAGGTATAACAAATCATTTTTTTCTATTTGATCAATTTCAGTCCAAATAGTAGGTTGTTCTTTATCTTTTATAAAGAAACCCTTATTATCGTCAATCTTTAAGTATTTCATATGTTCTATTTTTTCTTTCGTAATATGTTTCTTGTCCTGCTTCCAAGCAATTAAATAGGATGTCTATATTTTGTATTTCTTCTCCTTCCGATGTTTTTAGTTTTCTACTTGTAGGATGTCCGTAAAAAACTTTATGAATTATTTCACCATTCTCTATTTGTTTGTGCGTGTAAAGTAAATAATCTGGCTTTATAGATGCACCAATAGTATTATTGTGTGTTACTACAATGACCGGTATTACTTTGGAAATTTCTTTGATCAATTCGTTTACTTCATTTTTTAAAAAAATATTATCGAAAGATGATTCAGGTTCATCAATTAGTAAAACGTCGTGCTTTAAGGCGTCACTGATTTCGTGTAGTAAATTGAATTCTGAACGTTCACCTCCCGATACTTCGAAACCGTGTTTGTTTAATGTTTTATATTCGATATCTACAAAATATTTATACAATTCTGTTTCTTCAAGTCCTACGCTTTTTAAAGAAATAAAATATTTATAAGGATTATCATAATTTCCAAATGCAGTACTAAATGTTAATTGGCTTTTGCTTTTATTTTTTAGTTGACTTGCACCAGTATATTTTTTTGTTTTTGCTATGACTTTAAATCCTCTGATCTCTTTGCTATCAATTTCTTTCTCATTTTTAATGCTATTAACTAACTCAGTAAACTTTTTAATTTTTAGTTTATCAATTAAGACTTTATTAAAATCTACATCTTCAATTGTTGTAGTGTTTGACCTAAATTGTAATTCATCCTTAACTCTAGTTATGATATCATTAATCCAACCCTTTTTTAGATTAGCTTCATAAATCTCAGTATGCTTGATAATTAAATCTTTAATTAGGTTTTTCAGACTTTCATCAGTAATATGACTATTTATAATTGTTTTGTATTCAATATTTTTTAACAATACTTCTGTAGCTTTTATTAATTTATTTAAATTTTCTAAGTCATCTGTATCAAATAAGGTCTCATTATATAATAAGCACTTTGAAAATGCATCTAGTTTATCACTTTCATTAGCATATTTTTTTAAAGATTCTATATACTTTTCAACATCTGACTCATTTTCTTTTAAATCAATGTCCTTAATATCATATAAAACATCTTTAAACTCCTTAAGATAATCCTCTGAGACTAAACTATGTCTCTTAGTTACAAGTTCTTTGAATTTTTCTTCATCATTTTGTAATAATGAAAATTGTTTTAGATATTTTACATTTTCGAAATTCTCACAAATTTTATTAAGTGTGTAAGTTTTACCGGATGATCTTTCTCCAATTATCACGCTTAATCCAGTTGAAAGTATAATACCGTCATCGGTAGCTTGAAAAAAATCATTTCCTTCTTCTTTAGATAAACATACTTTTGCTTTATCAGATAAACTTCCTTTTAATGAATTAATAGTTAGTTCTTCAACATTCACATAAGTTTGCCTTGTGGGAAAAGATACCATATCCTCAACAAATCTTGTGTCACTAAATATTACAGGTGTCAGTTTATCATTATCTTTTATACAAGCTTTAAACTTCCTTAAGCTTGCAACTTCTCCGACAAAGATATGATCACCTAATTTGGCTAAGGTTTCTTCTTTAATAATAGGCTTTTTATCATAATGCGGAATTAGTAGATAATTGTTAAGATTTGGAAATATTTCAATCAATTGTTCGTAAGTGATATCATCATCTTTGGTAAGAATTAAGTCTGTAACCTTTTTGCATTTTAGACTAAAATCATCCAAGTTTTCGTTTTCGGATATTAATAGAATATGGCCCCTTTCAAGATCTATTTCAATTCCTGGAAATACCTTAATATCCAACTCTTCATTAATTTCTTCGAATTGTGTTCTATCAAATAAATTATGATTAGTAATTGCAATACAGTCAATTTCTAATTTCTCAACATATTCTTTTAATGAGTTTAGGCTGAAAAAAAAATTCTTATCACTTATTGATGGAACAGTATGAAGATGTAAATCAATTTTTTTCAAATTCTTAGTTTTTTATTGTTAATATTTTATATCATTAATGAATTTTCAAATGTAAATAAGTTTAATGGATTCTATTTATGAAAACCGTAAATGATTGAAAACATTAATTTTACTATTTTGCAATCTACATAATAACCTTGTTATGCGATTCCTTATTCCTGCTGCAATTAAAAAAACAAAAACTATCAAAACCCCAACCACCCCAATTAAACAAAACCACAACTGTCATTTTCTCTAACCAACTCAATTAAACCTAAACACAAACTGTTTTTCGCCAAAACAACTCGGTTAAACAAAACCTCAACTTGTTTTTTGTCCAAACAGGTCGTTTAGACTAAAACACAACATATTTTTAATAGGAATAACTTGTTTTGCTGTAAATCAAAAAAAATATTATATTTAATAACGGAACTTATTAAATAAATTATTAACAAAAACACATTTGATTTATGAAAATCACCTTAAGAAAGATAAGCACGAAAGACTTAGCAACGCTCGCGCAGAGAACAATCAACACTTCCGAGTCAGGAAATTATCCCGTAATCACAGGCCATCCACTTCTTGCAGAACTGAAGCTGAAGTATGCAGATTACGATGCCGTGTACACAAAAATGACATTCAGCGGAAAAGGAAATGACGTTGCCAGCAGTGACAACGCAAGAGACATCGCGTACACCACTCTGAAAGCCTTCCTCAACAGCTACCGTAGAATGCCGACCTTGCCGGGCTGCCAATCCGCAGAAGAACTCTACCAGATCTTCAAACTTTTTGGCCTCAACCTCGACCGTATGAGCTACTCCTCCCAAACTGCCCAGATGAAAAAGCTGATCGAAGAACTGGAAAAACCGGTGAACAGCCAAAAGCTTAAAGCCCTGCAACTGGAAACCGCCTTCGGAGAAATGAAAGACAAACAGACGGCTTTCGAAGCCATCTTTGCAGAGCAGGCCGGCGCCAATGCAGATCTCAGAAACCAGAAAAGTGCCACAGGAATCCGCAAAGAACTGGAGAAAACCCTCAAATCCTTCCTGTCATTACTTACCGCGATGAAAGACGTCGCCGACTGGCAACTGTTCTACAATGATGTGAATGAACTGGTAAAAGCCGCCAGACATTCCAACATGCGACCAGCTGAAGGAATAGGAGAAAGCAATCCCACATCCTGAACACATTATTCACAGACCTGCAAAAAAGCAGGTTTTTTTAATGACGCTAGTTTTATTAAACAACAGTTAACAGCCGTTTTCCTTTTAGGGAACGGTTTTTGTAATTTTTCACGCTCTGGAATTCTAAATTTAAAAATCTCCAATCATACTATGAAAAATTACCTTTTACCTGCCGTAGCCGTGCTGTTTTTCAGCTGCAAAGAGACCAAAAAAACCGACGGCTCGGGACAGAGCGACGAAGCAGTGACCCAGACCGATACGTTGAAACTGCCGCCGCCGGATGAGAAAAGTTCAAAGAATAAATTCAGCAACGTCATCGGATGGCCCAAAGATAAAACGCCAGCCGCACCCGCAGGTTTCACCGTAACACGTTTTGCGGAAGGCATCAAAAGCCCGAGGAATATGATCCAGGGTGATAATGGCGATATC
>Ga0308156_1002918_pt1 | contig 13986 bp, 14 predicted proteins | sample PhyAR2_FD_201041 | JGI IMG/M metagenome (GOLD analysis project Ga0308156, IMG submission 201041) | Phyllosphere microbial communities from UC Gill Tract Community Farm, Albany, California, United States - DLSL A.R2 | ecosystem: Host-associated > Plants > Phyllosphere > Unclassified | place: USA... | reverse complement strand
GTTCCCACCGGGCGTGAAGGTGGGCGGCCAGCTGCGCGGCGCCAATGACCGTGGCGAGCCCCAGGCCTTCTACGTCAAGAAGATCAAGGGCCCGGAAGTGCACCTGGATGGCAACCACCCGCTGGCCGGCCTGGCGCTGCGCTTTAGCGGCAAGGTGGTCGATGTGCGCGCGGCCAGCGAAGAAGAAATTGCCCACCGCCATGTGCATGGCGCGCACGGCCACCACCATTGATACAGTGGTGCAGCAGGGCGCTTTAGAGCCCGCTGCGCCTGGCATTGTTGATCATCCCAGCGGCTCACGCAGATGCCTTGCGTGCCAGCCGCTTTTTCATTCATGAAAGCCACCCATGACCGCCCCCCTGATCGAGCCCCGCACCGCCCGCCTGCAGCTGCGCCAATGGCAGCCGCAAGACCGGGAAGCCTTTGCCGCGATGACGGCCGACCCCGAGGTGATGCGCTACTTTCCCGCGCCGCTGACCCGGGCGCAAAGCGATGCGATGGCGGACCGCTGCGAGGCGCTGATGGCAGAGCGTGGTTGGGGCGTCTGGGCGGTGGAACGGCTGGAAGACCAGCAATTCATTGGCATCGTTGGCCTGCATGTGCCGCAGGCCGACCTGCCTTTTTCTCCCTGCGTCGAAATCATGTGGCGCCTGGCGCGCCATGCCTGGCACCAGGGCTTGGCCACCGAGGCGGCGCAAGCAGCACTGGCCGTGGGCTTTGGCCCCTTGCAGCTGGCTGAAATCGTGGCCTTCACCACCACCAGCAACCTGCCATCGCAGGCGCTGATGCAGCGCCTGGGCATGGAGCGCGACCAGGCGGGAGACTTTGAACACCCTGCCCTGCCCGAAGGCCACCCGTTGCGCACCCATGTGCTGTATCGCCTGCCCGCTTCAACATTTGCAGCAAGCTAAAACGCGCAGCGCCCTGCAGCCAGGGCCGTCTGCTGGGGACGGTCCGCCGCGTTTCAAGCCCATCGCTGCCCCGCCCGGCCGTCCGAACGCCTCCCCTTGGGGCTGTAGGACGCTTGATCTTTCTCAGGGCTTTTACGCATATTGACCATGTCGCGGTCTGAGCTGCAGTTTTGCGCGTTAGGATGTATCTAACTCAATGCCGCAAGGCGATGGCCTTCGCGGCATCCGGTTGTCAAAGCTGGGCCGCCCGCCCAGCAAGTTCGAGAAAGGAGCACATCCATGCAAGTTCAAGTGCACGCTGGTGACAATGTTCAAGGCGGAGAATCTCTCTCCCAATGGGCACAGACCGAGGTACAAAACAAGCTTTCGCGCTTTCGCGAATATGTGACCCGCGTGGAGGTTTACCTCACCGATGTGGACGCGCTGAAAAACGGCGGCAAGGGCAAGCGCTGCGTCATGGAGACACGGGCCAACGGGCGCCAACCCCTGGCGGTCAACGCCGAGGCCGAGAAGGTTGCCGAGGCCTTCAATGCGGCGCTGGAAAAGCTGCACCGCGCGCTGGATACCGACGTCGCCAAGATGCGCGACAAGAGCAACCGCGAAACCATCCGCACCGCCACCGACGAAGACGCCGAAGCCTGAGGGCTGAAACGGGCCTGAAAAGGCCCTCCTCCTGAACAAAGCACCGCCTGGCGGTGCTTTTTTGCGTCTGGGCTGATGCGTTTTGCTGGCCATGCGCCTGGAGCTTAGAGGTTTGCTCCCGGCCTGCTGTGGCGCCGATGCGCTGTGGCGCTCTGCAGCGCGGCCCGCATGCAAGATCCCTTTGCACGAACGAGCGCTGCAGCCACTGTATTTGGGTAATTGGCCGGCCGCACCCGCACCAGCACCAGCATTTATCGCGCACCCGCACCCAGACACCTGGGGGCGGAAAGCGCATCGCTTAGCAGCGTGCCTATCTGCCGCTCACCAGAGCCTAAAGCGGAAGGAATTGAGTCAGGAGTAGCTGCTGGCTGCCTCGACGCCCAGCTCGCAGCATGTTCGTGGCCTCTCTTCCCACCCTGCTCAGCTGCGCCATCACCTCCCCAGGCGCCCTGGGTACGCACCTACCAACGCTCGATAGCGGTCATTCAAATTGACTGAATGCACCGTGCCGGTGGTGTCTTGAGACGCTGAAAAACCGGTGGATATCCTCATGTGTTCAATGGATAGACCAATGCACAAGTTATACACATGTGACAAAAATCCATGTCTCTTGCTGCTTGAATAAAAGATATCCACAGACTCATGCCACTTTTTGAAAGCACGCACTTTGCCGCAAAATCACGTGAAAATATCTATTTTTGGCACATTTCTGCGCAATATACCGCTATTTTCTATATTTCACTCCGAATGTGTGTCCAACAGCCATCGGCACCAGGTACAAACAATACACAACTTTTTCCACAGTTCTGGGCTTGTTTTGCTGATTTTTTAGGCAATCTTTTTAGCGCTATTTATCCATATTCAATTGTGGATAAAGCCACAAGCAGCTAGTTTTTAACCAAAAATCCCCTCTGTTCTGTGCATAACTCATCTAAAACCAGATCGATTTATCCACAGGATACACCGACGACATGCCAACAGGTCAATTTGTGGATAAGTAAGATCCGAACAGGTGGCTGTCGTTTTAACGCATATGTGCTTTACTTATCCACAAATTTGGGCCATCGTATAGCGGGATGCCGGTCAGAGAAATGTGCATAACTCTTTCTCTTCCATTTTCACAGTGTGGAATTTATCACGATGTGAAAGATTATTCACAAGCGTTTCCAGGATAACTTGTTGACAAATTGCACCCTGTCACGGTCCACTTTGCATAAAAAAACAGCATTTATCGATTCATCTATTGATAGCATCGGGATAGCAGATATGAAGTGAATGGATTTTCATTTCAGTTTATTTGAATCATTCAAATTGAAATTTTGGATTTGACGCGGGGAGGCTGGGGGCGGTGCCGTCTGGTTTGAAGGGGGCTCAACCGCGTTCTTGATGCCGTATGCCGCGCACAGGCCATGTGGCAAAAAAATCAGCCGAGTTGCATCGGCTGATGAGTGCTGGCGCACGGGGGTCCGCCCTGCGGTGTTGGCCGTAATGCGGAGGGCGTTCCAAACATGCAGGTGCGATCCAAAAAATGGACTTGGGAGCCCGGGAATTGGTATGCGCCGCCCCATCGCGCAGGGGCTCAACGGCTACTTCCAGCGTTTTGAGCCAGGCCTACAGCGCCAGCGGCTTGGTCTGATCGTCTGGAGTGACGGAAGGGAAGCAGAAAAGACCAGCACGGCCCGTGATGGGCATCGACGGCGCCCGGCGAGCGGCGAACCACAGAAGTCATGGGGATTTAGGCGCCAAGCCGAGCCTAGCTGCGGCTCCATGGATGCGAGATGTCCACAGGCGGCACGCTCCCCTCCGTCAGCGGTGCCGAGTCATCGATATCCACTCGCAGCCGTGACCGCACACAAGGCGCGGAGACCCACGTTCTGCACACGCCGATTTTTTCACTCAACAGGCGCATTGCCGCCCACAAGACAGCACAAGAGGCTTGGGTGCACACACCATCCCTCTCGGCGTAATGACAGCAATCCATTGTTTTTCCTGGTTATTTTCAGATTCACAGCCTTACCCACAGGCGATGTCATCGGACCTGCAGACCCAGGGCCCCAAAAGAACTGTGGATAACTTTTGGGATAAAGCAACAACAACCCGTGAGTTATCCACAGACATGCGCCTATCCAGGAACTTGCTCCGCTCTCATGCACCGGCAATAAGGCCCAGTGCACACAGACCGACGGCGTGCTAGAGGACTGATTCATCAGTAAAAAAAACTTATCCACAAATTTCTCAGCCAAAACGTTCAGCGCCAAAAACCTCCAATGCTGCCCTGGGCGTTGTGGGTAATTTTTAGCACGCACGCATTCATACGCACAGCAGACGCCAGTAGGCACGCCATCTGTGGGGACAGCAGAACGTATGTGGATAAGTTATTATTTATCAAACACTTGTCGAGATTTTGACGCGACAGAATGTGTGTGGATAATACATACGCCCAAACCAACTTATCCACAGAAATAACCCACACCCTCTACTTATCCACTTTGCAGTGACAAGCGTAGATGGGTACCATCAACATGGTTGGGAAAATTTCAAGCTTTTGAAAATTTTTGCTTTATTGCACTTATCCACAGAAGTGGGGGCCCTTCTACTACTACCTACTATTCTTTTAAAGAAAATAAAAGAAAAACCAAAGGCAAGCTCGGCAAGATTTCATATCTTGAAATTTTTCAGACTGTGAAAATTCAGACGGCCAGCGGGTAAGAGACGTCGCGCTGAGCGCTTCCAAAAAGTGCCTCAGGCTTCCCGCCACATCCTGAACGCAGAGGGAAGATGAGCTTCGCCAGTCCGTGGCTTCGTCAGCGAGATCCTGTCGCTCTATTCGAGAGTTCCTGCCCGGGAGATGCACTGTGCGCAAATGCACAGCCCAACATAGGTGTTAGCTATACTTTTGGATGCGTGTCGCTAACGGTGATGCCGCTTAGCAGGGAATGGAAGAGAGTTGTTGACCGGGTATCGCGCATGCCGTCGTGCTGCGGGTAGCAGGGGATTCGCTGGTCGGCGGCGCAGATCTCCATCGGTTACCGGGCTCCGCTCCAAGAATGCCGTCTACCGCGCACAAGGAGCCTGTGGGCGCCTGGGAGGTGGGTGGGTAGGGCAAGGGGTTGGTAAAGCGTCCAGCGCACCTCCTGCGGGCCCTGCTGCCGTTCAAACGCACTCGCTGGCGAACATCCATCGGCTATGGGTGGCCCCCCTGAAGCACAGGACGCTGCGCTATTTCTCTGATGCTGTATTTTTATACAGTTATTGACTGGGTACTTGCTCTGGCCGTGTTGAACTGGCCGCTACGGCATACAGGCTCTCCAGGCTGCCCCGGCAGCTCCACTCAACGTTAGACGCCTCCCTGATCACCATCCCCTGCGCCAGGCAAAAAAATACCGCCAGAAGGCGGTAGCAAGGGGAAGAGGGGGATTGAGGGGATCAGAAGTGCCGTGCGTAGCGCAGTTGCACAAAGTTCTCGCCCGGGTTGGGGCGCTTGATCGACGCGTTGGAGAGATGCTCCAGGCGCACGGACCATTCGTTCTCACGGCGCATGCCGGTGAAGTAGCCCACGCCGATATGGGTGCCGAAATTGAACGCGGTCGAAAAGCGCTTTTCACGGCTTTCGTACAGCTTGCTGGAGACGTAGCCGCCCAGACCGGCTTCGACGAACCAGGGGTACTGGCTCTTGCTGTGGAATCGCAAGGTGGGTACCAGACCGACGACGGCGATGGTGCGGCTGCCTTCGCGTTCCATGCGGTCCGAGTTCCAGGCCGACAGGCTCATGTCCCAATGGGCGGTGACGGGATGGCCCCACCAGAAGGTCTTCCAGTCCATCGGGATGGTCGAGCCAATGGTGAGCGCACGTGCGTCACGCTCGGCAACACCGGCTTGTAGGTACAAGGTGGCGGTGTTGCGCTTATCGGCGAATTGCGCATGGGCAGAAGCACTCCAGACAGTCAGCGCGCACAAGCCGACAGCGGAGAGGAGAGGGCGGTATTGCATCAAATAATGTTACACCTGGTCAACTCTTGCTTCTGTCAGCAAAAGCAGGTTGTTGTCTGTATGCAACCGCTGACGACACCACCAGCAAAAAAAGCGCAGCTGATGACAGCTGCGCAAGAGGGGATGGAGAGCGATCCGAGGGGGGAGGGGGTGTCCGCCTTATTTACTGTCGATAGGTGGAACAGTCTGTTTCGCATTTGGGCCTTGATGGCGCTGGCCATGGGGCCCCTTGCCCTCCGGCCCGTGTCCACGGCGTTCATGCATCTTCAAGGTCACCGCATCAAAGGTCTTTTGCTGCTCAGGCGTCAGCGTCGCATAGAAAGCCTTGGTCGCCTGGTTGCGTTGGTCCATGGCCGCCTGGTGCTTGGCATGCATGGCCTGCATTGCGTCAATGCGCTCTGGGGTGGTCAACTTGGCCAGATCAGCACGCTCAGGGCGCTCACCCGGGGCAGGGCGCTGGGGCTTGATGGCCGCCACATAGCTGGTCCAGGCTGCTTCCTGGCTGGCATTGAGCTTGAGCGAGGCCTTGAGGGCCTGCATGCGCTGGGCCATGCGGGCCTCGCGTGCTTCAGGACCATGGCCCTTTTTGGCGGGGGCGGGGGCGCTTTGCACGGTAGGGGCTGCTGCTGGCGTGCTGGGGGTCTGGGCAAAGCTGGAAACTGACAGGCTGGCCAGCATGGCGGTCACGATGGCGCTGCGTTGCAAGAGAGACATGGTGTTTCCTTTCCGGGTTGTGATGTCTGATGCGATGTATGCAGTGTCCGCCTGCCATGTAAGAGCCCCGTCACCGCCCGGTATGGCTGTGTAAAGAATTACCAATTTTGGTTGTTCGGCTTCGTGGAAATGCGCTGCTGGCAGCCGGTCAACCCATCCAAACCCCGGCTTTTTTGCCCGGTTCATCGCTCTGGGGCAGGCCCGATTCGCGGCACAATGGACAGCAGATCAGTGCGGCACACCAGGGCCGCTTGTGTTTTTTAAAGGGCTGCCCAGCAGGTTGGCAGCCTTCCAGAACAAAGGAATGGCATGTTCAAGAACATGATTTTTTACCGCATCTCCGAAGCCTGGCAGCCGGATTTGGTGGCGCTGGATACCGCCTTGGCCAAGCAGCAGTTTGAGCAGTGCGGTGCCACCCAGGAAAAGTCCACCGGCTGGGTGCCCCCGCGCGGCGAAGAGCACGGGGCCATGGTCGAATCGGTGGGCGGCCACTGGATCTTGCGGCTGATGAGCGAGAGCAAGATGCTGCCCGCGAGCGTGCTCAACCGCAAGCTCGATGAGAAGCTCGCCCATATCGAAGCCCAGGAAGGCCGCAAGCCCGGCAAGAAGGAAAAGCAGGAGCTCAAGGACGAGTGCAAGCTGGATCTGCTGCCGATGGCCTTCACCAAGCAAGGCGGGCTGTGGATCTGGATCGATCCGCAGGCGCGGCTTTTGGTGCTGGACACCAGCAGCCAGGGCCGGGCCGATGAGGTGATCACGATGCTGGTCGAGGCCTCGCCCGGTTTTGCCGTGGCGCTGATCGATACCCAGAACAGCCCCCAGGGCGCGATGTCCGCCTGGCTGCACAGCTACGATGCGCCGGCAGGTTTCAGCATCGACCAGGAGTGCGAGCTCAAGAGCGCCGACGAATCCAAGGCCGTTGTGCGCTATGCCCGCCACCCGCTGGGCATCGACGAGATCCGCGAGCATATCGACCAGGGCAAGCTGCCCACCAAGCTGGCGCTGACCTGGGACGACCGGGTCAGCTTCGTGCTGACCGAGGGCCTGCAGCTCAAGAAAGTGGCCTTGCTCGATGTGGTGATGGAAGGCGCCAGTGAGGATGGCGGCTTCGACGCCGACGTGGCCATTGCCACTGGTGAGTTCAGCCAGCTGATTCCGGACCTGATCCAGGCGCTGGGCGGTGAAGGCCGCACCGAGCTGGGCCAGTTGCCTGACCGGGGCAATAAACCCGCTGCAGCGGCCCTGGAAGGGGCTGCAGCGCCCGTCAAACCGATCAGCCTGGGTGCGGGCGTGGGCAAGCCTTTCGATGCGTCTGGCAAGCCTGGCGGCATGCAGACCGGTCCCAAATCGGCGCCGGTGGACCAGGATCCGGATTCCAGCCCCTTCTGACGGCTACCCCACAGAAACAGCAACGCGCTCCCAGGAGCGCGTTTTTTATGGCTGAGGCGGTTGTCTGTCCAAGCGTTCAATGCTTGCAGCAGCTGGCCGCATCTGGCGCCGCCGCAGGGTGCGACAGACTGTCGAGAATAGGGCAGTCCGGACGCTGGTCGCCATGGCAGCTGTGCACCAGCGTCTGCAACGAGCGCTCCATCGCTTTCATCGCGGCAATGCGCTCGCGCAAGGTCTCGATATGCTTTTGCGCAATCTCCTTGACCGAACTGCTGGCGCGCTGCTTGTCGTGCCACAGGTTGAGCAGGTTCTCGATCTCCTCCATCGAGAAGCCCAGATCGCGGCTGCGGCGGATGAAGGAGAGGGTGTGCACATCCGACTCGGTATACAGGCGGTAGCCGCTGTCGGTGCGGTTCACATGCGGCAGCAGGTTCAGCGACTCGTAGTGGCGGGCCATCCGTGCAGAAATACCCGCCAGCTGGGCCGCTTTGCTGATGGACACCGGCCAGGCGATGGACCGCTCAGCCGCAGGCTTGCGTGACGGGCGGGCCATGCTTACAGGACCTGGTAGCCTTCGGCCGCGATGGCCGCTGCGATCTTGTCTGCCGGCTGGCTGGAGTCAACGACGACTTTGCCCTGGGCGCGGTCAATCGCTACCTTGGCCTCGGCGTCGAGCTGCTGCACAGCCTGGGTGACGGCGCGCTCGCAGTGGCCGCAGGTCATGCCTTGGACTTGGAAGGTGTTTTGCATGGGGTTTCCTTTCAGTGGTTGATGGCCTGATCTTGAAAGCTGACACGGTGTGAAGGTCAAGAGCAGGGTCTTTACGCGATGCACCCGTACAAGGATCGGGACATCGGCACCGCATCACCATCGCATCGGCCGGGATGTGTTTCACGTGAAACAGCATCCCCTGGCCGGCAGAGCGATTACTGCTTTTCTTCTGCAATGGCCTGTTGTACCGCAGGCCGGGCGCCCACGCGTTGCATGAAGCTGGCCAGGTTTTGCAGGCCGCTGGTGTCGACACCGACAAACTTGCTCCAGCCGCACACGGTGAACAGGTAGGCATCGGCCACGGTGAAATCCGTGCCCATCAGGAACTCCTTGCCTTCCAGCTGCGAATCCACCCAGGTCAGACGCTTGAGCACATGCACGCGGGACATGTCCTTGACGGTGTCGGGCAGGTTGGGGTTGAACAGCGGCGAGAAGCCCTTGTGGATCTCGGTGCCGATGAAGCCCAGCCATTCCTGCAGCTGGTAGCGCTCAAAGGTGCCGTTGGCAGGTGCCAGCTTGGAGGCTGGCGCCTGGTCGGCGATGTACTGCACGATGGCCGGGCCTTCGCGCAGGCGCTGGCCATTGTCCAGCTCCAGCACCGGCACATAGCCCAGGGGGTTGATGGTGTAGAAGTCGGTGCCGTCCTTGAGCTGGTGGGTCTTGGTGCTGGCCATCTCCAGGGTGAAGGGCAGGCCGGCTTCCAGCAGGGCAATATGGGGCGACAGCGAACAGGCGCCAGGAGAGAAATACAGCTTCATCGACAAATCTCCAGTAAAGGTTAAAGCCGAACCATGCTATCGCTTTTGACAAGGCTCTGCAGCAGCGGTGGATGCGGCGCAATAACACGGCTGCCGGCGTGTAAACACCCCAGTCATTAAAATAGCGGGCAAAACCGACTATTTGCCATTTCGGCAGAAGGGCTGACTGACTGCGAGGCGCATGCCTTGCGAGCCCTGGAATGAGGCCCCATGAGCCAAACCCCCTATACCTACCCGCAAGAATTCGATGTCATCGTTGTCGGTGGCGGCCATGCCGGCACCGAGGCAGCGCTGGCCGCTGCCCGCATGGGCAGCAAGACGCTGCTGCTGACCCACAATATTGAAACCCTGGGCCAGATGAGCTGCAATCCCAGCATTGGCGGCATCGGCAAAGGCCATCTCGTCAAGGAAGTGGACGCGCTCGGCGGCGCGATGGCGCTGGCCACCGACAAGGGCGGCATCCAGTTCCGCATCCTCAACAGCTCCAAGGGTCCGGCCGTGCGCGCCACCCGTGCCCAGGCCGACCGCATCCTGTACAAGGCGGCGATCCGCGAGATGCTTGAGAACCAGCCCAACCTCTGGCTGTTCCAGCAAGCGGTGGATGACCTGATGGTGGAGGGCGACCGCGTGGTCGGCGCCGCGACCCAGGTAGGGATCCGCTTTCGCAGCCGCACCGTAGTGCTGACGGCCGGCACCTTCCTGGACGGCAAGATCCACGTGGGCCTGAACCACTATGCCGCTGGCCGTGCTGGCGATCCGCCAGCGGTCAGCCTGTCGGCGCGGCTGAAGGAACTGAAGCTCCCGCAGGGGCGCCTCAAGACCGGCACCCCGCCGCGCATCGATGGCCGCTCGATCGACTTCAGCCAGTGTGAAACCCAGCCTGGCGATGGCATGCCCGGTGGCGTGAACGAGGGCCAGTTGCCGGTGTTCAGCTTCATGGGCGATGCGGCGATGCACCCGGCGCAGATGCCTTGCTACATCACCCACACCAATGCACGCACGCACGAGATCATCCGCAGCGGCTTTGACCGCAGCCCGATGTTCACCGGCAAGATCGAAGGGGTAGGGCCGCGCTACTGCCCCAGTGTGGAAGACAAGATCAACCGCTTTGCCGACAAGGAAAGCCACCAGATCTTTCTGGAGCCTGAAGGCCTGACCACCCACGAGTACTACCCCAATGGCATCTCGACCAGCCTGCCGTTCGATGTGCAGTACGAGTTGGTGCGCAGCATGAAGGGCCTGGAGAACGCCCACATCCTGCGCCCGGGCTATGCGATCGAGTACGACTACTTCGACCCGCGCTCTTTGAAGAACAGCTTTGAGACCAAGCAGATCCAGGGCCTGTTCTTTGCCGGCCAGATCAATGGCACGACCGGCTATGAAGAGGCGGCAGCCCAAGGCCTGTTTGCCGGCCTGAACGCCGCACTGCAATGCCGGGGCGAAGGCCCCTGGACGCCGCGCCGCGATGAAGCCTACCTTGGCGTGCTGGTGGACGACCTGATCACCAAGGGGGTGACCGAGCCCTACCGCATGTTTACCAGCCGTGCGGAGTTCCGCCTGCAGCTGCGTGAAGACAATGCCGATATGCGCCTGACGGAAGAGGGCCGCAAGATGGGCCTGGTCGACGATGCGCGCTGGGATGCTTTCAGCCGCAAGCGCGACGCTGTTTCACGTGAAACAGAACGCCTCAAGGCCACCTGGGTGAACCCACGCATCGTGACTGCCCAAGAGGCCGAACGTGTGTTGGGCAAGGCGATGGAGCGGGAGTACAACCTGTTCGACCTGCTGCGCCGCCCTGGTGTGGACTACGCGACGTTGATGAGCCTGAACGAAGGCGCTTACCAGACCAGCGACGTTTCACGTGAAACACTGGGTGGTTTGAGCGAGTCCGTGGTGGAGCAGGTCGAGATCGGCGCCAAGTACTCGGGCTATATCGACCGCCAGAAGGATGAAGTGGAGCGTGCGGCGCATTATGAAAAGCTGCGCCTGCCCGCCGAGCTCGACTACATGCAGGTGACTGCGCTGTCTTTCGAGGTGCGCCAGAAGCTGCAAACCCATCGCCCCGAAACCCTGGGCCAGGCATCGCGTATTTCCGGTGTCACACCCGCTGCCATTTCGCTGCTGATGGTGCACCTGAAAAAAGGCGGCTTCAAAGGATTCAGCACTGCACAAGAGGTAACGACTGCATGAGCGCTCTGTTGGAAGCCCCCCTGCGTGACGGCGTACAGCAACTGGGTCTGTCGCTGGACGACCAGCAGATTGCACAGCTGATGGCGTTTCTGGATCTGCTGCAGAAGTGGAACAAGGTCTACAACCTGACCTCGGTGCGCGACCCGCAAGAGATGCTGACCCACCATCTGCTCGACAGCCTGGCGGCCGTGCCGCCGCTGGTGCGCCATTTGCAGGGCACGGGTCTGCCGGCCCCCAGGCTGCTCGATGTTGGATCGGGTGGTGGTCTGCCTGCCGTGGTATTTGCGATCTGTCTGCCCCAGCTGGATGTGAGCTGCGTCGATACCGTTGGCAAGAAGATCGCCTTCATCCAGCAGGCGGCTGCGGCGCTGCGCCTGCGCAACTTGCACGGCATCCAGTCGCGGGTGGAGCAGCTGAGCCAGCAGTACGACGTGGTCAGCTGCCGCGCCTTTGCCGCATTGCAGGATTTCACCGCCTGGTCGGCCCAGACCCTGAAGGCCGATGGCATCTGGCTGGCGATGAAGGCCAAGCGCCCCGACGATGAGCTGGCCTTGTTGCCCGCCACGGTACAGCTGCTGAACATCGAGCCGCTGCAGGTGCCCGGTCTCGATGCCGAGCGCTGCATTGTCTGGATGCGCCACCAAGCCTCCTGATGCAGGCGTGCTGCGGCTCAGCTGCGGCACTGAATCCCATCCCTGCAGAGCCCCGATTTTTCGGGGCTTTTTGTTGACGCTTGGGCCGGTAACAACGCGCATTTTGCTGGCAAGCAAGCGGGGCCGTCGTTTACACTCAAAGTTTCCATTGCAGGGGCGGCACATGTTTGGCATTTCTGACTATGGTGCATTTGTCTTCGCCGTGCTCCTGTTCTTGATGATCCCGGGGCCTGGCAACCTGGCGCTGATCACCTCTACGGGCAAGGGCGGCATCAAGGCTGGCCTGGCGGTCTGTGCCGGCTGCATGGCGGCTGACCAGGTGCTGATGTGGCTGGCGGTAGCCGGCGTCGCAGCGGTGCTCACAGCCTACCCGGCGGCCTTCCACGCGGTGCAATGGCTGGGCGCGGCCTACCTGGGCTGGATTGGCTACAAGCTGCTCACGGCCAAGCCGGGGGACCAGCCGGTCATCCAGATTGCGCCCAGGCATTATTTCAAGCAGGGCTTTGTCATCACCCTGATGAACCCCAAGGCCATCGTTTTCTACATGGCGTTCTTTCCGCTGTTCGTCGATCCGGCGACCCACCGCGGCATCCCCACCTTTGCCGTGATGGCGGCCACGGTGGCCGTGATCAGCCTGGCGTACTGCACGGTGGTGGTGCTGATCACCAAGATGCTGGCCGAGCGCCTGCGTGCCAACCCCGCGCTGGTCAAGTGGATGGAAAAAACAGCGGGCGTGTTTTTGATCGGTTTTGGCCTCAAGCTGGCCCTGACCAAATAAGTTAGTGGACGAAGCGAGTTCTCATGGCAAAAATCTTCTGTATCGCCAACCAAAAAGGCGGCGTTGGCAAGACCACCACGGCAGTCAATCTGGCGGCGGGTCTGGCCCGGATCAAGCAGCGTGTGCTGCTGGTCGATTTGGACCCGCAGGGCAATGCGACCATGGGCTCGGGCATCGACAAGCGCGCGCTGGAAACCTCGGTCTACGACGTGTTGCTCGAATCGAGCACCATCAAGGAAGCAGCCGTCCATTCCGAGCGCTGCGGTTACTGGGTGCTGGGCGCCAACCGCGAGCTATCCGGCGCCGAGGTCGAGCTGGTCGAGCTTGAGCGCCGTGAAAAGCGCCTCAAGGCCGCGCTGGAGGCGAGCGATGCCGACTTTGACTTCGTGCTGATCGACTGTCCGCCCAGCCTGTCCATGCTCACGTTGAACGGCCTGTGCTCGGCCCATGGCGTGATCGTGCCGATGCAGTGCGAGTACTTTGCGCTCGAAGGGCTGACCGACCTGGTCAACACCATCAAGCAGGTGCATGCCAACCTGAACCGCGACCTGGAGATCATCGGGCTGCTGCGCGTGATGTTCGATCCGCGCATCACCTTGCAGCAGCAGGTGAGCGACCAGCTGCGCGAGCATTTCGGCGACAAGGTGTTCGACACCGTGATCCCCCGCAATGTGCGCCTGGCCGAAGCCCCCAGCTATGGCCTGCCGGGCGTCGTGTTCGATCCGGCCGCCAAGGGCAGCAAGGCCTTTGTTGAGTTTGCCAAGGAGATGGTCAAGCGCATCAAGCGCATGAAGTGACAGCTTGCCTTGGCCGCTGCCCGACAGACCTCCGGTGCCCGGCATGCGGAGGTCTTTTTCATGGCCGCAGCGATGCCGCTGGCGCCCGCATTGCGTGCGAGAGACATTCGGGCACAATAAGGGTTTGCATTTCTTTGAAACAGCGCAGTACGGTGGCGCTTTTTTTGCTATTAAAAAATGAGCATTGAATCCTCGTCCATCAAGCTGCTGCCGGGATGGCAAAACAGCGGGCCAGGCCATTGGCAAACGGTGTGGGAGCAGCAATGGGGCTATGAGCGCGTGCAGCAGCACGACTGGCTGCACCCCAAGCGCGGTGACTGGACGGCACGCCTGCAGGATGTGGTGCTGGATGCGCCGCAGCCCGTGGTGCTGGTCGCCCACAGCCTGGGCTGC
>Ga0308156_1002905_pt1 | contig 14030 bp, 12 predicted proteins | sample PhyAR2_FD_201041 | JGI IMG/M metagenome (GOLD analysis project Ga0308156, IMG submission 201041) | Phyllosphere microbial communities from UC Gill Tract Community Farm, Albany, California, United States - DLSL A.R2 | ecosystem: Host-associated > Plants > Phyllosphere > Unclassified | place: USA... | reverse complement strand
ATCTTAAAGATGGGTTGGCTTTGCCATCAATCTCGCACTACACCTTGTTATAGAGTTTTTATTTTTCTATAAACAAGACATACCGCATTGTCAAAGGAGCTAATTTTAACGCTAAAACCTCATGATATGAGAATAAAAAATGATAACTAATGCGTTCGTTCTAATTAAATTAATGTTTATCTCAAGGTTTTTATCAAATTTTCTTTTTTTCAAGTGTTTAAAAAAGCGCACATGGCGCTTATAAAAGTAAAAAAATAATGAATTAATAGGCGTATGAAGCAATACCTGCAGCAATTGCTTTGCCTTCATCATTGACCATCGTCATACGCATGGTGCAGCCCTTGCGACCTAAACGCAGAACTTCGGCACGTGCAATAAAATATTTACCACGCCCCGGCGCCAAATAATCTACACGCATGTCGACTGTTGCCAAGCGGGTTACCTGTTTAATGGTTTCAGTCAAAGTTTCTGGCGTTGAACGGCGATATAGGTGTTCCATTGCTACAATACCGCCAATGCTATCGAGCAAAGTTGCCGCGACCCCACCATGCAAAACCTGAAAAGCCAAATTGCCAATCAGGTCGGGTTGCATTTCAACATAGCCTTCAATCTGCCCATCCACCACACGCATAATCATTCCACTATGCTTAAAAAATGGACAGCTATTAAATGCCTTACATAATTGGTTGAGAACCACATTTAGGTCGGTTTTTGCGCCTAATTGTATGTTGCCAGTCCAATTCTTCTTCTCTTCACTCATACGTTGCCTAAATTCAAAAGCATGATAAACACCCATAATTTTGTACAAAACCAGCATTATGGGGCTACAATACAGCAGTCGGTTGACAGTAATGGAATATCCGCCAACCTAATCCTAGTGTAATACCGAACATCGAGATTGTTATGACTTATACGTTCAATCGTCCTGCATTTCCAGCCACTCGCATGCGTCGTATCCGTAAAAATGATCAGTTGCGTGCGATGGTTAGCGAAACACAGCTCACCACAAATCATTTGATTTATCCAGTATTTGTATTACCGGGACAAAATCAGACTCAAGATATTCCAAGTATGCCAAACATTCAGCGTTTGTCGGCAGATTTATTACTGAAAAAAGCTGAAAGACTTCTGGAATTGGGTGTATCAAAACTGGCTCTATTTCCAGTCACACCTCAAGAAGATAAAAGCCTGACCGCAGAAGCTGCATGGCGTGAAGATGGTTTAGTCCAAACCACGTGCCGTCTGCTCAAAAAAGAATTACCAGAAATGGTGTTAATTACTGATGGTGCACTCGACCCATACACCACGCATGGTCAAGACGGCATTATTGATGAAACAGGTTATGTACTCAATGACGAGACTGTAGAATGCTTGATTAAACAAGCATTAAGTCATGCCGAAGCGGGTGCTGATGTGGTTGCACCAAGTGACATGATGGATGGTCGTATTGGCGCTATTCGTCAGGCTTTAGAAGCCAATGGTCATATCTATACCAATATCATGGCCTACTCTGCAAAATATGCGTCTAGCTTTTATGGTCCATTCCGTGATGCTGTTGGCTCTGCATCCAACCTAAAAGGTGGTAATAAATATAACTACCAGATGGACTTTGCCAACCGTGCCGAAGCGTTACATGAAATCGCGCTTGATATTCAAGAAGGCGCCGACATGGTAATTGTAAAACCGGGCATGCCATATCTGGATGTGGTACGTGAAGTGAAAGATACCTTTGGTATTCCAACCTTCATTTATCAAGTGAGTGGCGAATACGCGATGTTAGCGGGTGCAATTCAAAATGGCTGGTTATCAGACTCAGTGATTTTAGAATCACTCATGTGCTGCCGCCGTGCAGGTGCAGATGGGATCTGGACCTACTTTGCAGAAACTGCTGCTCAAAAAATCAAGGAAATGAACTAAGTTCGCAGAGAAAGGATAACACTGCATGCATATTGCAATCATTGGCGCGGGCATTAGTGGATTGATGTCTGCGCTAGAGTTGGTTGAACAAGGCTGTACCGTCAGCATTTTCGATCAACAACAAGCGGGACAAGCAGCCTCTTGGGCTGGTGGAGGTATTCTCTCTCCGATGTACCCTTGGCGCTATATGCATGCAGTGAATCAAATTGCTCAATTTGGTAAATCGTCTTATCAAGCATGGAATCAAAGACTCTCCCCTGTTACAGGCATTGATTTTGAAATTCATGACACAGGCATGTTGATTTTTGATGAAGAAGATTTTGACATCGGACTTTCCTACGCCGAGCAACATCAAGAACCCATGCAGCGCTGCGAATATTTACAGCGAGATGCCCTAGAGCAAGTCAATCCACATATATCCGATCAGTTTCAAGAAGCGATTTATTTCCCTGAACTGTCGAACATCCGCAACCCGCGTGTATTACAGTCACTCATTGTCTATTTAAAAAAACATCCAAATGTTGAGTTTTTTGAACACTCTGCTGTCAAAAAATTGATTCAACATGGCGATGTTATACAAGCCTTACAAACCGAAGATGGTCGCAAACATACAGCAGATCATTTCGTAATAACTTCGGGGGCTTGGAGCCATTACTGGAACTCACAATTACAACTCGAAATTCCAGTCGAACCTGTTCAAGGACAAATGTTATTATTTAAAACCCCAGCGAACTGGTTACCCACCATGTGTATGAATCGGGTGATGTATTTGATTCCACGTATGGACGGTCATATCGTGTGTGGTTCAAGCATGGCACATCGTGGTTTTGACACCGCTACCGATGAAACCACCCAGCACAATATTTTAGAAGCATGTCTGGACATGGTGCCTGAACTGGCGGATTTCCCGATTGTAAAACGCTGGGCAGGTCTCAGACCAAGTTCGCCAAATGGTGTTCCATACATTGGCAAAATGCCTGAAATGGACAACCTCTGGGCAAACTTTGGTCACTTTAGAAATGGGTTATGCATGGGCTCAGGCTCTGCACAATTGCTTCGTCAGCTTATGCTGAATCAACCTACCTTAGTTGATGCAAAAGCATATTCCCCAGAGCGTTTGAAAGTACCATCAACAGCATAACTTGAATAAAGTGTGTACCCTAAAAACATCATATAGAATCAACTATCTAAGGGGCTCGTGCTAAAAATCATCACAGCTTGCCCACACTTCAAATAGATATGGTTTGCAATTAATTCACTATCTTCTCTGCCATTCGCTGTGCCTGTTTTCCATAAAACCAATAGGTAATTAAATAAAGTGGGATCGCTAACATTAAAAGCATAATGAGCATAATGCTTAAAAACTGAGGCTGTTTTAAATAAAGCATAAAGTTTTGCAAAATCTCTGGGTCTTTTCTTGCAAATAAAAACAGGCCGAATAAAACACCACACAAGTTATAACCCCAAAAAATCAGGGTAAAACCTAAAGTAAATTTCTTTTTTTCTTGTACAGTCGGTGCACGGCGTTCTTTCTTTAAAAATTTAAACAGGACAAAAATCATTGCGCCTAAATATGGAACGGCTGTTAAAATACCACCTACACTCGCTGGTAATAGTGCTGCAACTACACCTACAATTAAGGTGAGTCCTATACATAAAGCAAAAAACCAGAGAAAGTAAGAGCGTAATTTGGTCATCTTTTTGCCTAATTTATGGGTTCAAAAATTAATTATAAATTTTTTTCGATTTTTTTTCATTTTTCTGTCAACCAATTCTAATCTCTTGACGTTATATAGGGTAATAAGGTCGCAGCAACCGAATACTTCCTTTGCACGGCATCCGCAAAATTGTTTCGGTGACCTTTCATTACGACTCTTTCTACCTTCAGATTTGGTTTTGTTAGCAGCCTAAACCCTTGATGAAGTTTTTGACCGACGATTCTCTCATCACTCGAATCGTCGGTTTTTATTTTCTGGTACTTGCATTTATTTTACGCTCACCATACACAATAGTTGTTTCATGGTCATTAAGGCTATGCGTATACTTTTTACACCATAAAAATATGATTTAAATAATATGAACAACATTGCCTATTTTGAAATCCAGTCTTCAAACCCTGCTCGCGATGCACAATTTTATCAAACTGTGTTCGGCTGGCAATTTAAATTAGATGAAAATTTACCCATTGAATATTACCGTATAGAAACGCCCTCAATTATGGGTGGTCTCTTAAAACGTCCAGCACAAACTCCTCCAATGGAATATGGCACCAATGCATTTACCTGCTCCATTCAAGTCGAAAATTTTGATGAAGTTGCTGCAAAAATTTTAGCGCAAGGTGGCATTGTGGCAATGGATAAATTCGCCATTCCCGGTCGTGCTTGGCATGGCTATTTTGTCGATTTAGATCACAACGTTTTTGGTATTTTCCAAGTTGATGAAAATGCAGCTTAAACATCTTATTTAACAAATTTATTTATTTTCTAATTTATAGCCACCGCCTTTTTATCGGTGGCTATTTACTATTTATTCTTCGGCAAAGCTAAAACTGGCTTCACAAGTAATTGGAAAATTAACCGAGTTGGCAATCATACATTCATGATGCGCCTCTTCATGCAATTTTGCTGCAAGCGTTTGGTCTGCACCTTTTTCTAAAACAACCGCAGGCTTTAAAATAATTTGGGTAAAGTGACCACGTTTAACTGGATCTGCATCATTCATAAAGCCAAGTGCATGATCGACATAACTCAGCACATGAATATGATTGACTGCGCATAGGTGTAAATACCAAAGCTTATGACAAGCTGAAGCAGAAGCCACCAGTAAATCTTCTGGGTTCCATCTGGTCACATCGCCTAAATAGGCAGGGTCTGATGAGCCTTGAATAGTGACTTTTTGAGGATGTTGAATACTAAAGTCCCGTTTATATGAGCGATAAGATGAAGTTCCTGTTCCTGTGTTGCCTTCCCATTGTATTTTTACTTCGTACTCATGAATGGTCATTTTTGTCTCAAAGTTATTTATTTGAATTGATATTAATAAAACAAAAATTGGAATAATAAAATTAATTTAGATTGAATTTGAGGCTTAAATATCGAACGCTTTAACAGGTCTTGATAAAATCTCTCGCCAATTTATGCTAACGTATCTGAGTTTATTTTGGCTTGATGTCTGTTTCTATGTCCGTACATTTTCTACATACTTCTGACTGGCATTTGGGGCAGTTTTTTTATAATCATTCACGACACTACGAACACCAACAATTTTTAAGTTGGTTGCTCACTCAAATTCAAGAAAAACAACCGCATGCACTGCTTATTGCGGGTGATATTTTTGATGTAATTAATCCGGGTTCACAAGCACAAAAACAACTCTACCAATTTTTAGCAGATGCACATCGCCTTGCACCACACATGCAAACCCTCATGATTGCGGGTAATCATGACTCAGGCTACCGTATTGAACAAGTCGAACCACTTTTAGAAAAATACAATGCAAAAACCGTGGGCGTGGTTCGCTGGAACGAAGATAAAACCCTAGATCTCGATCGTCTGCTTTTACCTATTTATAATCAAAATCAAGATATTGTAGCGTGGTGCCTTGCCCTGCCTTTTTTACGCTCGGCCGAAATTACGGGCTTTAATGAACATACCACCAACAGCAAAAATGCAATTGCCTATTTGCATGAACAACTGATTGCTGAAGCTAAACGTCGTAAAACACCAGAGCAAGCGCTGATTTTGATGTCGCATGCGCATATGCAAGGTGGCGAAACTTCTGACTCTGAACGTCCAATTATTATTGGTAATGAAGAGGCACTTTCAACGACTTTGTTTGAAGATGCGATTGATTATGTGGCTTTAGGACATTTGCATAAACCACAAAAAGTGGGTCAGCCACACATTCGTTATAGCGGCTCACCTATTCCACTTTCTTTTAGTGAAATTAACTATAAACACCAAGTGGTTGAGGTCAAAATTGACCCTACTCAAGACACAGATAACCGTTTGCAATTTGAAGCTGTAGAAATTCCACGTTGTATTCAGTTACACCGTATTCGTGGTGAATTAAACGATGTGCTGCAACAACTCAAAGCTTTGCCTCACGGCTTGATTGAAAATATTGACCACCGTGAATATGTCGATATTGAATATTATAGTTTAACGCCACCACAGCCTAATTTACGCCAGCAGTTTGAAGCCGCATTGCCACCTGATCGCTATCGTTTAGTGCGTATTTCACGTCAATATGTGAGCCAAGATGCTTTGGACACCGATACCACTCAGCAAATCGCACTTGAACCACCCACACCAGAAAAGCTGTTTCAAAATATATGGGAAAAACAAGGCTACAACGCAGATGATGCAGTATTGAAAGATTTTCTGAGCCTAGTACAAGAAGCACAAAAACATCTTGAAAATGATTCAAGCCATTAAGGACATGTCATGAAAATTTTATCTATTCGTATAAAAAATCTGGCATCTCTTTCTGACGAGCACTTTATTGATTTTGAAAGCGCACCTCTAGCTCACGCAGGCTTAATTGCCATTGTGGGAAAAACTGGTGCTGGTAAATCGACCATTTTAGATGCCATGTGCCTTGCCCTGTTTAATCGGGTCCCTCGCCTTAAAGACAGCGATGGCAAATTAAAAGATGTTGATGGTTCAGAGTTACTCACTAACTCGCCTTTGACTGTTTTACGCCGTGGTACGGGACATGGTTTTGCTGAACTGTGCTTTATTGCTCAAGATCAAAAACGCTATTTAGCACGCTGGGAAATCAAACGAGCACGTGAAAATCCGAGTGGTAAATTACAAAGCGTGCAACGCCACTTAAAATGCCTGACCGATGGTGTCGTGCTTGCCGACAAAGCCAAAGCCGTTGATGAAAAAGTTAAACAAATTACCCAGCTTTCATTTGAACAATTTACTCGTGCTGTGTTACTCGCCCAGTCAGAAGTCACGGCATTTTTAAAAGCACGAGACAGCGAACGCGGTGAATTACTTGAGTACCTGACAAACTCGAGTATTTTCGCCAAAATCGGTGAGCTGGCTTTTCGTAAAACAGCAGATATTGCTAAACAGCGTAAACAGCTTGAAGAATTTTTAGGCCATATTGAAATTTTGTCTGATGAAGAGATTGCTACCTTTACCGAACAATATCAGCAAGCTGAACAAAATCATCAACAGTTAGAACAACACAAAAATGTTTTAGACAAACAACAACAATGGTTTGAGCGTAAAGCAAAACTTGAGCAAGAAGTTCAAGCTAAACAGCAACAGTTTCAAAATCAACAAAACCATTATCAACAACTTGCTGGTGAACGTGAGCAATTAAAACGGCTGGAAGTTTTCTCTGAAATACGATCACAGGTCTTTCAGCAGACTCAAAATTTACAAACCCTACAACACCTTGAACCGCAAATTCAGCAAGCTCAAATTAAGTTTAATGATTTAGTTCAAATTTTTGAAAATGGACAAAAACAATATCAATCAGCAGAGCAAGAGCTCAAACAAACGCTCGACTTTGAGCAACAGCATCAACAGGCATTAAATCAAGTTCGGCAGTCTATTCAAGAACGTTCATTTATTGCAGATGAATATAAAAAGTGCAAAGAAAAAAGAAATGCGCTAGAACAAAAACTGAATCCATTGCAACAACAGCAAAACACAGTTCAACAACACATTGCACAGCTTCAACAAAGCCAAACTCATCTCCAACAGCAGCTTAACCAAACTCAGCAATACGCCGTATTAGATAAAGGCCTTTCAGCACATTTGCATCAACTCGGGCAATTTATTCAAAACTACGAAGCGATTGAACAACAGCTTGGAAACCCTACTCTTGCTCGTCAAAAGCTATTAGAAACTAAAAGTGAACTTGAACAACTGACGGTTTCTGTGGGCACAGTTGAACAAATTGAGTCAAAACTTGAACAACAGCGTAAAGATAAAGAACAAAAACGTGCTCAAATTACTCAGCTAGATCTTATTCAACAGAAAATTAAAATTTATCATGAGCTATATGCTGAGCTTCAGCAATTTTCTGAAAAACATACTCAAACTTCAGCTCAAGAACAACAGCTTAAAACCGTTTGCCAATTGGCTGAGCAAGATTACCAAACAGCAAAAACTGAACGTGAAAAATTACAACAAATGTTGCAACAGCAGCGTTTATTACATACAGAAAATATTGAACAGTTAAGAGCCAATCTTAAAGAAGATGAAGCTTGTTTAGTCTGTGGAAGTACACATCATCCCTATCGTAGTGATGACAGCGCAGTTTCCAAAGCCTTGTTTGATCTGCACCAGCAACAAGAACAGCAGGCTGTGGCGCTAGAGCAAACTCAATTTAATGTATGGCAAAGCCAACAACAAACACTCACTCAATGTCGTGCCGAGCTTGAACAAGTTCAGAAATATCTAGCTCAACTTCAAGCAAAACAGACGAGTTTACAGCAAGATCTTGTCCAACAAGTAAGTCTCAACCAATTACAAATTGATCTTGCTCAACCTCCAGAACAAATCTTACAAACACTTAGCGAGCTTAGACAAGCCGCACAAACTGCGATAAGTTCATTCGACTCAGAAAACTTGCGTTTAACCCAAGCAGTTAAGCAGCAGAACCAGCTGCTTCAACATGTTCAGCGTAGTGAAAGCTTGCTCAATACAGCACAGCAATGGCAACAGCAAGTTCAACATATTGTGCAGTGCCTATCTGAAACCGAACAGCACGCATGGCAGCAATCGAGTAGCCAAACTGCTAAGCAGACTTGGTCTATTCTTGATGCACGTGCTAAGCAACTTGAACAACAAGAACAGCTTTCACAGCGTTTTGAACAGCAGCAACAAGAACTAAAAATGCTGGCTGCCAACCTTGAGCAAGTGACCAAACAAATTAATGAGATCGACCAAAATCTCAAAGAGATTACACTCAAGGGTCAACAAAATAATGAAAAAGCGGTGTCGCTCATTCAACAAATGACGGGCCTTTCAGACATCAAACCTCATGAATGGTTAATTGAGCACGATGCCAAACGCCAACATCAACAAACCGCTTATCACGAAGCTAAACAACGTTTCGAACAAACCAGACAGCACTTTGAGCAGCAAAAACAAGCGCTAGATCAACTTAAACATCAACATCAACACACCGAGCAACATCAACAGCAGATTAATGCGCAAATTGAAGACTGGTTGAAAGCCCATACTGATTTTCAAGCATCTGAACTTACGGCGCTCATACAGATTAATTCAGCCCAAGAGCAAGACATTCGTAACCGTCTTAATCAAGCAGAACGCCTACTAAGTGAAACTTCTTCTGCACTCAAAACCATGCAAGAGCAGCTCACCGAACATTTGCAAATGCAACCTGATATTGAACATGAAAAACTTTTGGAACTTATTCAGGAAAATATTGCAAAGCTCAAAGCCCAACTCGAAATGCGTGACCAGCTTAAGCTTAAGCTCGAAGTACATCAGCAGAACTTAGCCAAACAACAGAAATACGCTCAGCAAATTCAAAATATTCAACAGGAAGAACATCGCTGGAGTAAAATTTCAGGTCTGATTGGCGATGCCAAAGGCAAAGAATTCCGTGACTATGCCCAGCAATATCATTTAGATATTTTAGTGGAACATGCTAACCAGCAACTGGCGATGCTCTCTCAACGCTATACCTTAAAGCGCCTAGAGCAATCTTTAAGTCTCGCCATTATCGACCACGATATGGATGGAGAAATGCGTTCTGTCTCATCTTTATCCGGCGGTGAATCATTCTTAACTGCCCTCGCCTTGTCTTTAGCCATTGCCAATATGGCCTCAGGTTCAATGAAAATTGAATCTCTGTTTATTGATGAAGGTTTTGGAACTTTAGATGCATCTTCTTTACACATGGTGATGAATGCTTTAGATCAATTACAAAATCAGGGCCGCCAAGTCATTCTCATTTCACACATTCAAGAAATGCATGAACGTATTCCTGTACAAATTCAAGTGAAACCACTTGGTGCTGGCGCGAGTACGATTGAGGTCGTAGGTTAATTAAATAAGTTTATTATCTCAAATTTTATTTAATTTTATATAAAAAAGGGGGCGTATCATTTACACCCCTTTTTTCTTGTATAGTCTTGTACTAATTTTTTATTTTAAAACATCAAAAAATTAATTAACGCAGAGCACCACAACTGCAAAACCAATACAGTACATACCGAACAAATGCCAACGTCCGTGTTCTAACCATGATGACAACCATTTTAATGCCAAAAGACCAGCACCAAAGCTAAAGCACATGCCCAATAGGCTTGGAACCATCGAATGAAATACTTGTCCATGAGCTACAGCTTGTAAGCCTTGAGCGTGAACTAAACGATATAACTCTTTTAAAATTACTGCGGGTGTCAATACAACCGCCAGTGCAAAACTGAATTCTTCAGCCTTTTGGCGTGATACACCTAAAAATAGCCCTGTAGAGATGGTTGCACCCGAACGTGAAAAGCCACGGAAAGGCAAACATAAAGCCTGCACCGCCCCAATAATAGAAGCACTACGCAAACTGATTTCACCTTGCTGTCCACGATCTAAACGCGAAGATAAAATAATCAGAACACCTGCCGAAATCAGCGCAGCTGCCATGAGTTTTGAATTACTAAACAAATGCTCAATTTCGAAACCGCTCGCTCCACCAAAGAACACATGTTTAATCAGAGATTGAAGTGCTAAGCCAAGTACGCCTGTAATCAGGGTCGCCAAAATAATATAGAAGGCTTGTTTTTTGAAACTTTCCCATGAAGAAAAATAGGTTTTTCGCCAAGATTTCCAAAAGTAAACGATCACTGCAAACATCGTACCTGTATGTAACATCACAAGTAAGAAAGTCATATCCGGTGCAGATGGATCATACCCCATTAACTTTTCAGCTAAAATAACGTGTGCGGAACTAGAAACCGGCAATAATTCAGCAAAACCCTGAATGATCGCCAGAATAAAAACATGCAATAAATCCATACCCTACATACTCAAATATTAAAATATCTGGGTTATAAGCTAGGAAAATTAAATTTAAATTAACAAATTACAGTTACCCGACAAAACGGTTATCTAAATTGTAAAAGTCATTTTTTCTCAACTGTATCACGCTTTCCAAATAAAGCCGTTCCTACACGTACCATGGTTGAACCTGCAGCAATTGCAGCGTCTAAATCACTCGACATTCCCATACTTAAAGTATCCCAATGTTCTGGGTAGGCATGCTTTTCTTTCACCACATCGAACAAATTCTTAGCATCTGCAAAAGCGGGAATATTGTTAGGTGCAGGAATTACCATCAAACCACGTAATTTGATTTTTGGTAATTGACTAATTTGAGCAACTAACTCGGCAACTTCATTTGGTGAGCAGCCATCTTTACTGTCTTGCCCATCAATATTCACTTGTAAACAAATATTAAGTTCCGTTTGAGCGTCACCACGTTGATTAGACAGTCGCTCTGCAATAATCAATCGGTCTACCCCATGTACCCAATCAAACTTTTCAGCCAAATTTTTAGTCTTGTTGCGTTGAACATGACCAATAAAGTGCCATTCAATTTCTAAATCTTGTAAAGCTTCAATTTTTTCTAAAGCTTCTTGCAGATAGTTTTCGCCAAATGCGCTTTGCCCTGCTGCATACATTTCACGCAAACTTTCACTTGGATGTGTTTTCGATACGGCTAAAAGTTGCACAGCTTCAGCCGCACGTTGAGCATGTTCACAAGCACGTCGGATTTGCTGTAATACGTGCTGTCGCGCATCTTGCAGGTAATTCATTGACAAGGTTCTCATTTTCAAAAAACTTTTTTGCTTTTCACCTAAAGCGAGGTGTTGGTAAGCCTCAGTGAAAGCCGTATATTATTCTACAAAATAATGACATATTTTGATTTAATTGGGGAAATTATGGATATTACAGAGCTACTCGCTTTCTCTGTGAAAAATGGCGCGTCCGATTTACATTTGTCTGCTGGCATGCCACCAATGATTCGTGTGGATGGCGAAGTCCGCCGCATTAACCTTCCAGCTCTAGACCATAAAGATGTTCACCGTCTGGTCTATGACATCATGAATGATAAACAACGCCGTGACTATGAAGAAAAGCTTGAAACTGACTTTTCTTTTGAAGTGCCAAATGTTGCGCGTTTTCGTGTCAATGCATTTAATCAAAACCGTGGTGCAGGAGCCGTTTTTCGTACCATTCCTTCTAAAGTACTTACTATGGAAGATTTAGGCTTAGGTCAAATCTTTAAAGATATTTGTGACTATCCACGAGGTATTGTGCTGGTAACAGGTCCAACGGGTTCGGGTAAATCTACGACGCTTGCAGCGATGATGGACTATATTAACGAAAACCGTTATGACCATATTTTAACGGTTGAAGACCCGATCGAATTTGTACATCAATCTAAAAAATGTCTGATTAACCAGCGTGAAGTGCATCGTGATACACATGGTTTTAACGAGGCATTACGTTCGGCACTGCGTGAAGACCCCGATATTATTCTAGTCGGTGAGATGCGTGACCTTGAGACTATTCGTTTAGCTCTTACTGCTGCTGAAACCGGTCACTTGGTGTTTGGTACGCTCCATACGACTTCAGCTGCAAAAACCATTGACCGTGTGATTGATGTATTCCCTGCCGAAGAAAAAGACATGGTTCGCGCCATGTTGTCAGAATCTTTACAGGCTGTTATTTCGCAAACTCTCCTTAAAAAGAATGGCGGCGGACGTGTCGCAGCACATGAAATTATGATTGGTATTCCTGCCATTCGTAACTTAATTCGTGAAAACAAAGTCGCACAGATGTATTCATCAATTCAGACTGGTGCAAATCATGGCATGACCACGCTCGACCAAAGCTTAAAAGGTCTAGTTGCTCGTGGGGTGATTAGCCCACAAACAGCACGTACGGCCGCAAAACAACCTGAATCATTCCTATAAAAATAATTAGAGAATAAATATGGATTTTAACGACCTACTCAACCTCATGGTTGAAAAAAAATCATCCGATCTTTTTATTACAGATGGTGTTGCGCCATCTATGAAAATTAACGGGCAAATTGTTCCAATTTCAAAAAATAGTCTTTCTGGGGACGTTATTGGTCAGCTTTTACATTCCATCATGAGTGAAAAACAACGCAAAGAATTTGCAGACACTCGTGAATGTAACTTTGCCATTATGAACCGTGATAAAACGGCCCGCTTTCGTGTGAGCGCTTTTCAGCAGCGTGACATGCCAGGCATGGTACTACGTCGAATTGAAACTAAAATTCCTTCAATTGATGACTTGCAGTTACCGCCTGTTCTTAAAGATTTATCAATGACTAAACGCGGCATCATTATTTTTGTTGGTGCGACAGGTACGGGTAAATCGACGTCTTTGGCTTCAATGATTAGCTATCGTAATCACAATACTAAGGGTCATATCATTACCATTGAAGACCCAATCGAGTTTATTCACGAACATGCGGGCTGCATCATTACCCAACGTGAAGTAGGAATCGATACAGACTCATTTGAAATTGCCTTAAAGAATACTTTGCGACAAGCACCGGATGTCATCTTAATTGGTGAGATTCGCTCTCGTGAAGTCATGGACTACGCGATTGGCTTCGCTGAAACAGGCCATCTTGTGTTAGCCACCATGCACGCCAACAACGCCAACCAAGCACTTGATCGTATTATTCACTTTTTTGAAAGTGATCGTCATAGTCAACTCTACATGGACTTATCGCTTAACTTAAAGGCCATGATTGCGCAGCAACTTATTCCGACTCCAGATGGTAATTCTCGCCGCGCCGCAATTGAAATTTTAATTAACTCGCCATTAATTTCAGACTATATTCGTAAAGGCGAAATTCATGAAATTAAAGATTTAATGAAGCGTTCACGTGAACTCGGTATGCAAACCTTTGACCAAGCCCTATTTGACCTCTATAAAGCAGGCCAAATTACCTACAAAGATGCGTTAAAACATGCCGACTCACCTAACGATTTACGTTTGACGATTAAGCTTGCCGAAGAAGGACCTGATCAAATTGCAGGCACAAATCAGCATTTAACCTTCGACAAACAATAATTTCCT
>Ga0308156_1002904_pt1 | contig 14031 bp, 12 predicted proteins | sample PhyAR2_FD_201041 | JGI IMG/M metagenome (GOLD analysis project Ga0308156, IMG submission 201041) | Phyllosphere microbial communities from UC Gill Tract Community Farm, Albany, California, United States - DLSL A.R2 | ecosystem: Host-associated > Plants > Phyllosphere > Unclassified | place: USA... | reverse complement strand
CGACGCGGGCGTTGATGCCCTCGCCCTTGAGCTGCTCGCGCGCGTCGACCGCGATCTGGACCTCGGAGCCGGTCGCCATGAGGATGACGTCCGGGGTGCCGTTCGGCGCCTCGGCCAGCACGTAGGCACCCTTGGCGACGTTCTTCGCCGACGCGAAGGTGTCACCCGAGGCCTCGCCCTCGCCGCGCTCGAACACGGGGAGGTTCTGGCGGCTCAGCGCGATGCCGGCCGGGCGGTCGGTGTGCTTCAGCATCTCGAGCCAGGCGTAGGAGACCTCGTTGGCGTCGGCCGGGCGGACGACGTCGAGCCCCGGGATCGCCCGGAGCGCGGTGATCTGCTCGATCGGCTGGTGCGTCGGGCCGTCCTCGCCGAGGGCGATGGAGTCGTGGGTCCAGACGTAGATCGCCGGCGCCTTCATGAGCGCGGCGAGACGGACGGCCGGACGCATGTAGTCGCTGAAGATGAGGAAGGTGCCGCCGAAGGGGCGGGTGTTCCCGTGCAGGACGATGCCGGACAGGATCGAACCCATCGCGTGCTCGCGGATGCCGAAGTGCAGCACGCGGCCGTACGGGTCGGTGCTCCAGGTCTTCGTCGACGCCTCGGCCGGACCGAAGGACTTCGCGCCCTCGATCGTGGTGAGGTTCGACTCGGCGAGGTCCGCCGAACCGCCCCAGAACTCGGGCATGAGCGGCGCGATGGCGTTGATGACCTTGCCGGAGGCGGCACGGGTCGAGACGGCCTTGTCGGTCGGGAAGACCGGCAGTGCCTCCTCGAGGCCGTCGGGGAGCTCGCCCGCGTTGATGCGGTCGAGCATGACCTTCTTCTCCGGGTTGGCCGCGGCCCACGCGTCGAAGGTCTTCGTCCACTCGGCGTGCTCGGCCTGGCCCTTGGTGATCGCACCGCGGGTGTACTCGAGGACCTCGGGGTCCACGTGGAAGGTCTGCTCGGGGTCGAAGCCGAGGACCTCCTTGAGGCCCTTCAGCTCGTCGGCGCCGAGCGCCGAGCCGTGGATCTTGCCGGAGTTCTGCTTGGTCGGCGACGGCCAACCGATGATCGTCTTGAGGACGATGAGCGACGGCTTGTCCGTCGTGGCCTTCGCGGCCTCGACGGCGCGGTACAGCTCCTCGACGTCCTCGGAGTACTCGCCGGTCTTCTTCCAGTCGACGTGCTGGACGTGCCAGCCGAGCGCCTCGTAGCGGGCAGCGACGTCCTCGGAGAACGCGATGTCGGTGTCGTCCTCGATCGAGATCTGGTTCGAGTCGTAGAAGACGACCAGGCGGCCGAGCTGCTGGCGGCCGGCGAGGCTCGCGGCCTCGTTGGTGACGCCCTCCTGCATGTCGCCGTCGCCGGCGATCACGTAGGTGAAGTGGTCGAACGGCGACTCGCCGTCGGCGGTCTCCGGGTCGAAGAGGCCGCGCTCGAAGCGCTGCGCGTAGCCCATGCCGACGGCGGAGGCGAGGCCCTGGCCGAGCGGGCCCGTGGTGATCTCGACACCGTCGGTGTGGCCGTACTCCGGGTGACCCGGGGTCTTCGAGCCCCACTTGCGCAGGTGCTGGAGGTCCTCGAGCTCGAGGCCGTAGCCGTGCAGGTAGAACTGCACGTACTGCAGGATCGAGGCGTGGCCCGCCGACAGGATGAAGCGGTCGCGGCCGATCCAGGTGGAGTCGCTGGGGTCGCGACGCATCACCTTCTGGAAGAGCAGGTGGGCGACGGGCGCGAGGCTCATCGCGGTGCCGGGGTGACCGTTGCCGGCGGCCTCGACCGAGTCGGCGGCGAGGACGCGCGCCGTGTCGACGGCCTTCTTGTCGATGGCGTCCCAGGTGAATTCAGCCACTTGGATGTTGACCCTTCGTTGTTGCGACATGTGCGAGGGCTCGTGCCATCGCACGGACATGATCGCCGTCCCGGGGCCGGTCGTCGTGTCGCCGTCGAGCGGCGGCCGACCGGCTCGGTACGGCCGACGTCATCGGGGCACGCACTGCGGGAGGCCCCTCCAGCATAGTGACCACGCACTCAGAAGGTGTCCAGGTGACGACGGCGCCGTGTCGGGCGTCGGCCCGATCAGCGGGGCGGGGCATCGACGCGGCGCCTCGATGGACTAAACTGGTGGAGATCCGTGTGCATTCCGGGTCGACGCACGCCCCGACGACGACGGAGCCGTTCACCGAGTGTGCGAGCTGACGCGAACAGACTGAGGTTCCCTTGCCGACTGCCACCGTGACCCGGCCCGACACCGATCGACCCCGCTCGACGCTGTCCCGCAAGGTCCGTGCGTACGTCTCCCTGACGAAGCCCCGCGTCATGGAGCTGCTGCTCGTGACGACGGCGCCGACGATGTTCCTCGCGGAGCGCGGCGTGCCGGACCTGTGGCTCGTCTTCTGGACGATGCTCGGTGGTGCGATGTCCGCGGGGTCCGCGTCGGCGTTCAACTGCTACATCGACCGCGACATCGACCGGCTCATGAAGCGGACCAGCACGCGTCCGCTCGTCACCGGCGAGCTGTCCGACCGCGAGGCCCTGGTCTTCTCGTGGGTGCTCGCCGTCCTGTCGACGGCGGTCCTCGGGTTCCTCGTGAACTGGCTCGCCGCGGCGCTCAGCGTCGTCGCGATCCTCATCTACGTCTGCGTCTACACGCTGTGGCTCAAGCGCCGCACCCCGCAGAACATCGTCTGGGGCGGTTCCGCCGGCTGCATGCCCGTGCTCATCGGGTGGGCGGGCGTCACCGGGTCGCTCACCTGGGCGCCGGTCATCCTCTTCATGGTGATCTTCCTCTGGACGCCGCCGCACTACTGGCCGCTGTCGATGAAGTACCGCGACGACTACGACGCCGCCGACGTGCCGATGCTCGCCGTCGTGCGCGGACGGACCGTCGTCGGGCTCCAGGTCGTCCTGTACGCCTGGGCGACGCTCGTCTGCTCGCTCCTGCTCGTCCCGGTCGCGAACATGGGGCCGCTCTACACGGTCGTCGCGCTGGCCGGCGGCATCTGGTTCGTCGTCGAGGCGCACCGCCTGTACTCGCGGGCCATCCAGCACGTCGAGCACGTGCAGCCCATGCGCGTGTTCCACAGCTCGATCACGTACCTGACGCTGCTCTTCATCGCCGTGGGCATCGACCCGCTGCTCCCGCAGGTCTTCACCTTCTCGCTGTAGCGCGGTCCCGCTCCGGCAACGAGACGCCACCGGTTCCCGGTGGCGTCTCGTGCATCCGGGGGCGGGGTCGTCGCGGGACCGCGCCGTCGGGCCGGGTGCGGGCGTGCCGGGCGGGAGGCGCGTGGCGGGCCCGCGCCGTCGGGCCGGGTGCGCGCATGCCGGGCGGGAGGCGCGTGGCGGGACCGCGCCGTCGGGCCGGGTGCGCGCATGCCGGCCGAGAGGCGCGTGGCGGGACCGCGCCGTGCCTCCCGTCCGTCGCACGGCCGACCGGACCGTGGCCGACCGTGGGCCGTTCCGGGTGTGACGCCGCGGGGGATCGCGAGACGCCTCCGGGAGTCACGTCACGCCGCGGGAACGGCGAGACGCGGCCGGAACGGCAAGACGCCGCCGCATCTCGCGGCGTCCCGCGTGCCGCGGGGCGTCTCGTCCGTCCGGCGGTGTCGCCGACGGCGCCATGCGGCGTGTGTGCCGTCCGCGGGACGGTGGAGGGTCGTGCCGGGGGACCGGTGGTTCAGGCGGTGAGGGGCTTCCGGGCTGCGCTGCGACCGGCGCTGCCGCGCGTGGAGAGCACGACGACGGTGACCGCGCCGACGAGCAGCCCGGCGAGGACCATGTGCGTGCCCACCAGTCCGACCGGCAGGCCGGTGCGCGCCTGGGTCAGCCCGACCGCGATCTGCAGGAACTCGACGACGAGGAGCAGGAGCGCCCACCGGCTCGACATCCGCAGGACGACCGCACCCGTGACGAGCACCAGGGTGAGGCCGAACAGGACGTAGGCGGGCACCGCGTGCAGGTGCTCCATGAGCTGCGGGTCGAAGCCCGTGCGGTGCAGCCGGCCGCCGTCGACGGCCTCGCTGGCGCCGGCGTGCGGGCCGGACCCCGTGGTGAGGATGCCCACGAGCACCGTGACCGCCACGGCGGCGACGGTCCCGCGGACGACGCCCGTGTACCAGTGGGGCACGAGCCGCGCGGCGGTGCGTGGGCCGTGCGTCGAGCGGTAGACCATGGTCGCCGTGACCGCCACGAGGGTCGTCGACACGACGAAGTGCAGGCCCACGACGAACGGGTTGAGGTTCGTCAGCACGCTCAGACCACCGATGACCGCCTGCACGGGGATGGCGATGCCCTGGGCGAACGCGAGCCAGAACAACTCGGGGCGCGTCCGTCGCATCCGGACGACCGCGAGGAACGCGGCGATCGCGACGACGACCAGCACGAAGGTGAGCAGCCGGTTGCCGAACTCGATGATGCCGTGGACGCCCATCTCGGGCGTCGACACGAGCGACTCCGCGGTGCACTTGGGCCACGTCGGGCAGCCGAGGCCCGAGGCCGTGAGCCGGACGAGGCCGCCGGTGCCGATGAGCACGACCTCGACGACGAAGGAGGCCCAGGCGAGCCAGATCACGCGACGGTCGACCACGCGGGGGAGCGACCACCACCGCGGGTTGCGGGTGTCCTGCGGGACGCCATGCTCGACGGTGGGTCCGACGCGAGTCACGAGGGTGGTGCCTTCCTGTTGTTCCGGGCGGTGAACCTGTAGGATTCGAGGGTTCAGCAGCAGTCGATTCTAGGCAGGCGCCGGCTCCGAATGGGCCGAGTTCGCCGGTGGAACCCGAGACTGCGTGGAACCATCGACGTTGCGAGGCAGCAACAGCGCGACCGACGAGCACCGTGTCGGCGGTCCGCGGTGGAATGGCGTCCAGACGCCACGGGTTGACACCTGGGACGCTGCCTGTGCGAGAAGGAAACGAGGAGACCATGTCCGACGTGCTCATCGACCGTCCCGAGCTCGAAGGGCTCGGCCAATACGAGTTCGGCTGGTCCGACTCCGACAGTGCCGGTGCCTCCGCTCGACGCGGCATCTCCGAAGAGGTCGTCACCGACATCTCCGGCCGGAAGAACGAGCCCGAGTGGATGCGCAAGCTCCGCCTCAAGGCGCTGACGCTGTTCGACCGCAAGCCGATGCCCTCGTGGGGTGCCGACCTGTCGGACATCGACTTCGACAACATCAAGTACTTCGTGAAGTCCACCGAGAAGCAGGCCCAGACCTGGGAAGAGCTGCCCGAGGACATCCGCAACACGTACGAGCGCCTGGGCATCCCCGAGGCCGAGCGTCAGCGCCTGGTCGCCGGCGTCGCCGCGCAGTACGAGTCCGAGGTCGTGTACCACCAGATCCGCGAGGACCTGGAGCAGCAGGGCGTCATCTTCATGGACACCGACACGGCGCTCCGCGAGCACCCCGAGATCTTCGAGGAGTACTTCGGCTCCGTCATCCCGGCCGGCGACAACAAGTTCGCCGCGCTGAACACGGCCGTGTGGTCCGGCGGCTCGTTCGTGTACGTGCCGAAGGGCGTGCACGTCGAGATCCCGCTGCAGGCCTACTTCCGGATCAACACCGAGAACATGGGGCAGTTCGAGCGGACGCTGATCATCGCCGACGAGGACTCCTACGTCCACTACATCGAGGGCTGCACCGCCCCGATCTACAAGTCGGACTCGCTGCACTCGGCCGTCGTCGAGATCATCGTGAAGAAGAACGCCCGCGTGCGCTACACGACGATCCAGAACTGGTCGAACAACGTCTACAACCTCGTCACCAAGCGGGCGATCGCGCACGAGGGCGCGACGATGGAGTGGATCGACGGCAACATCGGCTCCAAGGTGACGATGAAGTACCCGTCGATCTACCTCGCTGGTGAGCACGCCAAGGGCGAGACCCTCTCCGTCGCGTTCGCCGGCCCCGGTCAGCACCAGGACGCCGGCGCGAAGATGATCCACATGGCGCCGTACACGACGTCCTCGATCGTCTCGAAGTCGATCGCCCGCGGCGGTGGCCGTGCCGGCTACCGCGGTGAGGTCCGCGTCGACCCGGCTGCACACCACTCCGCGAACACGGTGCGCTGCGACGCGTTGCTCGTCGACACGGTCAGCCGGAGCGACACGTACCCGGCGATCGACATCCGCGTCGACGACGTGCAGCTCGGGCACGAGGCCACGGTCTCCCGCGTGAGCGAGGAGCAGCTGTTCTACCTCATGTCCCGCGGCATGCCCGAGGATGAGGCCATGGCCATGATCGTCCGCGGGTTCATCGAGCCGATTGCCCGCGAGCTCCCCATGGAGTACGCGCTCGAACTCAACAAGCTCATCGAGATGAGCATGGAAGGATCCGTCGGCTAGATGTCGAACACCAGCACCAACCCGACACCGACCGACGGGTCCGCCCCGGCACCCGCGCCCCGCATCGACCAGCCGGTCGAGCCCTCGGCGGCGGCGCAGGGCCGGGGGACCGAGCAGCACGGTGCCCGCGCGCACTCCGACGGCGACTGGGCCACGAAGGTCCCGGTCCAGACGCGCTCGGCGCGACCGCAGTCGGGCGACATCGACGCCTTCGCCCCGGTCACCGGCCGCGAGGTGAACTGGAAGTTCGCGCCGCTCGCGAAGCTCCAGCCGCTGCTCGACGGTGGCCTCGACGGCTCCGCGTACCCGTTCCTCGCCCGCCAGTCCGACGGCGCCGACGTCGAGTGGGGCCGCAGTGACGACCCCCGCGTCGGTACCGCCGGCCTGCCGGAGGACCGTGCCGCGGCCGCCGCGTGGACCGCCCGTGACGCCGTCCTCGCGATCACCGTCAAGGCGACCGAAGCGCACGAGTTCATCACCGTGACGCGCTCCGACTTCGGCACGCAGCCCCGCGCCGCGCACACCGTGATCACCGCGGAGCAGCACGCCCAGGGCATCGTCGTCATCGACAACCGCGGGTCCGCGCTCCTCAGCGAGAACATCGAGATCGTCGTTCGTGACGGCGCCCGGCTCACGGTCGTCAGCCTGCAGGACTGGGACGACGACGCGGTCCACGTGTCGACGCAGTTCGCCGAGGTAGGCCGCGACGCCTTCCTCAAGCACGTCGTCGTCTCGCTCGGTGGGGCCGTCGTGCGGGTCAACCCGTCGACGCACCTCGGTGCGCAGGGCGCGGACACCGAGATGTACGGCGTGTACTTCGCCGACGCCGGGCAGTACATCGAGCAGCAGGTGTACGTGAACCACGACGCGCCGAACACGCGCGGCCGGGTCAACTACAAGGGCGCGCTGCAGGGCGCGGGCGCGCACACCGTCTGGATCGGTGACGTCCTCATCGGCCGTGCCGGGGACGGCACCGACTCGTACGAGCAGAACCGCAACCTGGTCCTCACGGACGGCACCCGTGCCGACAGCATCCCGAACCTCGAGATCGAGACGGGCAACATCGAGGGCGCCGGGCACGCGAGTGCGACCTGGCGCTTCGACGACGAGCAGCTGTTCTACCTGCAGGCCCGTGGCATCCCCGAGGAGGAGGCACGCCGTCTCGTCGTGCTCGGCTTCCTCGTCGAGGTCATCCAGAAGATCGGCGCGCCCGAGCTCGAGGAGCGCCTCATCGCCGCGGTGGAGCAGGAGCTCGCCGACGGCCGGACCGCGGTGGCCGAGCCCGAGCAGGGCACGCAGGCCGAGCAGGCGGACGCCTGATGGCCGAGAAGGTCTGCGCCGAGGCCGAGATCGCCGTCGACAGCCCCCTGCGGGCGGTCGTCGACGGGACCGCGGTCGCGATCGTGAAGGACTCCGCCGGCACCGTGCACGCCATCGGTGACACCTGCACGCACGGCGACATCTCGCTGGCCGAGGGGTTCGTCGAGGGCGACTCGCTGGAGTGCTGGGCCCACGGGTCCCGCTTCTCGCTCGCCACCGGCAAGCCGCAGAACTTCCCCGCGTACGAGCCCGTGCCGGTCTTCCGGGTCGAGGTCCGTGACGGCGACGTCTACGTCGACGTGCACGACCCGGTCCCGGTCGACTGAGCACGGCCCCACACTTCCGCGGCTGACGCCGCACCTGACGCTTCAACCGAAGGAACGCAATGTCCACTCTCGAAATCCGTGACCTCCAGGTCTCGATCGACACCGACCAGGGTGTCAAGGAGATCCTCAAGGGCGTCGACCTGACCATCAACGAGGGCGAGATCCACGCGATCATGGGCCCGAACGGCTCCGGCAAGTCGACCCTGGCGTACACGATCGCCGGTCACCCGCGGTACAACGTCGTCGGTGGCTCGATCACCCTCGACGGCGAGGACGTCCTCACGATGAGCGTCGACGAGCGCGCCCGTGCCGGCATGTTCCTCGCGATGCAGTACCCGGTCGAGATCCCGGGCGTGACCGTGTCGAACTTCCTCCGCACCGCCAAGACCGCGATCGACGGCGAGGCCCCGGCCCTCCGCGGATGGGTCAAGGACCTGCGCCAGTCGATGGCCGACCTCAAGATGGACTCCTCGTTCGCCGAGCGCAACGTCAACGAGGGCTTCTCGGGCGGCGAGAAGAAGCGCCACGAGATCATGCAGCTCGAGCTCCTCAAGCCGAAGTTCGCCGTCCTCGACGAGACCGACTCCGGTCTCGACGTCGACGCGCTGAAGATCGTGTCCGAGGGCGTGAACCGCGCGAAGGCGTCCACCGGTCTCGGTGTGCTCCTCATCACCCACTACACGCGCATCCTCCGCTACATCAAGCCGGACTTCGTGCACGTGTTCGTCGCCGGCCGGGTCGCGGAGCAGGGCGGCCCGGAGCTCGCCGAGCGCCTCGAGAACGAGGGCTACGACCGCTACGTGCAGGCCGCAGCGGCGGGCAACTGATGATCGCCGCACTGTCACCGGAGAAGTTCGACGAGGTCGTCGAGGGCCTCAAGGAGGTCCAGGACCCGGAGCTCGGCGTGAACATCGTCGACCTCGGCCTGATCTACGACCTCGCGATGGACGACGAGGCGAACGCGCTCGTGATCAGCATGACGCTGACGAGCGCGGGCTGCCCGCTGACCGACGTCATCGAGGGCGACACGGCGAACGCACTCGACGGCATCGTCGACGCGTTCCGCATCAACTGGGTGTGGATGCCGCCGTGGGGCCCGGACCGGATCACGGACGACGGGCGCGAGATGATGCGCGCGCTCGGGTTCTCGATCTAGTCGTCACCACCTGACGGACGGGAGGCGCGGTGCCGGCTGGCACCGCGCCTCCCGTCCGTTCGTGGCCCGGCGACCGCCCGTGGTGACCGAGCCACATCCGTCACGCTCGCCGCACGGCGGCGACGGATCCCACGCGGCCGGCGGTCGGCGCACGGCGTGTCCTGCCCGCTCGAGGCGCGGCCACCGCACGAGGAAGGGCCCCGCACCAGCCGGTGCGGGGCCCTTCCTCGTGACGGGTGCGTCAGCGGCGGCCGACCAGCTTCCACGCCAGGGGCAGGACGCCCGCGGCGATGAGCGCCTTCGCGACACCACCGACGACGAACGGGTACAGGCCGGCGGCGAGCACCGACTGCAGGTCGTTCGGCAGGCCGAGTGCGCCGAGCGCGACGGCGAGGTACGGCAGACCGGTGACGAACGGGATGGCGCTGGCGAGCAGCATGGCCACCGTCGCACGCCCGAAACGGCGGTCCCAGTCGCGGCGTGCGAGCCACCCGACGACCCCCGCGGCGGGGACGAAGCCGATGACGTAGCCGAAGCTCGGCAGCGCCAGCGCACCGAGGCCGCCCTGCATCTCCGCGAAGAACGGCGCGCCGGCGAGCCCGGCCACGGCGTAGACGAGCAGCGAGAGCATCCCGCGACGGGCGCCCAGCGTGGCGCCGACGAGCACGACGGCCAGGGTCTGACCGGTGATCGGCACGGGCCACATCGGGACCTGCAGCTGCGCCATCGCGGCGGTGAACAGCGCACCGCCGGCGACGAGGGCGGCGTCGGTGGCGAGGCCCGACGTGCGAAGACGGTCGGCGAGGACTGCGCGGGGAGCGAACCCGGTGGCGTTCGTCATGGATTCTCCTAGAATGGACTGCTGGTCCCTGTTCCGGGACAGCCGGTCCCGTCAGCGTAGCGGTGCACCCCACGCACACACCGTTGTGCACAACCACCAACTGATTGGACTTCCACTGTGCTTGCCGTGCACGACCTCGAGATCCGCGTCGGGGCTCGCCTCCTGATGGAGAACGTTTCCTTCCGAGTGGAGAAGGGCGACAAGATCGGTCTCGTCGGCCGGAACGGCGCGGGGAAGACCACCATGACCAAGGCCCTCGCCGGGGAGCAGCCGCCGACCGACGGCAAGATCGACCGCACCGGCGAGATCGGCTACCTGCCCCAGGACCCGCGGTCGGGCAACCCCGAGGACACCGCACGCAAGCGCATCCTCGACGCGCGCGGTCTCGGTGAGCTCGTCGAGGGCATCCGCCAGGCGACGCTCGACATGGCGAGCGAGGACGCCGACGTGGCCGAGAAGGCGATGCGTCGGTACAGCCGGCTCGACGACCAGTTCAACGCGCTGGGCGGCTACGCCGCCGAGGCCGAGGCGGCGTCGATCGCGTCGAACCTCAAGCTGCCGGACCGCATCCTCGACCAGCAGCTCAAGACGCTGTCCGGTGGTCAGCGTCGCCGCATCGAGCTCGCCCGTATCCTGTTCTCGGACGCCGAGACGATGATCCTCGACGAGCCGACCAACCACCTCGACGCCGACTCCGTGGTGTGGCTCCGCGAGCACCTGAAGACGTACCCGGGCGGCGTCATCGTGATCTCGCACGACGTCGACCTCGTCGAGGAGGTCGTCAACCGCGTCTTCTACCTCGACGCGAACCGTCAGACGATCGACATCTACAACATGGGCTGGAAGCTGTACCAGCGGCAGCGCGTCGCCGACGAGGACCGCCGCCGCAAGGAGCGCGCCGGGGCCGAGAAGAAGGCCGCCACGCTCAAGGACCAGGCTGCCCGCTTCGGCGCGAAGGCCTCGAAGGCCGCCGCCGCGCACCAGATGGTCGCGCGTGCCGACAAGCTGCTCGCCGGGCTCGAGGACGAGCGCGTCGCCGACCGGGTCGCGAAGATCCGCTTCCCCACGCCTGCTCCGTGCGGGCGGACGCCGCTGATGGCGGAGGGACTGTCGAAGTCCTACGGTTCGCTGGAGATCTTCGCGGGCGTCGACCTGGCGATCGACCGTGGTTCGCGCGTCGTGATCCTCGGCTTCAACGGTGCCGGCAAGACGACCCTGCTCCGCATCCTCGCCGGTGCCGACCAGCCGGACACCGGGGAGATCCAGCCGGGTCACGGCCTGCGCATCGGCTACTACGCGCAGGAGCACGAGAACATCGACGTGAACCGGACGGTGATCGAGAACATGGTCTCGGCCTCGACCGACCTCAACGAGACCGAGGCCCGTCGGGTGCTCGGCTCGTTCCTGTTCACGGGCGACGACGGCTACAAGAAGGCCGGGGTGCTCTCCGGTGGCGAGAAGACGCGTCTGTCGCTCGCGATGATCGTCGTGTCGGGCGCGAACGTGCTGCTGCTCGACGAGCCGACGAACAACCTGGACCCGGCGTCGCGCGAGGAGATCCTGAACGCCCTGGCCGGCTTCGAGGGTGCCGTCGTGCTCGTGTCCCACGACGCCGGTGCGGTCGAGGCGCTCGACCCGGAGCGCGTGCTGTTGCTGCCGGACGGCACCGAGGACCACTGGAACAAGGACTACGCGGAGCTCATCGAGCTCGCCTAGCGGCGTCGTTCGGGCGCTGCGGCGCCCTGCGCGACCGTGGGACGGCCGGGAGGCGCGTGGCGGCATCCGCACGCGCCTCCCGGCCGACATGCGGTCACCGGGGCGCGGAGGCGGTCACCGGGCTCCGGAGTCGGTCAACGGGCCCCGGTCACCGGGGCGCGGAGCCGGTCACCGGGGGCGCGAAGTGGTCAGCGTCTCCGCGCTGAGGAGCTCGTCCTCGACCTCGTCGTCGGTCTTCGGCTTGGCGTCCTTCCGCCGCTGCCGGTCGAGCGCGCGTTCGCGTTCCTCGGGGTCGTCCTGGTTGAGGTTCCGGTACTCCTGGACCATCACGTACGCGAGGAAGCCGAACCCACCGGCCGCGAAGAGGAACCACTGGATGAAGTAGCTCAGGTGGAGCCCGGTGTCGGCCGAGGGACGGTCCCACCCGAGCGGACGGGATGCCGTCGGGGCGGGTGACTCCGCGGCGAGCTGCCCGTAGGCACCGGTCCAGATCGGCGTGCCGACCTTCGCCGCGACGTCGGTGAGCGTGACCGACTGCACCTGGTCGGTGTGGGCGGGGTCGGTGCGTCCCGGGATGCGCGGCTCGCTCTGCTGCAGGCGCGCCGTGACGGTCACTTCGCCGGCGGGCGGCGCGGGGACGGTGTCGGGGGCGTCCTGCCGGTTGCCCGTCGGGACCCAGCCGCGATCGACGACGAACGCGCGGCCGTCCGCGGTGACGAGGGGGGTGAGGACCTCGAACCCGGGCTGCCCGTTGTGCACACGGTTGCGGACGAGCAGCTGGTCGTCGACGTCGTACCGGCCGGTGACCTCGACCCGGAGCCACTGCTGGTCGTCGTGCCAGCTCGTCGCCCGGGGGAGCGCCTGGTCGACCGGGACCGGCGTGTGGTCGTAGTTCCGGGCGATCTGCTCGTTCTGGCGGACCGCCTCGTTCCGGCGGTCCCACTGCCACATGCCGAAGAGGGTGCAGATGATGGCGAAGACCACCGCGATCGCGAAGTACCCGAGCCACCGACGGCTCCGGACGAACCGCCAGCCGACGAACGGGTCGCCGGGAGCACGAGGTCCGGTCTCGTCCGGGTCCGGGTCGAGTGCGGCCGTCCCGTCGCTGCGACCGGCGGTGGCCCGCTGGATCCGCGCCGCGTGCTTCCGGCCGTACCGGGCACCCGGGTCGAACTCGTCGGTCATCGTCCGGTGCCGCTGGAGCGCACCCCGACGTCGTTCTTCGGTGCGTCGTCGCGTGCACGGACGTCGTCGAGGTGGTCGACGTCCTCGTGCATGCCGGTCACACGGACGGGGAAGGACCTGGAGCGCAGGTAGTCGGCGAGGAAGTCGCAGTGCTCCTCGCACGCGGCCCAGATCTTGACGCGGTCCGTGGAGTGGATGCGGGGGTTGCGCCAGTTGATGCGCCACTCGGCCGTGTTCGTGCAGCCGGCGCGGGAGCACACCGGCGTGGAGCCCGGTTCGGTGAACAGGTCGAACGTCGCCCCCATCAGCGGCGCGTCCGGGGCTTGGCGGACCAGACGCGGGAGCGGTCGCCGTTCCGCTGCCACTCCTCCTGCGCGTGCTGGGCCTGCTCGCGCAGACGCTCCTGCTCGGTACGGTAGGCCTCGGCCCGGGCGTCCTCCTGCTGCTCGCGGAGTCGCGGGTCGACGGCGTCGTAGAGCTCGATGGCCCCGGCGGGCGAGACGATGTCGCTCTCGCCGTGGTTGCCGGCGTTGGCCAGGATGACGGCCACCCACGGGATGACGGCGGCGAGGACGATCGGGATCACCGCGATCCACGTGTGCCAGGTCGTCCAGACCAGCACGGCCCCGATGAAGCACACCACGCGGACCGCCATCTGCCAGACGTACTTGGACAACCGGTGCGCGCGGTCGAGTTCGGGGGAGTCCGGCAGGGAGGTGATGCTCTGTGTCGAACCAGAACGGCCCTGCGCGGATCCCGAGGTGTGCGTCGCGTGGAACCGGCGCTGCGTCGACTTCATTCGGTGTTCTTCCATTCGCCCGGACCCCAGCCTAAGCCCGCACCACCGACAGTGGGCCCACCGCGCGGGGGACAGCTGCGGGGACCGGCTCCGGTACGCTCGTCCGGGCGTGTCCGGCCGGTCCACGGACCGCGGCGCGCCGCGTCACCACCACTCGAACGGAGCGATCATGACCACCCCCCGTACCGTCCTCATCACCGGCGGCAACCGCGGCATCGGCCACGCCCTCGCAGTCCGCTTCGTCGCGGCCGGGCACCGCGTCGCCGTGACCTCCCGCAGCGGCCAGGGCGGTCCCGAGGGCGCGCTCACCGTCGCCGCCGACATCACCGACGCCGCCTCGGTCGACGCCGCGTTCACCCGG
>Ga0308156_1002898_pt1 | contig 14066 bp, 14 predicted proteins | sample PhyAR2_FD_201041 | JGI IMG/M metagenome (GOLD analysis project Ga0308156, IMG submission 201041) | Phyllosphere microbial communities from UC Gill Tract Community Farm, Albany, California, United States - DLSL A.R2 | ecosystem: Host-associated > Plants > Phyllosphere > Unclassified | place: USA... | reverse complement strand
GCGGCACCTCGTCAGGGTCACGGACAGACGAGCACGCACACAGACAGCAGATCACACGCAGAAGGAGAAGGACATGACCATCGCAGACACCACGCAGGCGACGGCGCACACGGATGCGGAAGCTCCGGTGTACCGGGCGCAGAACGTCACCCGCACATACACGCAGAAGGGGCGCACGGTGAAGGCGCTCACCGGGGTCGATCTCACGATCCTCCCCGGGGAGTTCGTCACGATCCAGGGGCCGACCGGGGGAGGGAAGTCCACTCTGCTGCAGATGCTCGGGGCGCTCGACAAGCCGTCGTCCGGCTCCCTGCGACTCGGCGACATCGAGCTCGCCTCGGCCTCCCCGCGAGAGCTCAGCAGGATCCGTGCGGAGGAGATCGGGTTCGTGTTCCAGGGCTTCAATCTGATTCCGACGCTCACCGCCGCGGAGAACGTGGACATGGCGCTCGAGCCGACATCGCTCGATGCGGGGGAGCGTCGGAACCGGGTGTCGGAGGCGCTCGCGCATGTCGGCCTCGCCGATCGCGGCGATCATCTGCCCACAGAGCTCTCCGGGGGGCAGCAGCAGCGCGTCGCGATCGCGCGGGCGATCGTCAAGCGACCTCGCGTGCTGCTGGCCGACGAGCCGACGGGCAACCTCGATGAGAGCATGCGCGACGAGATCCTCGCCCTCCTCGAGGGACTCTGCGCCGAAGGCATCACGATGATCGTGGTCACGCACGACTCCGCGGTCGCCCGCCGCGCCACCCGGCGGCTGCGACTCGCGAAGGGGACGGTGCAGGACATCACCCGGTGAGGGACAACGGATGAGAGACGACGAAGGCCCCGGCGGTTCCGCCGGGGCCTTCGTCCTGTCCGAGACTCGCTCAGTGCGTGTCTTCGGCTTCGATCTCTGTGCGGTCGCCCGACCACTGCGTGTGGAAGGTGCCCGGCTTGTCGATGCGCTTGTAGGTGTGCGCGCCGAAGAAGTCGCGCTGTCCCTGCACGAGGGCTGCGGGAAGGCGGTCGGCGCGGATGCCGTCGTAGTACGACAGCGACGAGGAGAACGCCGGAGCGGGGATGCCCGCGGTCGCTGCGGCGATGACGACGCGGCGCCAGGAGGCCTGGCCGCGCGTGAGCGCCTCGGCGAAGTACGGTGCCGACATGAGGACCGGCAGGTCCGGGGTCTCGGCGTACGCGTCGGCGATGCGGTTGAGGAACTGGGCGCGGATGATGCAGCCGCCACGCCAGATCTTGCTGATCGCGCCGAGGTCGATGTTCCAGCCGTACTCCGCTGCACCGGCGCGGATCTCGTCGAAGCCCTGCGAGTAGGCGACGATCTTCGACGCGTAGAGCGCGAGACGGACGTCCTCGATGAATGCGGCCTCGTCGGTGACGGTGAACTCCTCGTCCGGACCGGGGAGGGCGCCTGCGACGGCGCGCTGCTCGGGGTGCGACGACAGCGAACGGGCGAACGTCGCCTCGGCGATGCCGGAGACGGGGACGCCCAGCGACAGGGCGGTCTGCACGGTCCATGCGCCGGTGCCCTTGGCGCCGGCCTGGTCGAGGATGACGTCGACGAGCGGCTTGCCCGTCTCGGCATCCACCTGGCGCAGCACCTCGGCGGTGATCTCGATGAGGTAGGACTCGAGCTCGCCCGTGTTCCACTCGGCGAAGATCTCGGCGATCTCGGCGGGGGTCTTGCCGGTGCCGCGGCGGATGAGGTCGTAGGCCTCGGCGATCAGCTGCATGTCGGCGTACTCGATGCCGTTGTGCACCATCTTGACGAAGTGGCCCGCGCCGTCGTGTCCGACGTGCGTGACGCACGGCTCTCCCTCGGCGATCGCGGCGATCGACTTCAGGATCGGGCCGAGGGTGATCCAGGACTCGTCCGAGCCGCCGGGCATGATCGACGGACCGGTGAGCGCGCCCTCTTCGCCGCCCGAGATTCCGGCGCCGACGAAGTTGACGCCCGTCTCGCGCACGGCCTTCTCGCGACGGATGGTGTCGGGGAAGTAGGCGTTGCCGCCGTCGACGATGATGTCTCCGGGCTCGAAGACCTCGAGCAGCGAGTCGATCACGGCGTCGGTGGGGCCGCCGGCCTTGACCATGATGATCGCGGTGCGAGGCTTCTGCAGCGAGTCTGCGAACTCACGGTACGTCTTCGCCGGGATGAACCCTGCTTCGGGGTGCTCCGAGACGAGCGTCTCGGTCTTCTCGTAGCTGCGGTTGAAGATCGCCACCGTGTTGCCCTCGCGGCTGGCGAGGTTGCGGGCGAGGTTCGAACCCATGACGGCGAGTCCGACGACTCCGATGTTCGCTGATGCTTCGGGCACAGATGGCTCCTAGATCGAGAAGTGGGGGATGCTTCCAGGGTATCGCGGCGCTCGGGCGGCGGCGGCGTTGTGACGTCCGGTGGAGAGCCGTCGGACGAGGAAGCCGGGCACCCGCGCTGCGGCGATCAGTCCTTGCGGTATCCGGAGCGGCCGAGCGAGAAGAGTGCGCCGAAGGTGGCGACGGCGGCGCAGAGCGACATGGCTCCGATGACCCAGGCGATCGCGTGCGAGAAGAAGACGCCGTCGAGCATGAGGAACTCCATGTTCTGCGAGAGGGAACGGTGTCTTCAGCCTATCGGGTCATCGGGTACCATGAAGGGAGTACCTCGGCGAGGGATGAGTGCGCGTGCGCGCGAATCCGTTATCGACGCGGCGAAGCAAGCCCGGTGGCTTCTTTCACGTGTCTGCGTTCGAGAGCTGTTCCATAGACCACCGCGCGGCTGCTCGCTGCGTGCCCCGAAGGAGAACCCCATGTCTGAAGACACCAAGGTCCAGGCCGAGCTTCGCGAGAACTTCGGCAAGGGCTTCGCCCGCCGCCTCCGCGCCGCCGGCAAGATCCCCGCCGTCCTCTACGGCCACGGCACCGAGCCGGTGCACGTCGCGCTGCCGGGCCACCAGGTCTCGCTCATCATCCGTCGCGCGAACGCCCTGCTCGAGCTCGACATCGAGGGCAAGAACCAGCTCGCCCTGGTCAAGGACGTCCAGAAGGACCCCGTGCACCAGATCATCGAGCACATCGACCTCCTCGTCGTGAAGAAGGGCGAGAAGGTCGCGATCGACGTCCCGATCGTCGTCACGGGCGAGTCGGCCCCCGGCACGATCGCCAACCTCGACGCGACCACGCTGTCGATCGAGGCCGAGGCCACCCACATCCCGCAGAACGTCGAGGTCTCGGTCGAGGGTCTCGAGGACGGCGCGCACATCACGGCCGCCGACGTCACGCTGCCCAAGGGCTCGTCGCTGCTCAGCGACCCCGAGGTCCTCGTCGTCGCGATCTCGATCCCGGCAGAAGAGCCGCTCGAAGAGGACGAGGCCGCTGACGCCGATGCCGAGGCTCCCGCCGAGGAGGCCGCCGCGGAGTGATCTCCGTCGGCGCAGCACTCAGCTGACTGCATCACAGAGGGGGCGCGAGCAGATCGCGCCCCCTCTGTCGTATCCTGACCCGGGTCGCACCGACCCGAACCCCGAGAGGACGACGGCATGGCATCCACCTGGCTGGTGGTGGGGCTCGGCAATCCCGGCCCGCGATACGAGGCGACCAGACACAACATCGGTCAGATGGTGATCGATGAGCTGGCATCTCGCCGGAACGAGACCTTACGCGAGCACAAGGGCGGAGCGCGCGTCGTCGAGACCTGGCTGCGACCCGGTGGCGACAAGCTCGTGCTCGCCAAGCCGAACACGTTCATGAACGTCTCGGGCACCCCCGTCGCGGCTCTCGCGCGGTTCTACTCCGTGCCGCCCGAGCAGATCATCGTCGTGCACGATGAGCTCGACATCCCCTTCGACACCGTCAAGCTCAAGATCGGCGGCGGGCACGGCGGTCACAACGGCGTGCGCGACATCGCCAGGGCGATCACGACGCCCGAGTTCCCCCGTGTCAGGGTCGGCATCGGCCGGCCTGTCGGGCGCCAGGATCCCGCTGACTGGGTGCTGTCGCCGTTCGGCAAGGACGAGCGCGCGAATCTGCCGATCCTCGTCTCGGACGCCGCGGACGCGGTCGAGCTGCTCGTCGCCGAAGGGCTCCTCGCCGCACAGCAGAAGCACCACGCACCGCGCTGACAGGGTGTCGCCGGTGTCGCGTCAGCGACGCCCCAGAGGCGAAGGGCGCCGTATCAGGACCAGGCGCATTCGGGGCATCGCTCGACGGTGCGCTGGAGGGGGCGGTGCGTCAGGGCAGGAAGCCGGAGGCGGTGCCCGCCGAGAGGGCGATGACGATCCCGACCCAGAAGACGATCGGCCCGAGCACGGCGACGACGATGGCGGCGATGCCGGCGCCGCGCCCCTGCTTCCTGCGGATGGCGATGATGCCGGCGACGATGGCCGCGATACCGAGCACCGTTCCGGTCCAGAACGAGATCTCCGCCCACAGCACCTGATCGCGGGCGGGGGAGAGGATCGTCAGGAGGTCGGGATCGTTCGTGTCGAGCCCGCTCGGAAGACGAGTGCCGATCTCGAATCCGACGATGCCGCCGATGATCGGGATCACGACGGCGGCCGCGATCGCGAAGACCAGCGCGAGGATGCCGAGCAGCGACGATCGCTTCTCCGTCGTCGGGGCCACGTCATAGGCGCCGGACGGCGTCTGGTATCCCCCGACGGGAACCTGGTAGGCGCCGGGAGGGGCCGCCTGGTATCCGGGACCGTTCGGCTGCCCGGCAGCGTTCGGGTGGGCGGGGGCGTTCGAATACGCGGGGGCATTCGGGTAGGCGGGAGCGCTCGGGTATCCGGGGGCGTTCGGGTAGGCGGGGGCGTTCGGGTACGCGGGAGCGTTCGGGTACGTGGGAGCACCGGAAGTGGGCGGAGTCTGCGCCGCGGGAGGCTGCTCGCCGTACCCGGGGGGCTGCTCGCCGTACGCGGGGGGCTGCTCGCCGTACGGGGGAGGTGCGATCGGGGGCTGACCGGGCGCCGGCTGCGGCGCGGGCGGCACGGGAGGAACGGCTCCGGACGGGGGCAGCTGCGGATCAGTCACGCCCCCATCCTAGGGCCGTGGGTCTCAGACGCGCCGAAGCAGGCCGACGCGGTCGTACACCGCGGCGAGGGTCGCATCGGCGACCTCGTCGGCACGGCCGGCATTCGCCGCGAGGATGCGGTCGAGCTCGGCGGGGTCGTCGAGCAGCTCCAGGGCGCGCGAGCGCACCGGCTCGAACTCGGCGACGACGACCTCGGCGAGACCCTTCTTGAAGTCTCCGTATCCGCGGCCCGCGTACTCGTCTTCGATCGCGCCGATCTGGCGGCCGGTGAGCGCCGCATAGATCGTCAGGAGGTTCGAGACGCCGGGCTTGTTCTCCCGGTCGAAACGCACCGAACCCTCGTTGTCGGTCACCGCGCGCATGATCTTCTTCGCCGACTTGGCGGGGTCGTCGAGCATCCAGAGCACGCCCGCGTCGCTCTCCGCGGACTTCGACATCTTCGAGGTCGGGTTCTGCAGGTCGTAGATGCGCGCCGTGTCCTTCTGGATCACCGGGCGCGGCACCACGAACGTCTCGCCGAACCGCGAGTTGAACCGTTCGGCGAGGTCGCGGGTGAGCTCGACGTGCTGCTTCTGGTCGTCGCCCACCGGCACGACATCGGTCTGGTAGAGCAGGATGTCGGCGGCCATCAGCACGGGATACGTGAACAGTCCCACGCTCGTCGCATCGGCGCCGTAGCGGGCGGACTTGTCCTTGAACTGCGTCATCCGCCCTGCCTCGCCGAAGCCGGTGATGGTCGACAGGATCCAGGCGAGTTCGGCGTGCGCGCGCACGTGGGACTGCACGTACAGCGTGGACTGCGACGGCTCGATCCCTGCGGCGATGTACTGGGCGGCGGTGCGTCGGGTCTTCTCGCGGAGTTCTGCGGGGTCCTGTGCGACGGTCAGGGCGTGCAGGTCGACGACGGAGAAGTACGCGTCGTACGAGCTCTGGAGCTCCCGCCACTGCAGGAGGGCGCCGATGTAGTTGCCGATCTGCAGAGAGTCGGCGGAGGGCTGCATTCCTGAGTAGAGGCGTGGTTTCGTCACGGTATCAATCCTATGGGGGTGGCGGCGGTGCCCGAGCCGGCGCTCGCCCGCTCAGTACGTGTAGTCGACGACCACCGGCGCGTGGTCGCTCCAGCGCTGGTCATAGGCCGCCGCGCGAGCCACGTGGTACGCGGTCGCGCGCTCGGCGAGCGCGGGGGTCGCGAGGTGATAGTCGATGCGCCACCCGGAGTCGTTGTCGAACGCCTGACCGCGCATCGACCACCACGTGTACGGGCCGTCGACCTCGCCGTGGAATGCGCGTCCGACGTCGATCCATCCGAGTCCGGGTCCCGTCGAGCCGTCGACGCCCTCGACCGTCTCGCCGGCCGCTCCGAGGAACCGATCGAAGTAGGCGCGCTCGCGGGGCAGGAAGCCGGCCTTCTTGCGGTTGCCGCGCCAGTTCTTGATGTCGAGTTCGCGGTGCCCGACGTTGAGGTCGCCGGTGACGAGCGCGAGGGCGCCGTCGTGCCCGAGCTCCGCGAGTCGGACGCCGAACGCCTCGAGGAACTTCCACTTCTCGTCCTGCTTGGGGGTGTCGGCCTCGCCGCTGTGCACATAGGCGCTGACGACCGTGAGCGGCCGATCGCCGATCAGGAAGTCGGCCTCGATCCAGCGCCCCTTCGAGTCGAAATCGTCGGGCCCGAAGTCGGTGCGGGTGGCGAGCGCCGGGGTGCGGCTGGCGATCGCGACGCCGGCCCGGCCCTTCGCGGTCGCCTCGTCGTGCACGAACGTCCATCCGGGCAGCGCTGCCTCGAGATGCGCGTCCTGACCGCGGACCTCCTGAAGGGTGAGGATGTCGACGTCGGCCGCGTCGAGCCAGGAGCTCATTCCGTTGCGAGCCGCCGCTCGGATCCCGTTGACATTGACCGAGGCGATACGCAGATGAGGCATGGTGACAAGCCTAACGAGCGCCGCCGACATCCCGAGACGGGCGCTGCAGTTCGGACAGCAGGCGTTGAGCGAGCGGGGTCGTCGAGTCCACAGGCGGGGGAGCGGACGCCTCGAGCTCCGCCAGCTCCTTCTCGGCGGCGCGTACCGCCCTCTCCGCGGGCCACGCCCGATACCACGCGGCGGTGTCGCGGGCGGCCTCCGCCTCGCGAAGGCGGATGCGCGCCGCCTGCACGAGCGTCTGATGCTCGGCGATGCGGCGCTCCGCCTCCGTCTGCGACTGGAGAGGAAGGTCGCGATCCTGCGCGGCGACGGCGATCCAGGAGGACGCCACGAGCATCACCACGCCGTTGACGCGGAACCACAGCAGCAGGCCGATGAAGATGGCGAACGTGGCGAGCAGAGGGTTGGAGGGAGTGTAGCTGAGGAGGAAGCCCGCTCCGAACTGCAGGATGGTCATCGCGCCGCCGCCGAGGAGAGCGCCCGGCCAGATCGTCCGCCACTCCAGCGAGGTGCCGGTGAGGAATCGGACCATGGCGGCCAGAGCGGCCGACAGCAGTGCGAACGACACCAGCACGGTGCCGATGCGGATGCTCGTGAGGCCGTCGAGGCCGGAGTCCCATCCCAGCAGGCCCAGGATCCAGCTCAGCGCGACGGCGCTGGCGGAGCTCAGCAGCGATCCGACGATCAGCGAGGCTCCGAAGATCAGCGCGGCCAGAAGATCCCGAGCCTTCAGCAGGATGTAGCTGCGGCGGTCGGGGGGAAGACCGAAGATGTCGCGCGTGGCACGTCGAGAGAACGTGACCCACCCGATCGCCGTCCAGATCACCGTACCGAGAGCGATCAGACCGGTGATGCTCAGGATCCCGGTCGTACTGGCCGCGATCTCCTGCACCTGCTCCGGGGTGAACACCCCTCCCTGGTCCTGGATCAGGTTCGGGATGTAGCTGTTGATGATCTCGATCATGCCGTCGACGGCCGCCGTGCTGCCGCCGAGCCAGAGGCCCGCGATGGCGAAGGCGAGGTAGATCGCTGCGAAGATCGCGAACAGGGCCTGGTAGCTCACGCCCGCGGCGAGCAGGAATCCGTTGTGCTGCAGGAAGTGTCGCCACACGCGGACGGGGAAGAGGCCCAGTGTGCGCTGCGTCAGCACGGCGGCCCGTTCCACGGCCACGTCGAGGCGGCGGGACTCGCTCGCAGCGCCATCGGGATCAGACACATCCTCACCCTATCCACTCAACGAGAACGGGCGGGCTCCCGTGAAGGAACCCGCCCGTCTGCGTCCGTATGCGTGGATCAGGGACGACCGCGCAGCACCGCCTGCTTGACCTCGGCGATGGCCTTGGTGACCTCGATGCCGCGGGGGCACGCCTCGGAGCAGTTGAAGGTGGTGCGGCAGCGCCACACGCCTTCCTTGTCGTTGAGGATGTCGAGGCGCACGTCGGCGTTGTCGTCGCGCGAGTCGAAGATGAAGCGGTGCGCGTTCACGATCGCCGCCGGGCCGAAGTACTGTCCGTCGGTCCAGAACACGGGGCACGACGAGGTGCACGCGGCGCAGAGGATGCACTTGGTGGTGTCGTCGAAGATCTCGCGGTCGGCGATCGACTGCGTGCGCTCCTTGCCCTTCTCGGGCACCGAGCTCGCGACCAGGAACGGCTGCACTTCGCGGTAGGACGCGAAGAACGGCTCCATGTCGACGACGAGGTCCTTCTCGAGGGGGAGGCCCTTGATCGCCTCGACGTAGATCGGCTTCGAGATGTCGAGGTCCTTGATCAGCGTCTTGCAGGCGAGGCGGTTGCGGCCGTTGATGCGCATGGCGTCGGAGCCGCAGATGCCGTGGGCGCACGAGCGGCGGAAGGTCAGCGAGCCGTCGACCTCCCACTTGATCTTGTGCAGTGCGTCGAGCACGCGGTCGGTCGAATACAGCTCCACGTCGTAGTCGACCCAGTGCGGCTCGGCGTCGACCTCGGGGTCGAATCGGCGGATGTTGAACGTGACGATGAAGGACTGGATCGCAGCCTCTTCGGTCGTGTCGGCGGGGGCCTCGGCGATGGCGTTCGACATGCTCAGTACTTCCTCTCCATCGGCGGGTAGTTCAGTTCGCCCTGATCGTTCTTCGTGAAGACGACGGGCTTCCAGTCGAGCTTGATGTGGTCGCTCGGCGTGGAGGAGTGCGGGTCGCCCGTGAGGTACGCCATCGTGTGCTTCATGTACTTCTCGTCGTCACGCGTCGGGAAGTCATCGCGCATGTGGCCGCCGCGGCTCTCCTCGCGGTTCTGTGCGGCGTAGACGACGACCTCGGCGATGTCGAGCAGGAAGCCCAGCTCGACGGCCTCGAGCAGGTCGGTGTTGAACCGCTTGCCCTTGTCGTCGACGTGGATGTTCCGGTAGCGCTCGCGCAGCCCGGCGATCACACCGAGCACGTGCTCGAGCGAATCGTGCGTGCGGAAGACCTGCGCGCCCTTGTCCATCTCGTCCTGCAGCTCCTTGCGGAGCACGGCGATGCGCTCGGTGCCCTGGTTGTTGCGCAGGCCCTCGAGCATGTCCGAGACGAACGCCGCGGGGTTCTCGGGGAGCGGCACGAACTCGGCGGTCTTGACGTACTCGACCGCGTTGCGGCCCGAGCGCTTGCCGAAGACGTTGATGTCGAGGAGCGAGTTGGTGCCCAGACGGTTCGCGCCGTGCACCGAGACGCAGGCGCACTCGCCGGCGGCGTACAGCCCGGGGACGACGGTGTCGTTGTCGGCCAGGACCTCGCCGTTGTTGTTGGTCGGGATGCCGCCCATGGCGTAGTGCGCGGTGGGCATCACGGGCACCGGCTCGACCACCGGGTCGACGCCCAGGTAGGTGCGGGCGAACTCGGTGATGTCGGGGAGCTTGGTCTCGAGCACCTCGGCGCCCAGGTGGGTGCAGTCGAGCAGCACGTAGTCCTTGTGGGGACCCGCGCCGCGGCCCTCCGCCACCTCCTGCACCATGCATCGCGCGACGATGTCACGCGGAGCCAGGTCCTTGATGGTCGGGGCGTAACGCTCCATGAAGCGCTCGCCCGAGGCGTTGCGCAGGATCGCGCCCTCGCCTCGTGCGCCCTCGGTGAGGAGGATGCCGAGGCCCGCGAGACCGGTCGGGTGGAACTGGAAGAACTCGAGGTCCTCGAGGGGGAGGCCCTTGCGCCAGACGATGCCGACGCCGTCACCGGTGAGGGTGTGGGCGTTCGAGGTCGTCTTGAAGATCTTGCCGAAGCCGCCGGTCGCGAAGATCACGGCCTTGGCCTGGAAGACGTGCAGCTCGCCGGTCGACAGGTCGTAGGCGACGACGCCCGAGACCTGGGTCTTGCCGTCGGCATCCTTCACCGTGAGCAGGTCGAGCACGTAGAACTCGTTGAAGAAGTTGATCCCCAGCTTGACGCAGTTCTGGAAGAGCGTCTGCAGGATCATGTGTCCCGTGCGGTCGGCCGCGTAGCAGGCGCGGCGGACCGGGGTCTTGCCGTGCTCTGCGGTGTGACCGCCGAATCGACGCTGGTCGATCTTGCCCTCGGGCGTGCGGTTGAAGGGGAGACCCATGTTCTCGAGGTCGATGACCGCGTCGATGGCCTCCTTGGCGAGGATCTCCGCAGCATCCTGGTCGACCAGGTAGTCACCGCCCTTGACGGTGTCGAAGGTGTGCCACTCCCAGCTGTCCTCCTCGACGTTGGCGAGGGCCGCCGCCATGCCGCCCTGCGCCGCACCCGTGTGCGAACGCGTCGGGTAGAGCTTGGAGATCACCGCGGTCTTCGCGCCGGGGCCGGCCTCGATGGCCGCACGCATCCCCGCGCCTCCGGCGCCGACGATGACGATGTCGAACTGGTGGTAGTGCACGCCGTCGCGGACGACGGAATCCTGGGTCTCGGTAGTCACTTCTCGTTTGCCTTCTCTTCTACTAGCCCAGCGCCTGGCACGATTCCCACAGCGTGCTCGCCTCATTCACGCCGAGGCACGGGTCGAACGTGAAGACGACCAGCGTGCCGAGCAGGATGAGCAGAGCCGCGGCGAGACCGAGGGCCCAGATGAGCGCCTTGCGCGCCGTGTTGTTCGTGACGTAGTCGTTCACGATCGTGCGCATGCCGTTGGCGCCGTGGATGAGCGCGAGCCACAGCATGATGACGTCCCACCACTGCCAGAACGGCGTGGCGAACTTTCCGGCGATGAACGCGAAGTCCAGGGCATGGATGCCCTCACCGACCATCAGGTTGATGAACAGGTGGCCGAAGATCAGCACGACGAGAACGACGCCGGAGCCGCGCATGAAGAGCCAGCCCCACTTCTCGAGGTTGACCCCGCGGCGAGTGCGGGTGGGTGCGGAGACGGTCTGAGCGGTCATCAGTGTCCTCCTCCGAACCCGGCGAACGCGAGCATCAGGTGGCGGGGCACGAAGCCGGCCATGATGATGCCCCAGACCAGGAGCACGCCCCAGAAGAGCTGGCGCTGGTACTTGGCACCCTTCGACCAGAAGTCGACCGCGATGATGCGCAGGCCGTTCATGGCGTGGAACACGATACCGGCGACGAGGACGACCTCGCCGATCGCCATGATCGGGTTCTTGTAGGTGCCGATGACCGCGTTGTAGGCCTCGGGGGACACCCTGATGAGTGCAGTGTCGAGCACATGCACCAACAGGAAGAAGAAGATGGCGACTCCGGTGATGCGGTGAAGCACCCACGACCACATACCTTCGCGACCCCGGTAGAGGGTGCCGCGCGGGCTCTTGGAAGTGGTTTCCGAAATCGACGGTGTCAAGCGAGCGCTTGTGGACACGGTCGTCCTCCCTGGATCGATGTGACTCGGTCGCGTGCGTCGCGTCATCCAAGCGTGAACCCGTTGAACGTCAGGCACGGCCGATCGGTGTCCATCCTATTCCCGTGAACTGGTCGAGGCGACGAAGGCCACCCTAAGTCTCTCGATGTCGAGAAGTCGGATGCGGATACCCTGGCAGGGTGAACCAACCGATCCAGGACTTCTACGCAGTGATCCCCGCCGGCGGAATCGGAAGTCGTCTGTGGCCGCTCTCGCGGGCAGACGCGCCCAAGTTCCTGCACGATCTCACGGGATCGGGTCACTCCCTGCTGCGCGACACCTGGGATCGGCTCGAGCCGCTCGCCGGCCCTGACCGCATCGCGGTGGTGACAGGACGCGCCCATCGCGCGGCCGTGGAGGCGGAGCTCCCGGGAATACCGGATCTCAATGTCTTCCTCGAGTCCGAGCCGCGCGAGTCGGCCGCGGCCATCGGTCTGGCGGCGGCGATCCTGCACCGTCGCGACCCCGACGTCATCATCGGCTCGTTCAGCGCCGATCACGTCATCCGCAGCACTCGCGTGTTCGAGTTCGCGGTCCGCGACGCCGTCGAGGTCGCACGTGAGGGGTACATCTGCACGATCGGCATCTCGCCGACCGAGCCCGCGGTCGGCTTCGGCTACATCAAGAAGGGCCCCGAGCTCGTGGTCGACGGCGCCCGCGAGGCCGCTCTCGTCGAGAGCTTCGTCGAGAAGCCCGACCTCGAGACCGCCACCGCGTACCTCGCGAGCCGGGACTACCTCTGGAACGCGGGCATGTTCATCGCGAAGGCGAGCGTGCTGCTCGACGAGCTGGCCGTGAACGAGCCCGCACTGCACGCGGGACTCATCGAGCTGGCGGAGGCGTGGGACGACCGCGAGCGGCGCGGCCCTGCGGTCGACCGCATCTGGCCGGGGCTGAAGAAGATCGCGATCGACTACGCGGTGGCAGAGCCCGCCGCTCGGCGCGGGCGGCTCGCTGTGGTCCCGGGGCACTTCGACTGGGACGACGTGGGGGACTTCGCCTCCCTCACCAAGCTCATCAACAACGGCCGCAAGAACGACCTCGCGGTGCTCGGGCCGAAGGCGCGCGTGCTCAGCGACGCCGCGAGCGGCATCCTCGTGAGTCAGACGTCGCGAGTGATCAGCCTGGTCGGCGTCAAGGACATCGTCGTGGTGGACACCCCCGACGCTCTGCTGGTCACGACCGTCGAGCACGCGCAGCGTGTGAAGGGCGTGGTGGAGTCGCTCAAGCTCACGGGGCGCGGCGACGTGCTCTGATGAGCAGCGGGTCGTGCTCATCGGCTGGTTGGATTTCAGCTTTGTAACCATTGCGTGGCGTGTGGCGTCGCGGCATGCAAAAATCCCGAAACACTGGGTAACTTTGATCGATCCGCGAGGGCCGCGGGTTCGTTGAGGAGGCATGAGTTGACCATCTCCACCACCAAGAAGCTGCTCGGCGCGACCATCGCCGCCGGCGTCGTCTTCGCGCTCGCCGGCTGCGGCCAGGCCCCGACCGAGTCCGGCGGCACCGGAGGCGGCGACGCCGCCTCCGACTTCGTGCCCTGCCTCGTCTCCGACGCGGGCGGCTGGAACGACAAGTCGTTCAACCAGTCGGCCAAGGAGGGCATGGACCGCGCAGCGGACACGCTCGGCGTCAAGCCGATCGAGTTCGAGTCCGCGAACGACAACGACTACGCGCCGAACCTCGAGACCGCGGTCTCGGAGGGCTGCTCGCTCATCGTCTCCGTCGGCTTCAAGCTCTCGGCCGCGACGGTCGAGTCGGCTCTCGCGAACCCCGACATCGACTACGCGATCATCGACGACTACGCCGACAACGACTTCGACGGCACGACCGATGCTCCGAACATCAAGCCGCTCGTCTTCGACACGGCTCAGGCTGCCTACCTCGGCGGCTACGCCGCGGCCGGCTGGTCGTCCGCCTCGGGCGTCAACAAGGTCGGAACCTTCGGCGGAATGCAGATCCCGTCGGTCGCCGTGTTCATGGACGGCTTCCAGCTCGGCGTCGAGAAGTACAACGAGGACAAGTCCGGCGCGGTCGAGGTCTTCGGCTGGGATGCAGCCACGCAGAAGGGCTCCTTCACGGGTGGCTTCGACGCGAACGACACCGCCAAGCAGACCGCACAGGGCGTGCTCGACCAGGGTGTCGACGTGATCCTGCCGGTCGGTGGACCGGTCTACCAGAGCGCTGCGGCGGCCATCGCCGACAGCGGCAAGGACACCCTGCTGATCGGTGTCGACAGCGACCTGGCCGTGGCCGACGAGAGCGTGGCGGACGTCACCCTCTTCTCGATCATGAAGGCCATCGACGTCG
>Ga0308156_1002896_pt1 | contig 14081 bp, 12 predicted proteins | sample PhyAR2_FD_201041 | JGI IMG/M metagenome (GOLD analysis project Ga0308156, IMG submission 201041) | Phyllosphere microbial communities from UC Gill Tract Community Farm, Albany, California, United States - DLSL A.R2 | ecosystem: Host-associated > Plants > Phyllosphere > Unclassified | place: USA... | reverse complement strand
GCCTCAAGCTCGATGCGCCGTTGCTCGAGATCATGCAGTGGAGCAATGACTACATTCACCAATTGCTGATCCAGTTTCGCAGCTCCCAGCAATCCTGGGAGACCGATTACAGCAAGCTGCTGGTCTTTGTCTGTGGCAACCTCGATGAGATGTACACGGAGACGGCCAGCCGCGTCGAGGACTGCGACACCGACGCCGACATTTTTCACCGGCTCACCAGCCGCTTGTCGCTGATCGATGTCAAGCGTGCGCTGGCCGAGCGCTTCAAGCCCGAGCAGATCGCGCGGCTGGGCAACCAGCATGTAATCTACCCGTCGTTCAGCCGTGCGGCCTACGAGCAGCTGATTGCGACCACGGTGCACAACTATGTGCAGGGCATCGAGGCCAACTGCGGGCTGCGCTTTGTCATCGGCCACGATGTGCTGGCGCAGATCTACCAGAACGCCGTCTTCCCCACCCAGGGGACGCGGCCGCTGTTCTCGTCAGTGCACACGATCCTCTCGAGTGCGCTGGTGGATGCGGCGCTGTGGGCGTTGGAGCAGGGCGCGCAGGCCGGCCAGCCATTGCAGGTGCAGATGGCCGCTGGCGCGGCCCAGCTGCAGGTGCAACTGGCGCTGCCGGATGCGCCCGAGGTGCTGCAGCAGTGCTTTGCGGTGCCGCTGGATCTGAACAAGGTCAAGCAGCGCACCAGCGCGGATTTCCGCGCGCTGCTGGCGGTGCATGAGGCGGGCCATGGTCTTGTCTATGCGCTGCTGTTTGGCCGCACCCCGCAGGAGCTCAAGATCAATATCGCGACCTTCGAAGGCGGCTACAACAGCTTTACCGAGCTGCAGGCCACCTCGCGGCGCAATATGCTGGACATGGTCTGCGTGGGTCTGGCCGGCCGTGCGGCCGAGCGCCATGTGTTCGGCCAGGAGGCCTGTACCACCGGCGCCGAGCAGGACATCCGGCAGGCCACGGCGGACGCGGCACGCTACCTGCGCCACCTGGGTTTTGGTGCGCGCCTGTCGCGCACCGATGTGGCCCAGGAGCCGGGCGACAACACCAATACCGAAGTGGCACCCACCAATGCCGGTATGGAAGCCCTGCTGCAAGCGCAGATGCTGCGTGCGCAGGACCTGCTGGTGCAGCACAACGCCTTGCTGATGGCAATGACCGCCTTGCTGCTGCGGGAGGGCCTGATCAGCCCGGCCGCGATGGCGCAGCTGTGTGCCGAGCATGGCCAAGTGGTGCTCGCGAGTGCGGCGCAGATCCCGGACGCTGCCGAACAAAAATGGGTGTTGGAGCCCTATGCAGAGATGCTGGCCACGCACGATCAGCGCCCCCACATGGCCTGAGTACGCCAGCATTGACGCAGATGTTTTTACGCCGCCCGCTGCAAAGCAGGTGGCGTTTTTTATGGGCGCTGGTCTGCGCTTACCGGGCCTTGGCTGGCGTGCCGGCAACCGCTGCGGCATCTGCTCCCTTGCCCGTCAACTGCCGCACCGTAAAGCCCTGCTTTTGCAGCAGCTGCAGCAGGTTGTTGTCACCCACCATATGCAGCATGCCCACCGCGATGAAGAGCTTGGGCTGCGCGGCAATCATCGCTGGCAGCCGCTCGGCCATGCGCTGGTTGCGGGTATCGAGCAGCGCCGCTTGCATGCCCACGTCGCCCAGGCATTGGCAGTCCTGCATCAGCTGCTGCAGGCCAGCGAGGTCGCCACTTTCCCAATAGGTCGCGAGCTGCTGGGCGACCTGACGGTTCTTGCCGCTGTCGATGTCGTTCAGCGCCTTGCGGATGTCATCGGGCGTGGCCAGCTGCGCGGGCACCCCGCCGCCGCCCAGGCCCATGGCCAGCAACTGCTCCTGCGCCGTCTCGATCGCCTGCACCGGTCTGCCGACGGCATGCGCCATCGCTGCCAGGTTCAGGTCGATGCCGTAGGCCGGGTGGTAGCCGCTGCGCGCCATGTCCTGCATGCCCAGCGCGATCAGACGGGCCAGGGTGGCGGCATTGGTGTGCCAGGTCGTCTGGTCCACGCAGGATTCGAAGGCCATGCGGCCCATGCGTGTCTGCAGCTCGGGGTTCTGGCGCATGACCAGCTTTTGCCGGTCACTGTCTTCGCGCATCGCCTCGGTCAGCGCCTTCAGGGTGGCGGGGTCCAGCGGGTCCAGCTCCAGCGCAATCGCAGGGGCTGCGCGCAGCGCTTGCGCGGTGCGCGGGCCGGGAAAGATCCAGGGCAGCTGGCCTACATGGATGCTGCCCCAGAGATAGGCGAGATCATCGCCTTTGCGCAGTTCCCAGAGCACACCCCGGTCCGGGTGGGGCTTGCGCGATTCCGCCTGGTAGACCGCAGGATCTTTGGCGGCTGGCACCGGGCACGAGGGGTTGTCCGCTGGTGCCAGCTGCGGTGCTGGCGTGGCCGAGCTTGCTGCCGGCGTGCGGGCCTGGGCGGCATGGCCGCCGGCGAGCAAGGCCAGGCCCAGCAGCAGCGGCGGCAGCAGGCGCAGGCCGCGTGCGCGGCGGTGGGGGAGGGGCGAGAGGGTGGCTGAACGCTGCAAAACGGGCTCCAGATCATGGCCGCGCGGGCTTGCGGATGTGCGCGCCCTTGCAGCAATGGGACCTTAGCGCTGCGCCTGGGTATCGAACCAGCGGCGTGCCAGGCGATCCCAGAACTTGGCGCCCAGGGCGATGTTGTTGTCGTTGAAATCATAGCCCGGGTTGTGCAGTCCCACGCCAGGCTGGCCATCGGCGCCATTGCCGATCCAGCCGTAGGCACCGGGCACTTCTTCAAGCATGAAGCCAAAGTCCTCGGCCGTCATGGCCGGCAGCACATCGGTGTGGGCATGGGTGGCGCCCACCATCTCGCGCATCACCTCGCCCATGAAGAGCGCTTCCTTGCGGTGGTTGGTGGTGTTGGGGTAGCCGGGTTTGATGATGACTTCGGCGCTGGCAAAGTGCGCCTCGGCGATGTGGCTCGAGACCCGGTGCAGCCCATCGATCAGGAACTGCTGCGAGGCCAGGGTCAGGTTGCGGCAGGTGCCGTAGATGCGCGCCTCATCCGGGATGATGTTCTCCACCGTACCGGATTCGATCTTGCCGACGGTCAGCACGGCCGCATCGAGCGGATCGGTGCCGCGCGAGACCAGGGTCTGCAGCTGGCCGACGATGGAGCAGGCCACCGGAATCGGGTCCACCGTGGTATGGGGCAAGGCCGCATGGCCGCCCCGGCCGCGCACCACAATCTCAAAGCGCAGCGCGGCCGCCATGATCGGCCCCACGCGCACCCCCATCTGGCCTTGCGGCAGAGCGGGCCAGTTGTGCAGCGCAAACACGGCCTGGCAGGGAAACCGGGTAAACAGCCCGTCGTTCATCATCGCGCGGGCGCCGGCACCGCCTTCTTCGCCGGGCTGAAAGATCAGGTGCACGGTGCCGTCAAAATCACGCTGGCCGGCCAGCAGCTCGGCCGCACCCATCACCATCGTCGTGTGGCCATCGTGCCCGCATGCATGCATGCGGCCCGGGTACTGGCTGATATGGCCGAACTGGTTGGTCTCCTGCACCGGCAGCGCGTCCATGTCGGCACGGATGCCGATGGCAGGCCCGGGGTTGCTGGCATCGCGCCCCCGGCCATGGATGCTGGCCACAATGCCGGTGGTGCCCAGGCCGCGCACCATCGGGATGCCCAGCGCCGTCAGATAGGCTGCGATCTTGTCGGCGGTGCGGTTCTCTTCGTACTTCAGCTCCGGGTGCATGTGCAGATCGCGGCGGAATGCGGTGAGCTGGTTGATATTGGGGGCTTGTTGCTGGTCGAGGTACATGGTCTCTCTCTCGTATCGATGCGGGCGGCGACGGACCGCCATGCAGGGACTGCAAGCCTACCATTGTCCTCGCATCAGTCCAGCGCTTGCCGGCAACATGGCCGAACGGACAGTCGCAGGCGAGTCTTCACGCTGCGCTGGCCGGGGATGCCGCTGCGCCCGGATGGGACAGCCTGCGGTCCGCCAGCAAGGCAGCCACATTGAGCAGGGCCAGCACCGCGCCGGCGATGCAGGCGCCCGTCCAGCCGCCGTGGTGCCAGGCCCAGGCGCCGATGGCCGAGCCAGCCGATGCGCCGATGAAGTAGCCCGTCATATAGCAGGCATTGATGCGCGAGCGCGCTTCGGGTGCCAGCCGGTAGATGACGTTCTGGTTGCAGATATGGGTGCCTTGCAGCGCCAGCTCGATGACCAGCATGCCGGCGATGAACAGAAATACGGAGTGCTGGCTGTACCACAAGAGCGCCCAGTTGACGACCAGCAGCAGCACCGAGAAGGCGGTGGTCGGGCGCTCCAGGCCCTTGTCGACCAGCCGGCCTGCGGCATTGGCCATCAACGCACCGGCCACACCGGACAGGCCAATCAGGCCGATCGACGAATCACTCAAACCGTGCTCCGGGCCGCCGAGCATCAAGGCCATCGTAGAAAACAGCACGCTGACCGACGCAAAGGCCAGGCCCCCCAGCAAGGTGCGGGTGCGCAGGCGGGGCTGCGTGCGGATCAACGTGGCCATGCTGCCCAGCACCTGGCCGTAGGGCAGGCGTGCGCCGCTATGCGCCACCTTGGGCAGCACCCGGTACAGAGCCAGCGCCACCAGCACCATCGCGATACCGCCGACCTTGTAGACCAGGCTCCAGCCACCCACGGCCGACAGGAGACCGGCAACGGTGCGTGACAGCAGGATGCCGGTGAGCAGGCCGCTCATCACCAGGCCCACGGCGCGGCCACTCGATTCACGCGGGGCCAGGCTGGCGGCCATCGGCACCAGCACCTGGGCGGCGACCGAGAACAGGCCGGTCACCAAAGTGCCCAGCACCAGCGCGATGAAGGGCGAGGGCATCAGGCCGGCAAACCCGCTGACCAGCAGGCCCAGTGCGGCCAGCAGCATCAGGCCCACGGTCAGCTTGCGGCGCTCCAGCATATCGCCCAGCGGTACCAGAAACAGCAGGCCGATGGCATACGACACCTGGGCGCAGGTGACCAGAATGCCGGCCGTGCTCTCGCTCACCTGCAGCGCATGGGCGATGGAGTTGAGCAGCGGTTGGTTGAAGTAATTGGCCCCTGCGCACAGGCCGCAGGCGGTGGCCATCAGCAGCAGCACGGCAGGGCTGAGCGTTGTGGCGGAAGCGGCTGGGCCCGGGTGGGCGGGAGAAGTTGTTGTTGGTTGATTTTGCACAGCGTGAGTGTGCGCGCATCAGAAAAACAATGTGCGCCCTTGGTCTTGGCGCAGCGGCTAGCGCGCCATTCCCGGGTCGTCGTGCAACCAGTCCGGGCTGCGCAGCAGCGCCTGCCATTGCTGCAGGCTGGGGTGAGACTGCGGCTCGGAGGTGCCCGCTGCCGGCTCTGCGTTCGGCCAGTGCAGTCCGCTGTCTATATGCAAGGGCGCCTGCGTGTAGGGGTGCAGCAAGGACAGCGACCAGGCATGCAGCCACAGCCGCTGCAGGCCCAGGCGCTCGGCCCACCAGCGGTTCAGCGGGCCCTTGCCATGCGTCGCATCGCCAATGATGGGATGGGCGATGTGCTTGAGGTGGCGGCGGATCTGGTGGCGGCGCCCGGTGAGTGGCTCGGCCTGCACCAAGGACAGCCGCGTGCCGGCAAAGCGGCCGTCGTAAGCCTCGGGGTGCTCCAGCGTGGCCAGGCGCGCAAAGCGGGTCTGGGCCGGCTGGGCGGGCGCGTCTTGCGGGGCATCGTCGGGGCGCAGTGCGTGGTCCACCTCCGCATGCAGCGGCGCCCAGCCGCGCACCATGGCCAGGTAGCGCTTGTCCATCTGGTGGTTTTCAAACTGGCGGCGCGTGCGGCTGGCTGCCTCGGCATGCAGTGCCAGCAGCAGCACGCCGCAGGTGCCCTTGTCGAGCCGGTGCAGCGGAAACACATGCTGGCCCATCTGGTCGCGCAGGGTCTGCACGACAAAGCGCGTCTCGCCCGCATCCAGGCCCGTGCGGTGCACCAGCCATCCGGCAGGCTTGTAGATGGCCACCAGATGCTCGTCGCGCCACAGCACGGGCAGGGGGCAGTCCTGGGCATGGGCATGCGCAACAGCAGGGTCGATGGCGAGAGACATGGGAGCGCGGGGAGGGGGAAGATGGAGCGATGGTGCTGGGATGTTCAGCTATGGATTTTATAGTGGCTGGGTTTCAAGACCGGTTTGACCACAGCCCGTACAACAGCATGCCTGCCAGCATCGCCGCGCTGAAAATCGCTGCAGAACCCAGGCCCGCCGCCGTCCCCACCAGCGCCGGGCCGGGGCAGTAGCCGGCCAGGCCCCAGCCAATGCCAAACAGCGCAGAGCCGAACAGCAGCGGGGCATCTATTGTCTGGCGCGCGGGCAATTGCATGGGCGCGCCCAGCAGGCTGCGGCTGCGCCTGCGGGCCAGTGCAAAACCGGGCAGCCCCAGTGCGATTGCGCCGCCCATCACCAGCGCCAATGAAGGGTCCCAGGCGCCGGCAATATCCAGAAAGCCCAGCACCTTCTGCGGATCGGCCATGCCGGACACGAGCAGGCCCAGGCCAAAGACCAGGCCTGCGAGGGCTGCCATGAGGATAGTCATCGTCGTTTCCTTACAAAACGTGGCGCGCCACAAACACCGTCGCAAAACCGGTGGCCATGAAGACCAAGGTGGCAACCAGAGATCGCAGCGACAGGCGCGAGAGCCCGCAAACGCCATGCCCACTGGTGCAGCCCGAGCCCAGGCGCGTGCCAAAGCCCACCAGCAGGCCGGCCAGCACCAGCAGCGGCCAAGCGGCGGGGCTGGCGGCCGCTGGCAGCGGTGCAAACCACTGGTAAAGCCAAGGGGCCGCCAGCAAGCCAAGCACAAAGGCCAGGCGCCAGGCGCCGCGCTGGGAGCGCGGTGGCAGCAGCGCGCCCACGATGCCGCTGATACCGGCAATGCGGCCGTTGAACAGCACCAGCAGCACGGCAGCCAGGCCAATCAAGGCACCGCCAGCGAGGGCGGTCAGGGGCGTAAAGGCAGACAGATCGATCGACATAGGAAGGCTTTCTGGAGACGAGGGTGAAGGCGCCGCCTCAGGCTGCCGGGCAGTACTGTGCATACAGTGTCTGCAGCAGCGCCAGCAGGCGCGCATCGGCCACCTGGTAAAAAATGTTCTTGCCCTCGCGCCGGGTGCTGACCGCGTTCTCTCGCCGCAGCACCGCCAGTTGCTGCGACAAGGTCGGTTGCTGGATGCCCAGCTGTGCCTCCATATCGCTGACGCAGCATTCGCGCTGGCTGAGGTGGCAGAGCAGCAGCAAGCGGTCTGCATTGCCCAGCAGCTTGAGGGCGGATACGGCATGCTGCGCGGCCTCGCGCATGGCCTCTGGGGAAGGGGCGGCCTTGGTATTTACAGACATGGGCAGAAGACTTGGTACAGCGGGCTTGCCGAACAGGGTGGGTTTTATTATATTAAAAGATATATTGTTTTGTGTGAATGTGTTTGACCATGCACTCTGCCACTTCTTTTGGTGTTCAGGCCTTTTTTGACGCAGTGACCGGCACCGTCAGCTATGTGCTGCACGATGCGGCCAGCCGTGAGGCCGCCGTCATCGACCCGGTCTGGGACTTTGATGCGAAGAGTGGCCGCACCAGCACGGCATCGGCCCAGCGCCTTGCTGACTACCTGGATGCCGAGCAATTGACCTTGCGCTGGGTGCTGGAAACCCATGCGCATGCCGACCACCTGTCTGCCGCGCAGTGGCTGCGCACACGAATGCCCGCAAGGGCAGTGCGCATCGCCGCGCCGGTGGTCATTGGCCGTCAGATCACGCAGGTGCAGAAGGTATTTGGCGGTATCTATGGCATGGAAGACTGCATTGCCCCGCAAGGCGCAGACTTTGACTGCCTGCTCAGCGATGGCGATGTGCTGGCGCTGGGCGCAACCCGCATTCGTGCGCTCGGTGTGCCCGGCCATACCCCGGCGGACCTGGCCTATGCGGTAGAGGCTGCAGGTGCAGTGGCCGCCATTTTTGTGGGCGATACCTTGTTCATGCCCGATGTGGGCACCGCGCGCTGTGACTTTCCCGGCGGTGATGCGCGTGCGCTTTACCAGTCCATTGGCCGACTGCTGGCGCATCCGCCGCAGACGCTGCTGTATGTTTGCCATGATTACCCGCCTGCCGGCCGTGCCGCTGCCTGGTGCAGCACGGTGGCCGAGCAGCGTGCGCACAACATCCATGTGCACGATGGCGTGGATGAGGCGGCCTTTGTGGCGATGCGCGAGGCGCGCGATGCAACCCTGGCGATGCCGCAGCTGATGCTGCCCTCGGTGCAAGTCAATATCCGCGCAGGCCGCCTGCCCGATGCTGATGCACAGGGCCGGCGTTTTCTCAAGCTGCCGGTCGATGCGCTCTGAGGGACCAGTAACGCCCGGTCTTAGCGGCCCGCAGACTGGTATTGCGCATCTTCGAAGCGGTTCACCTTCCACAGGCTGGGGAAGAGCCGCGTCCACAACGCCACCACCGCCAGCGAGCACAGGCCACCCGCCACCGCAGCGGGCACGGCGCCCAGCAGGGCGGCGCTGCTGCCAGCGCGGAATTCGCCCAGCTCATTGGACGAACCGATGAACAGCATGTTGACCGCGTTGACCCGGCCGCGCATGTTGTCGGGCGTGGCAAATTGCAGCAGCGAGCCGCGCACGTAGACGCTGACCATGTCGGCAGCGCCGGCGATGGCCAGCGCCAGGCAGGACAGCCACAGCCAGTGCGACAGCGAGAACACCAGGTTGGCGATGCCAAACACGGCCACCGCCAGCATCATGCGGCGGCCCACGTGGGTGCCAAAGGGGCGGCTGCTCAGGTAAAGGCCTGCACAAACTTCGCCGATGGCCATGGCGCTGCGCAGCAGGCCCAGGCCCTCGGGGCCGGTGTGCAGCACCTCATGGGCATAGATGGGCAGCAGTGCCACCACGCCGCCCAGCAGCACAGCGAACAGGTCGAGCGAGATGGTGCCCAGCACCATGGGGCGGCCAAAGATAAAGCGGATGCCCGCGCCAAAGCGCTGCCAGATCGTGTCGCGTGCAGCGCCCGGCTCGGTGGCGGCCTTGGGCGCCGCATACAGCACCTTGACGCGCAGCAGCAGCCCGGTGCCGATCGCAAATGCGAGCATGCAGACGCCATAGGTCCACACCGCCCCGCCAGCCGCATACAAAAACCCACCCAGCATCGGCGCGCCAATGGCCGAGCAGCGCATCACCACGCTGTTGGTGGCGATGGCCTTGGGCAGCAGCGCCATCGGCACCAATTGCGGCAACAGGCTTTGCAGCGCCGGGCCCGAGAAGGCCCGTGTGGCGCCATACAGTACCAGCACCGCATAGATGCCGGCCACCCCTGCGTTGCCATGGCCCGACAGCCACAGCAGCAGCGCGCTGCAGACGCTGCCCAGCGCCCAGCTGGTGGCCAGCACCTTCTTGCGCGGCAGCCGGTCAATCAACTCGCCTGCAGGCAAGAGCAGCAGCAGCATCGGAATGAACTGCGCCAGGCCGACAAAGGCGAGCGCCATGGGGTTGCGCGTGAGGTCATAGACCTGCCAGGCCACGACCACGGCCTGGATCTGGGTGGCGCCGACAGCGAAGACCCGCGCTATCAAAAAAATAAGAAAGCCGCTGTGCTGGTCGCGCAGCAGCGGCGGAGGGGCAGGGTGAGTGGTCGCTGGCATGGAGTGGGGCGCAGCCTGCAGAGATACAGCTGCTGCAACCGCTGAGTGGCTATAGGTGTTTGTGGCGCCATTCTGCCATGCCTGCCCAACTCTTATATAAGAGTTGGGCTTATCCATGCGGCAAGCAGGCCATGCCCAAAAGCGGGGCATCGGTGCGCGGGCGTTGGGGTGCAGGCATCACGCTAATCAATGCGGCCTGCAAAAACCAAACCCCCAGTCACCGCTGTTGGGCGACTGGGGGCGGGGGATGAAGATGGAGCTTGACGCTTTCAACCTGCGATAGCTGCGGGCTGCCAAACCTCCATGTCAGGTGAGTAAGCGAGCGCTGTCAGCAGCACCCGCTTGCCCCATCAGGGGGCCTTGGCGGTCTCAACGGTCATGTCCAGCACGTAGGCGTAGCGCGAGGCATCGGCAGGCGGGTTGGCAATGGTGTAGCGCTTCACACGCAGCACATTGCTGTAGCCGGGTTCGTGTTGGTAGCCTTCGATGTTGCCGTAGAAATGCTGCCAATCGCCGGCCACGGTTTTGCGGCCATTGCTGTCATAACGCAGCTCGCGCACCTGCAGGCATTGCACGCCCTTGGCAACGCCGTGGTTGCAAGGCTTGGTCTGGGGGCCGACTTCGTAGAACATGGTCTCACCCGCGCCACCATATTTGGTTTCGTTGGTGGGCACCGACTTCAACAGCCAGCGGCTGCCGTCGTTGAACTGCAGGGTCAGGCGCGGCGCGTTGTTGTCCTGGCTGATGCGCAGGCTCTCGGCGCGCGTGATCTGTGCGCTCACCGCTTGCTCCAGCTGCATCAGGGGTGGCTCGCAGGCCATCATCGTGCCAATCGGGTTGGTGATGCTGATCTTGTCGCCATCGAGCTGGTAGCCGGCGCCCATGACATTGCAGAGGTTGCCAATGCTCACGCGGTGCGCCGTCTTGGCATCGCCGCTGAAGCCCAGGCGCAGCACCTTCTTCGGTGCCAGTGCGGTGAAGGCAGACAGTGGGCGGCCGGATTGGTCTTCGGCACGCTCCAGATCCCAGTGGTAGGCCTGCAGGGTTTTTTCAGCGGAGGATGCGTTCATGGCGGGTGCGGTGCTGCCTGGGGCAGGTGCCGCAGGCGTGGACGATGGGTTGCTGCTGCAGGCGGCCAGGGCCATGGCAGCCGCGGCGCTGAGGCTCATCAGTTTCCAACGTTGCATATGAAGTTTTCCTTATTAGAGGCAGCGCACTGGGCGCGCGCTGCAGTGGGTGAAAGCAAACCTTGAACGTGTTTACGATCTCAGCTTGCCATCGTAGAGGCTGCCTGCAGGCGCGGATGTAGGCCAAGCTTGTCGCTTGGCAGCCAGTCCATGCGGGCTGTCGCAGCCGTGTCTGCCTAAAACTTAGGCGCATGAAAAATATCCAAGCCAGTCAATGGGTTGCCATCTTGTCCAGAGCCTTGTCCACATGCTGACCCACAGATATCTGGGATAACCACAGGCGGGCTGTCAGGCCGTCAGGAAGAGCGCAGGGTCGACCATGCTGCGGTTGAGCATCACACCCCAGTGCAGGTGCGGGCCGGTCACCCGGCCGGTCGCGCCGACCTTGCCAATGACTTCGCCGGCTTGTACGCTCTGGCCCACGGTCACCTGGGTGGCGCTCAGGTGGCAGTACATCGTCAGAAAGCCGCCCCCGTGGTCCATCCAGATGGTGTGGCCGTTGAAGAAGTAGTCGCCCACATCGATGATCTTGCCATCGATGGGCGCCTTGACCGGCGTGCCGGTGGCCGCTGCGATGTCCATGCCGCTGTGCGGATTGCGTGACTGGCCATTGAACACCCGGCGCAGCCCGAAGGAGCTCGAGCGCCGGCCGGGCACCGGCACCGGCATTTGCATCTGCGCGGGCAGCGGCGTGCTGAACGTGGCCATCACCGTTTGTTGGTGGTCACGTTCGCGCTCATAGCGGGAATTGTCGGCGGCAGACAGGTCGACCGTCTTGGGAGCAACCTTCAGGCGCTGCTCGCTGTATTTCTTGTCGCGCACGGTGTAGGCGATGCTGCGTGGCCCGCTGGCCGTTTGCAGCTTGATCTCTGCCGGGCCCGTGGGGGCCGACAGCGGTATGCCGACGAGCGCCGTCCACTCGATGGCGTCGCCCAGCACCAGCAGCGGAATATCGCCTGCATAGGCCCGCGGCCGCTCAGCCGCAGGGCCCAGCGACAGGCGCGCGACGCCTCCGGGAACGCGGGAGTCGGCAGGCCAGCCATCGGTTGCCGCAGCCTGTGCGCTGGGCAGCCAGGGCAACAGCGCCAGGCCACTGCCGGCCTGCAGCAAAAGGCGGCGCTGCAGGCGCGGTGACTCGGTAGGGCGGGCAGGTTCTGGCATGGGCATGGGTGTTGTTCTAGGTGGTGGCATGTGCTTTTAAAAGCATAGCGCGTTGTGCTTTTCCATCCTGGGCAAATGCCGCGCATAATATGCAAAATTTGGTAAACCAGAGCGCCGCTATAAGCGCCCTGGGACACGGCTGGTAGCATGCCGCTTTGCCCTTCGCACCGGGCGTGCTATACAGACGTTGGCTGACAGGCTGCACCGGCTCTATCCATTACAGTGGTGCGCTTGGGCCTGTCTCTGTCATCCAGGTCATCATGTTGTTTCGGGAGTTCGTTTCGTTCATGTTGGGCAAGCATTCAGACCTACTTTTACTTGCTGCATCCACCCGCTGCAAACTTCAACGCCCTTTGGCGGGCTGGTCGTTGGTGGCGGCACTGGCGCTTGCGGTCTCGGGTTGTGGCAGCCTCGACCGCGACACCGACAGCCATCGCTACAACGTCGTAGCCCACGAAACCTTCGGATCGTCGTCCACCTATTCGCGCCTTTTTGATGCGCCGCCCGAGCGGGCCTGCGAGGCCGCCCGCCGTGCGCTGCTGAGCCAGGGATACCTGATCAATGTGGCCAAGGGCAAAGAGGTGGAGGGGCAAAAGAGCTTCCAGCCAGCCACGGACAACCACCAGATCATCACCATTCGCGTGGTCTGCGCAGCCGACAGCAAGGACGGCAAGGTGACCCTGGGCTTTGTGTCGGCGCTCAAGGACACCTACAACCTCAAGAAGAGCAGCAACTCTGCCAGCGTGGGAGTCGGTGCCCTGGGTTCGCTGTCGCTGCCTTTTTCCGCCGGCAACGATTCGATGGTGAAGGTGGCCAGCGAGACCGTGAGCTCAGCCACCTTCTACGACAGTTTTTTTGACCTGATCAAATCCTACCTGCGCCAGGACGATGAATTGCGCCAGCAAAGCCTGACCGGCGACGAAGAGTTCGTCGAGTAATCCGGCGCAGCGGCCCGTGTGCCGCGTCGCCAAAGCAGCAAAAAGACAAGCCCGCCATCGTGGAAGATGGCGGGCTTGTCTTTTGCAGTGGCCATTGCTGGCCTCGCTGATTTTCGCCGTTCCCCGTCGCTCAGGGCATCGCGGACAGCAGGCCCATCATGCCGTTCTGGTCCAGCGGCTTGCCATTGGCTTGCAGCTTGCCATCGGCCCATTGCAGCTCGCTGGCCATGCGGTCCTTGTTGTCCACCAACAAGCCCGCGTCCACCAGGCCGGCCAGGCGCGCGTCCACATCCTGCTGCACGGCGCTATCGATCTGCTTGTCATCGATGTCGTCCGAGCCTTCGTTCTCCAGCACATAGGTCTCGCGCACCTTGCTGGCGTAGAGCGACTGCAGCACGGGCTTGGGCATGTCCAGGCGCAGAAGCGCCTTGAAATCGGTCATCGGGTTGAGCGGCTTGGCGGCATCGCCCTGGTAGGACAGCGATGCGGCCACCTCGGCCGTTCCTTCGGCGGTGCGCCAGCTGATGCGCTTGACCTCCAGCTCGGGCTTGCGGGCCAGCAGCTGCTGCATGCCCTGCATCAGCAGCATCTGCATGGCTTGGGGATCTCCCTGGGTCTTCTGCGACTCCTTGGTGAACTGGTTCAGCCAGCCGGCATCGAGGTTGTGCAGGCCCAGGTCCATCACCATGTCGTCGATCTTGTGGTCCTTCTGCACAAAGGACTTGATCGATGTGTTGATGGTGGTGTTGACCACCTCGCCTTGCAGCTGGGTGTCTGCGGCCAGCTTCAGGTCGGCAAGCTCGGCCGGGCCTTCGCCGCTCTTGGGGGTGAGCTTGAGGCTGGCCAGCGCCCATTCGATGCTGCCCACCATGAACTCCTGGCCCTTGGGCTGGTGCATGTCAAAGCGCATGGTGTTGCCGCTCATCAGCATATCGGCGGTCTGGCCGTCATCTTCTTCACCGGGCTTGGGCTGTACCAGCAGGCTGGGCATCGATGCATCGCCCTTGATGCGGCTGAAATCGGAGGACATCTCGAAATCGGACTTGAAGCCGCCAAATGCGAGCTTGTCACCACCGAATTCGCCATTGAAGGCGGGCGAGGTCACCTCGTTCTGGGTGCTCTTGGACCAGCCC
>Ga0308156_1002892_pt1 | contig 14099 bp, 9 predicted proteins | sample PhyAR2_FD_201041 | JGI IMG/M metagenome (GOLD analysis project Ga0308156, IMG submission 201041) | Phyllosphere microbial communities from UC Gill Tract Community Farm, Albany, California, United States - DLSL A.R2 | ecosystem: Host-associated > Plants > Phyllosphere > Unclassified | place: USA... | reverse complement strand
AAACAACGAGAAATTAATCGAAGAACTTATCACTCCATTCAAGAAGTTCAACTCTCTTGCTTTGAATACATCGAACAATTTTATAACAATTATAATCCTCATTCCGCCAACAATGGGTTAACTCCAAATCAGAAAGAAGAAAATTATTTTAAGAAAATATAGCTCATTTTGTGTCTAAATATTTGACATTAGTCCATTCCACTTCATTTATTTTCATTAATTTTGTCCTCTTACAACATTGACATTATAACCATTCGCTTCATAGTCTTTGGTTAATTGCTGAACCTGTTCTTCACGAGCTTGTTCTTGAGCTGCCTGATCAGCTTGAGTGGTTGTACTTGGTTGATTTGAATCTGATGATGATTGAATCGTAGACTGACTTTGTTCAGAAAGACTAGTACTTTGCTCCATAACCGTATTTTGAGAAGGAGTTGGCACTTTTTCTTTGTTTTCTTCAACGGATGGTGTTTGTATAGCTGCTGGTTCACTTGACGATGAAATCTGAGATGAACTACTTTTTGGTGTTTGAACGGGTCGTGCTTTTTTGTTACTTTTTAATGTTTTGGAAGAAGTCTCAGGCACACTCGCTTCTTTACTAAGGCCCTGAGGGTATAAGTAATGATAGCCTACAGAACCAACTCCTCCAATAATAAGAAGCAAGCCAAATAAAATGATTGATAATAGACGTGCTTTTTTCTTTCGGGAACTCATTTTTCTAATTTGATTTCTAGTTTTTTGTCTTTGTTGCATCTGTTTCCTCACTTCCAATATTGTGTATAGTTGGCGCTAAACCAATGGGCCGTTTCCTTATCAAATGGGGCTGTCCCCTTTAATGTTCCTTTTACAATAATGCGATAACTATCATCCGCATCACACGTCACCAAGGTGATTTCTTTCATTCCTTTATGGTCTAAAATGACATCCCCTTGCTCAGGAGATACTCGAGTGACCTCTGTAGAAACATAATGATAAACTTTTTCTTTATCAGTAATGTAGATACTTTGTCCAGTCTTAGCATTTTGTAAGGGGCTAAATAAGAGACCATCTGCGGAGTGCCCCATGACATTTGAGACATGATGGCTAGCAACCGCAAAGTTCCCCTCGCCCATCACTTCGCCAGCTTTCATTGTACCGGCGCCGTAAAGCATCGTAGTATCGCTATCTCCATTGAATAATGGAAGATTAATACTTAATTCTGGATAAGAGAGTGCCCCTATCGCTGGATACGTTTGATTTTCCATTTGAGCTTTTGCGACATCAAAAAAATTAACGGTCTTAACATCACTGGTATCAAAATTTCCTTTTTTAAGATTCTCTTTAAGTTTATTTTTACTCAAAGAGTCTAAGGCATACTTATCTTCATGATGTCCCAACATCCAAAGGGTAAGAGGGCTCTGAAATGTAAATATAAGTCCTAAGATAACAATAATAGTAAGGCATAAAGTCACCCCTAATTTCCTAATAGAAAATCCATTCTTTGGTTTTTCCATTTTATTGGGGATGACGCTTCTCTCTCGTTTTTTCAACGCTTGACCTCCGCTTTCTTTTTTTCCATTATCCCATATCAAAAAAAGAACTAATCACTTAGTCCTTTTTTATTTCAATCAATATTATTGATCATCTTTTTTCTTTTTCTTGTACCAAATAGTACCCCCAATTACTGAACCAAGGATTACAATTCCTAGTCCAGTTAACCATGCCATCACTTTTGTACCTGTATTTGGCAATACAATCGTCAAATTAGGTTTGCTTGGTGTTTCTGGTGTTGCTTTCTTAGGCGTCTTTCCATACCACTTATCATGGTCTTTCACTGGAATTTTAGAATCTTTACCCATTGCAGTAATTGTGATCTCATCACCATGAACTTCCCCAGCTTCAAGTGCTGGCAAGGTTCCCTTAGCTGAAATGGTATCACCTACAGGCAATTCCAAACGTTTACCATCCAAAGCAAAGTAACCGTCCTTATCTAAAGTGAGGGTTTTACCTTTATAGGTATAGGTAATTTTTGTCACATCTACTTTTCCAGAAATCGTTTTATCCACTGGTTTAAGATTAATCAATGTTTCATTTCCGACGTTGGTAAAACTAAAGTCAATTTCAGTGGTCTTCCCTGCTTCAATATTTGCGGCAGTATCTTCAGTATCATGGTCATTTTTGACATTATTGTCTTTATCTTGATCATTTCCTTTACCTGCTTCTGGAATTCCATCATTGGCTTTTTCAGTATCGATTGCTGGTTTAGGTTTTGGTGTTTTAGAATACCATTTGTCTTTGTCACCCACATTTTCATGTGATTTAACACCTTGAGCCGTAACCTCAGCTTCGTCCCCATGATATTGGCTCCAGCCCATCGCAGGAAGTTGGCCATGAATTTCAATGACTTCTTTAGGTTTAATAACAAGGAGTTGGTTATCACTGGTCAAGAATTCTCCCTTATCATTTAAAGTGAGCGACTTTCCATTAAATGTCCACTTGATATCTTTTACATCCAGTTTACCTTGAATTGTTTTATCTGTAAATTTAATATGAGTTAAATCTTCTGTCCCGTTATTTGTGATTTTGAACGAAAGTGGAGTTACTTTATCAGGTTTCACTTCAAGAGCTGTATCTTTAGTATCATGGTCATTCGCGACATTGTTATCTTTGTCGGAATAATTACCGTTACCAGCATCTGGCATCTTGTCACCATTGGCTTTTTCAATATCAATGCTTGGCTTTTCATCTGATGGTTCTGGAGTCTCTTTATCAGTATAAGTCATTGGAGAAAGTGGGGCAACAGGATTATTTGAGCTGACATTTCCAGCAATAATTAAACCATCTGTATTAGGATTATCACCAGTCGCATCATCAGTCATATTGTAAGTCCGAGTTGAAATGAGAACATGGTAATCTTTATAGTTAGAGGATTCAACAGTTAGAAGATCTTTCTTAGTGTCATGAGTCACCCGAACATAAATAGGTTTGATATCATCATAACCTGGAATCCCTTTAGTTTCTGTAATTTTCCATTCACCGTAAGCGAGAAGAGCTGAAGCGTATCCGTCTTCCCCGCTCACTGGGTCAATTCCAGTTGTAAATTTGACCGGATCAGCTTTCGTACCATTAATTGGAGCGGCTTCAAATTCAACACCATTGTAGCCTGAATTTGTGGAGCCACCCTCATTTTCAGTTTGCTTTCTGATAACAACTTTTGCATTCACCAATTTTTCTTGTGATGCCGTATCAGTTGTGACAATATTTGGTGTTTTGTCATCTTTCTTCTGAATTTCAAATTCATGTTTAACCGAATCAACTGTATAACCTTCACCGGCATCTACTTCCACCCAGTAATATTTTCCAGCCGCAAGATTTCCTACAGAGGCTTCAAGATTCTCATCATCTACATCAATGACGACATTATCACCAAATTTAACAACACTACCATTAATTGTAGCTTCAGAAACTTTATCTCCAACTAAGAGTTTTGCATTTGGAATATCTTTCCAATTGACTGGATCCCCCACTTTGTGAGCACTTGAGCCTGTGGACACGTCATTATAGTGAAGGGCGTATTTGGCGGTTTTCATATTACCTTTACCGTCTTCATCTTTTCCAGTTACGGCATCTTCTTTGCCAATCTTGTTTTGACCTTTAACCTCTTGGTTGGTCCCTTTGGCATCTCCAAATACTACTTCTGTCTTGTTATCTTTATAAGTTAACTCAACTTCTACTGGCTTAAAGGTATTGACAAAGCCATTTGAAGCTTTAGTTTCTTCAACCTTATATTTGCCAAGTGGGATTTTACCTGTTTGGGCTTTCCCTTTAGCATCCGTCGTCAACGTGTAAGTCTTGCCGTCTGTTAAGCTAGTAATTTTAAACTCATTACCTGCCAAAGTATAATTTCCATTCCACATGGCGTCTCCAGACTCAACACCTTTTTTCGTGATTGAAATTTGCCCTTGAACAGCTGTGTTTGCTAACTTATCTCCAGAAACTGTTGTAGTTTCTCCAGATTTAATCGTCACTTTCACATCAGGACGTTCGGTTTGTCCAGTACTTGACCATTTATCAGAAACTTCATGAAGGGTGTAATTACCAGCTGGAAGCCCTTTCGATTTAGGCGATTTACCATCTTTATCAAGTGTTAGAGTTTGAACAACTTTTCCATCTTTATCGATTACTTGGAATTTGAGGTCATTAAAATCATAAAGATTATTAGGAAGATTATCTCCATATTGAACCGTTGTTTTATCAAGTTGAAGATAACCTACAGGTTCTGGTGCTGTGGCAGATTGGCTACCAAAAAGCGATTCAATAATTGACCCTTGATTTTGGTTACCTAAAGTATCTGTGAATTTTAAGGCAAACGAATTTTGGGTCTGGACAGAAATAAATGAATTTTTGTCCAGTGTTGAAGCATCTTGGTTAACTGTTGCATTAGTTTTTGCTGTCAAAACATTATTTTTTGCTTCAATATCAGAAGGGTTTGAAATAATATAACCTAATACACCAATTTGTTGTAAGTTGGCAGCTTGACCAGCATCTATGTCAGCAACTTTCATTACAGATAATGAGTTGTTAGGAAGTATGTCACCTGTATCTTCATTCACATAAGATAGAGTAACCTCTACACTATCTGGAATACCAGTCGTGCATCCCCCAGATGTATTCCCGGTTCCTCCACCGCCGCCGCCTTCTCCACCACCACCGTGGTCTGTGGCCGATACACCAGTCATAACAACAACGTATCCCATGGTAATATTTCCACGTCCGTCATTTCGAGCAGTTACTAATAGTTTATATCCGTCAGAAAATACATCTCTTGGGCTTGTTGCTTCATTACTATCATAATACTTAGCGTCGTTAATTTTTACTTTAAGACCAATCGGAATATATTTCCCAGCCTTCACATCAAAAGCTTGTCCTACATTGTGAACTCCAACATACTGTCCAGCGCTTTCTACAAAATTATAATTATCTGAATCTGTAAAACCATCTGCATTAGACATGATCGCTTTTTTAACAAAACCGTAACTTGGAAGAGTCAAATCTGCCGGATTGGCAGATGCGAGAGTTCCTAGTGTTGTTCCATTATATTTGGTTTGTCCATTATACCATCCAACAGCCTGCCCCTTTCCATCTTTACTTTTTGACCCGACATAATAATCTGCATTAGCATTTTTGGCAAGGGCGTCAACTCCAGCTTGAATATTAGACCACTGAACCCCTGACGTTTCGTATAAAGGTGCAGTACCAATATTTCCAATTTGATTAAAACCAGATGGCATTGTGACTGCGGCTTGCGCATGAATGGTTACATTAGAAACTATATTTGGTAAAGTTACTGCTCCCCCCACTAGCACAGCCAAAACGCCAGCACTATATAGCCACCGTTTCCCTTTTTTCCATGAGCGGCATTGCGTTTGTTTATTTTTCAATTCCTGTTCCTCCTTGATTTTAATGTGTTACTTTTTTTAATAATTAAGCAACACATAACACTATTAATGTCTTGTTTATTATCTCAAAGAAAAAAATTGACCCTAAAACAATCCCTTTTTTACGAAAAAAAAGATAGCATTCGCTATCTAATTATTTTAATTACCACTTATCACCTGGATTCTTATTAATCGCATTACCTGCCCCTTCATTCCCCGAATCTACTGCATTTTGATCAAGATCACCAATTGAACCATCATGAATATGGTTAGAACCCGAATTAGAATTTCCCTGATTACTATTTGCATTTGAAGAGCCTGCCGAAGAATTACCCGCGCTTGAAGTTCCCCCTCCAGTGTAATTTGAACTTCCTCCACCAGCTATGTTAGATGAGCCTGCATTTGAAGAACCATAGTTAGCCGAACCTGTTCCTTGGCTTCCAGCTCCATTTGAGACATAATTACTCGTATCATTCCCTGCTGTTGCCTGATTTTGAGATTGACTCACATCATTTTGTGATTGAGCTGCCGTGTTGGCTTTCGCAGCTTCACTTGCTTTAGCTTGTGCTACCGCATCAGATTTTGCTTTTGCATCTGCGGCCGCTTTGGCTTGACTTGCTGCTTTTGCTTGTGCTTCACTTGCTGAAATTTGTTTGTTTAATGAATCTTTTAATTTTTTACTGTAAGAATTCGTCAATTTATCGACAGCTGCATGAGCGGCCTTATTTTTTGAGGAATCATCCGCTGCTTTTTGAAAGACTTGAACAGCTGCTTTAGCTTCATTCTCTAGTTTCACACGTGCATTGATTGCATCAATTTCTTTAAGACCAGTTTCTTTTATTTTTTTATTTTTTACGGCCTCTACCGCAGTTTTAGCATCGGAAATATTTTTTGAAGTATCCTCTTGCTCAGCTTTTAGTAAAGCAGTTTTCGCCTTATTTTCTAACACTTTTTCAGCTTTACGGTCAGCTTCTTTTTTATCTGCTGCTTTTTGTTCTGCAACTTGTTGTGCATGAACAGTGTTATTGTGGTTCATAACGCCAAAAGTAATTCCACCTACAGCTAGGAGACCTGCGACAGAGCCAGTAATAATCATTTGTTTTTTTGTTAATTTCATTTGTTAGTCCTTTAGTTTTTCATAAGATCTGACCCCGTGGCCAGTTTTAGGTCTTATGTAAGATTTAGATAATCATTCAGGTACAATACACTTTACTTCAACTTAATTTTATCTTAAAATCTCACATAATGCAAAAGATTTTCTAATGTGATTTTAGCTAAACAAAAATCACAGAGAATGGTCAAACATTTCTTAAATAACTCCTTTCTTGTGAGACTTATCTCACCTTTTTCTATGATTAGAGTATAGCATGGATATTTTTTCACCGTGAAACAATCCCCTAAATAAAAAATGAACCTTTCGATTCATTCTAATTTCTAATTTACACAAGAAGTTTTCGCAGATTATCCTTAATTTGGTCCGTGGCTTCTTTTTCGGTTTCTAATTGAGTCACTTGTTTTTTCAGCTGTTTAACTTCTTTACCTGCTTTATTGTCCAATCTTTGTCCTGATTTAGTGAGGATATCAGATAAATGTCGCATGGTACTTACAATCTCAACAATAGAAGCTTCCGATGAATCCATATTACACATTGCTTCAGCCTTTTCTGCACGTTGTTTGAAACTATTTTTTTCTTGTTGCAGGGTATTTACTTTTAATTTTAGCTCTTTAACCGATTCTTCATAAACACTATTTTCAGAAAGTTCATTTTTTAACTTTGCAACTTCTTGTAACAAGCTATCGCGTTCTTTTTCTAATAAAAGATGATCTTCATTTTTATTTTGTTCTTCAAGCTGAGCTTTCAATGATTTTATCTCAGATTCCGCATTATCCATAAATGCTTCTTGCTCTTTACTATAAGTCTGAAGCTGCACAATTTGTTGATTTTTTTCATCAATAATTGCTTCATATTCATGGACTGGACGTTCCAGAACATTATTTTCTACATGACTAACTGACACTTCATTGTTTTTTTCGACTTCCACTTTTGTCGCTTTATCTCCTTGTTCAGCTTCATTATCTTTTTCCTTATTTTTATAATAGACCGGAAATTGTATTTTTACATCAGCTTCTTCTTGTTGAACTGATTCTGATTGGGTCACAATTTTTTCAAAATCGTTCAAGCTTAAATCATCTCCATTGAAAATCAAATCAAAACTTCCTGAATTAAGGACCTTATCAAAAAAGGCTTGATTTTCTCCTGAATGTTCATCTGATAAAAGAATGATGCAAGTTTGAATTTTATTTTCATTTTGATTGAACAAACTCAAAAAGTTTTCAAAAAGAATGCTATCGGATTGAGTAAGGTCACAGATGAGGCTGACCCCTCCTTTTTTAGGAAGTTGTTTTTCTAATTCAGACGCTGAAGAGAAAACTTTAGAATTCTTTTTGGTTTGTTTAGAGGCTTGAGCAAAAAGTCCAGAAATTTGTGGGGTTTGCGAAAGAATAAAATTCTTTGTTTGGTTAAATAGTGGCATGTTTTTCTCCTTATTCAAAAACGTATTTATCACTAGACGAGTGGTCTGGTTGTGATGTTGGTTTGTTTTTTTCAATATTGCTTGGCTTTTTTGATTTTGAAGGTTTATTTATTTGAGTTTCCTCTACTTCCATTTGATCTGGTTTTTTATATGATATATCTTGGAAATATTTTCCTTCAAGTAAATCTTCAAGTTTATCAAGGGCTTCACCATGGGTAAGAAAGTAGATTTTAAAATTAGGGCAACTTTTAAGGGCTTCCCAATAAGGCTTCTGATCTAGTGTTTTAAGTCGATAGATTTTTTGTTGTAAATCAATCATTCTTGGAATCGGCGAAGTTTTTCTTGTATTTACAAAATCAGGTAACTGTACCGTTTCATCTTTAAAGATAAACACAAGATTTATTTTCTTCTCTAAATCTTGTTTTGCCTCATACAAATATCGTGGTAATTTACTTAAAAAATCTGCCGCACGTTCAGTTAAATTATCATATTCTAGATAAGTAATCACCCCATTTTTTACTAGAATCGCATCAGGAACTAAAATTCCATTGATGTTATTTTTCACCCGTGGAAAGGCTAAAGCCTCGTATTTTGGTGGGAGTGTCTGAATCACCAATGATTTTAGTGCTTCATCATGAAAATTTAATGACTCATTTACTTTATAGGCTGGCCGAGTTTCATGTCGATAAGCTTCTGGTATTTTTGATGCTTCAAATAACTCTGGATAAGCCGTCGCAATATCAAATTGTTTGACCAAATATCTGGATTTGCGTTTCATTCCTTCTTCTTGCTTAATCATTAAGAATTTTTTTTGTTCCAACTTGCTTATTAAAGAGGAAGAAATTTTACTTGAACTATTTGTCGTCCGTTGCCAAAGCAAATTGAGCTGACCATAATTAAGTTGTGTAAATGGATAGAGTGCCTTTACGAATTTAATTTGCTTTTCTGATAGCATAGAGACTCCTTTCTTTATCATTTAGACAATGTCATTATCTCACAGACAAAAATTTGAGATAAAAAAAGTCCTTTTTTACTAAAAAGATACTGACATTTGTCAGCACCTTTTTAGTAGAATTCTTTATCTGGACCAAGCGATTGAGTCTCTTTATCGAGTGTTGCACGCGCTAGATTCCGTTTTTGTGTAAGCGATTGTCTTGGGCGTTCCATTGCTTTATGTTGATCTGGTTTTCTCAATTGTTGGGCAATATCTCTTCTAGCGAACTCTCTTGTTCCTCCAGAAGTTAACTGATCATGTTTCTGCTTTTCACCAACAGCGTTAATAATTGCCATTACTTCTGGGTCAGAGGCATCGACATCATTTTTATTTTCTGCTTCATGAAGTGCTTCTTGTACATCCGCATACCAAATGTCAAAGTCAGCTCGATTAAATTCTGGTTTGACCAGTTTTTCTTCAAAGAAAGGATAAGTCCGAATGAGGACATAAGGCTCTACTTCTTTCCCATCGTAGTATTGACCGGCCATATAAAATTGAGGAAGTTTGATTAATTGGTCCTCAGTTATATTTGGTTTAATGACTAATTTTTCACGGGCACTCGTTCTGCCACCATCCGCGTCACCTTTAGCATCGTACACCTGTTTAGAGTAATCAGTTTCAATTACAATCTTACTTCCAAAGGTTTTAGAGTAACGTTCGGCATCTTTTATTTCTAAGCCTTGATAGACAAACTTATTTCGAAGGGCTGCAAGGAGTGTATCACGGTCTGCTGGAGTTAAAAAAGCATCATATTGACTCGTAGCTTGGTGAGTAAAAACATTAAAAATTTTATATTTACGTGAGTTGGAAAGATAGTCAGGTTCCATACTTGTTAAGTAAGGTGGTTTTTCATCGTCTGCACTGGTAAAATAAGCATTGTGACTCGCACTTTCGGTAATTTCACCTGTTCTATCAATGTTGGTATTTCTACGCATGACGGCATTTTGAAAATTCAGTGAAACGAGTTTTCCAACAGTTGGAGCATAATCGGCTAGAACTGCGGTTGATGTATTAACAATCAAAAATCCACCAAATTTTAATAAGACATCAAAGTCAAAATTAGAATGTCCTGTTAAAATTCGTAAAAGACCCGTCTTCTGAGCAAGCTCTGCCATTGTTGTCCTTAGGCCGCTGACATCTTTATCCATGACATCTTCAACCGTTAATTTGCCGTCTTCTTCTTTAACATTTAGCCAAGTTTTCCAGTTATTTAATGTACTCTTAGCTATTTCATACCGATTCTCAAGATTTCCAAAGTCCGCAGCTTCTTTAGTCGTACGAACCTTTGTATTCATCCGTTCCTTTTCATATCGGATACGCAAGACTTCTACAAATTTTTCTAAGGCTAGCATTCGCTCATATCGAATCATCTCTCCACCATAAAGCACTGCCGCAAAGAACTCTTTAAAAGTAGGACGAACGCCTACTTTATCATCGATAGGATTAGGAATCTCAGATGAAAACTTAATCAAATATAGCAAATTCATCAAATAAGTTCTTGATTGGTTCGTATAAAAAGGATTGGGATTTGCGGAACCCCGTGTCACCAATTCCATTAACGTTCCAACAAGTGTTCCCACAGAGGATTCTAACTCTCCTGAAAAAGCCTGCATAGAATCTGATAAGGGGTCAGGAGGATTAAGATACGTGATCGCTTCCCTCGGAACACCCATCAGTAAGAGTTCTTCAAAAAAGTGAGAGGCTAAATCGTTTGAGGGGTCAATTGCTTTAATCCCATTAATATACTGCCCATTTCTCTCCTCAGTAAACCAAACTTTCTCAAAACTCTTAAAAGTTTTATGTTTTCTTCGCTCCTTCGCATAATCTCGCCAATACATAAAGATTTTCTCAGCATCTTGTCTCAACATTGGACGTTGGAGAGCGGCAGATTTACCAGAACCAATTGGACCAAGCCCTTCTAAATTGACCGTTCTTGCGGAAGGTGAGAGATAGAGGTCGGTCTGTGTATTAACGTCTAAACCAATTCTCAAATAGGGCAAATGGTCTGCCCCTCGATTTTCAATCACTGGATTAAATATATTTGATTTAAAATACCGCGCTTGTCCCCATTGCTCAAACATTTCCCTAAACTTAATGAAGAGTTCATAAGTTTGCGTATAGATCATCAAACTAGCTGGAAGGAGTCCTGGCACTAGAATAAGTAAAACATACGGAAGGGTATTAAAATTGAACCACAAGGCTTGAGATAAGGCAGGCGGAAAGATTCCGCTATGCGTTTGATCAAACATCTGATTAAGCGCTAACTGCTTAAATACAATAGGTTGAAATTCAACCGTTAAAAAGTAAGTGAGCGCAATATAGAAGTTCAAGGCGACTAAATACAATAAATGTTTGATTCGTTTTTCTTGTTCTTTTTCCCGTTCCGCAAGATTAACTTTAATTGCTTCTTTTCGAGAAGCAAAATCCATTGAGTATTTATAACTTAAACTCCCCGCTAATATCATCAAAATATTAATAAGTATGACGAGAATCGGTGAGAGGGTCATCGGTCGAAAGGCACTATAAATTGTGATTACTAACAAGCAACCACTAATTCCCCATAATGTTGCTTGTATTCGTTCAAAAAGCTTAATGAGTCCTGCGAATTTAAAATGTTTAGCAAGCTTTAATTCAATGAACATTTGAAGGCGTCCAGCAAGATCAAACGAGTTGTTTAGCATTGTTTTTTTAGTCACATTTTTATTTTTTGTGGCTAACTCTCTATTTAAATTATTTCTTTGTTGCATCCTTTTCCTTTCTAAGTGAAACACAACCAACTCAGAATGAGTAAAACAGCAATGATAAAATACGCTAGTCCATACGTATAGACATAACGCAAATAAGAGCCCAGTTTAAACATAGGCTGCTCCTTTCTAATGAACCAACAATAAAATGATTGATCCAAGTACAAGTGCCATTAGCACCGTATTTCGTAATGCATTGGTTTGTCGGCGTAAATCATCTTCTACTTTTTGAGATCCTCGTATTTCTCTATTGAGAATATTAGCGATAATATCTCCCCAGGCATACATGGGATAATAAATGATTGCAATCAATTCAATCAGCATGGCCCCTTGTTTTAAAATTGCCCGCATATCAAAAGATGAGGGTAAGTGGTGCGATATTCCATAAACCATGGGTTGTATGAATAAAGAGCCGTAGGCCAATAAAATAAATAGGACAAAAGGCAGAATAATATTAAGACGTACAACCATTAATGTCTCGCCTTTTTCTTTACTCAACTCTTTTTGGTACATTAAGATGGCAATCATTGCCCAAAGAATCAATACCGCATAAATAACAGTAATCAGTAATTGAACCACAAAATAACTCCTTTCTAATTTTGCTTTCATTATCGCACGCAAAAAAAAAGAGACTCGAAGAATCCCTTTTTTTGTATTAATTAATTACATATCATTTTATTTAATATTCAATTTTTAATAATATATGATTTACACCATATATTAATTAAGATATTGCCTTTATGTCGACTGCGTCTGGGCCTATACTATAAAGTAACTGTGTGAAATTGGGTATGAAAAAACACTTGCAGCTTGATCGCTGAAGTGCTTGCCTGTGTTATTTAATATTTTTAAGATACAACTGATAGGCTTTCTCATAATGTTTTTGGGGACTTTCGTTTAAAAATTTCCATTTATTTGTAGCAGCTAAATCCACATTTCTCAAGAATTCAATAATGCGATTTGTTAAAGCAATCAAATATTCTGCAATTATTTTCATATCATCTTTTGAAATTTTACTTTCCCTATCGATTGAAATATTTTCTGATACTTTCAATTTTGGTATCTTCTTCTCATCTGAATGACGATTGAGATGAGCAATATCATTTCTAAAAACAAACAAGTTATCAATTTCATCTATCGTTAGTGATTGATAGTCAATTTTTATGAATCTGCTAAATCTTTTATACTTACCTTTAAATTTTTGACCCTGAGTAAAATGACTAGCAATCGTATTTAAATACTTCATATAAGATTGCTCATCGTACTTTTCAATCAAATCTAAATCTTTACTGCATAAAGCTTCATGAAACCCTCTTTCAAGAAGTTGAGCATTCAATTTCAGCATTTGCTTTAACGTATCCCTTAAATATTGCTCAAGAACAGAACTTAACCTTAAACAATAATAATTCACGAATGCTCTATTTATTGAGGATAAACCTTTTCTTGAAGAATCAAAAAAAGCGGGATAATCATTCCGATTATAGTTTTCTGATACTTCACCCATTCTGTTACTAACATTTATCATTCTGTTGAAAACAAAATCTACATCATTTTCCGAAACTTCAGCTATGAATCTTAACTGGTTTTGTAACTCATCACAAAAATATTTGAATTGACTAAACGTAACATTATGCATTCCACTAGAAACCATATTTCCTTCCCTCTAATTTGTTTTTATCTGAACAAAATAATTTGTAGGTTTAATATCTATTTTCTCTAATTTTTTTGGAGAAAACGGATTTTCAATCATCACAATTTCACAGAAATCTTCTACATCAAAAACTCTATAAATCCAATAGTTAGATAATTCTTTAGCTTTTTGAAGTTCATTATCGCTGAGATAGAACTCCAGCTTTTCGGATTTTTGTAGGGTTGTTGACTTAACTTCAATGAATCTTTCAGTTCCGTCTTCATTGTATGAACGAACATCATAACCTAAAGAATCATCATTTAAGGATACTTGCTTAACCTTTCTTGCTAACTCAGGAAAGTTAGTTAATCTGTCTTTCTCATAATTAACTACAACCGCCTCTCCTAGTGCTCCTATTTCGCTAAGGCGCTTTTGTCGTTCTTCAAAGTCAATCTTAGTTTTCCCTTTAATTGATGGAACATTTTCTTCGCTATTCTCAGTTGGAACATTTCGTTTTTTAGAATTACCTATATTTTTAATTGATTTAATCTCACCATTTATTACTAAATCTTCTTCACTAGATTTTTCTGAATCAACAAGATTTGTGACTACCTTAATATCGGATTTTTCTCTAACATCATGAGCTTGAGGGAAAACACGATATAAATAAGTCATAAATTCAATCCCATTCCAATTCTTTGCGATTAGATGTTCATTTTTCAATCTAATTAATTCCATCTGCTTATCGTAAATTTCACTGAACTGATCTCCAGCATTAATATT
>Ga0308156_1002890_pt1 | contig 14121 bp, 13 predicted proteins | sample PhyAR2_FD_201041 | JGI IMG/M metagenome (GOLD analysis project Ga0308156, IMG submission 201041) | Phyllosphere microbial communities from UC Gill Tract Community Farm, Albany, California, United States - DLSL A.R2 | ecosystem: Host-associated > Plants > Phyllosphere > Unclassified | place: USA... | reverse complement strand
CCGCGGCGGGCACCGGGTCGAGGACGGCGATGGCCGTGTCGAGGTGGTAGAAGTTCGGGTTGATCAGCTTCAGGGTGACGACCTCGCGGCCGTAGATGCCGGCGAGCTCCTCGTGCGAGGTGCTGTCGGAGCGGAAGCCGGTGCCGGCGTAGATCACGTCGCCGATGAGCAGGAAGTCGCCCTCGCCCTCGTTCGTCTCGACGGGCTCCGCCACCTGCAGGCCGGCCTGGCGGAACCAGTCCATGTACGCGGGGCCCTCGGGCTGGCGCTCGGGGTACTGGAACTTCGCGCCGTACGCGACGCCGTCGAGCACGAAGCCGCCGTTGGCCGCGTAGACCATGTCCGGCAGGCCCTCGATCGGCTCGATGTACGAGATGTCGAAGCCGAGCTGCTCGTAGACGTCGACGAGCGACTGCCACTGCGCGACGGCCTTCGAGGTGTCGGTCGGCTCCTCGGGGTGCATCCACGGGTTGATCCGGTAGCTGACCGTGTAGTGCGTCGGCTTGCACATCAGGATCGTGCGCTTCGTGGCGACACGTGCCGGTGCTGCCTGCGGTTCGGTTGCGGTGTTCGACATCAGTTCCTCCTGGAAGGGACCGGGGCCCGAGCCTGCCAGGAACCACCACTGGGAAGAGCTCCGGCGAGATGCAGGCTCACTCACCGCAGCGGACCAGGTCGACGCCAGCAGCAGTCTGGCACGAACGGTCGGTCCGGTGCAGTACCCCGTCCGAGAGGACCTGGCACCCGTTCGGGTGGCGCACGATTCCTGCGTCGACCCCGGCTGGCTCGCAACAACCCCGCGTACGATGTTCCGCGATGGACACACTCGACCACCGCATCCTGGACCAGCTCCGGGAGAACGCCCGGGCCGGCTACGGCGACATCGGGTCGGTGGTCGGACTCTCGGCATCGGCCGTGAAGCGCCGCGTCGACCGGCTCGTCGCCGACGGGGTCATCCAGGGCTTCACGATCAAGGTCGACCCCGCGGTCGAGGACCGCGGTACCGAGGCCTGGGTCGAGCTCTACTGCCGCGGCACGGTCTCCCCCGACGAGCTCCGCACGCTGCTCGACACCGTGCCCGAGGTGGTCGACGCGGGCACCGTCACCGGCAGTGCCGACGCCGTCGTGCACATGCGGTCGCGAGACCTGCCGGCGCTCGAGCTGGCGCTCGACCGGGTGCGACTCGCCCCGCAGGTGGACCACACGCGCAGCGCGATCGTCCTGTCGAAGCTCGTGAGCCGCGAGTCCGCCTAGCGGGGTGGGCAGGAGCGTAGGGTCGCGTCCGTGGGACGTGGGACGACAGCCGGGAGGCACGGCGCGCCTCCCGTCCGACGGCCGGTGGCCCGACGCCTGGTCACCGCAGCCGCCGTCGCGTACGTCGTGAACTGCCTCTGGGGCACCGCCGTCGCGATCCGGGTGATCCGCACGAAGCGCCTGCGCGTCGTGCACCACGGGCTGTTCGTCGTGACCGCCGCCCTGACGGGCGTCGCCGCGACCACCCCGGTCTGGACACGCGACCGCTCCGCGCTCTTCCTGCTGCCGGCGCTCGTCCCCCTCGCGGTCGCTCCACGCACCGACCCCCGCGCCGGAGCACACTGGAGAGTCGCGGTCGCCGCAGCACCGTCCTACCTGGGGGCGCTGCTCGCACGCGGGCGACCAGGAGGGTGATCCGTGGAGCTGTTCGAGGCGATCCGACGTCGGCGCACGACCAACGGGGCGTTCCTGCCGGACCCGGTCTCCGAGGAGCACCAGCGGCTCCTCGTGGAGCTCGCCGGGCGGGCGCCCTCGCAGCTCAACAGCCAGCCGTGGCGGTTCGTGATCGTCGAGGAGCGCGACACCATCGACCGGATCGCGGAGATCAGCGGACGGGCGATGACGCAGACCATGGCCGAGGGGTCGTTCTTCTCGCGCTACCGACCGTACTTCCGGTTCTCGCAGGCCGAGATGGACGAGCGCCGTGACGGGATGCTGTTCGACAAGCTGCCCGGGCCGCTCAGGCCGTTCACGAAGCAGGTCTTCACCAGGCGCGGGCAGCTGCTCATGAACTCGCTGCGGGTGCCGCAGACCCTCGGCGCGGAGAACCGGAAGCTCGTGGCCGGGTCGCCGATGCTGCTCGGGGTGATGCTCGACCGCGACGAGTACCGGAAGGAGGCGCGCAACGCCTTCTACTCGGTGTTCAGCATGGGTGCGGCGATGGAGAACGTCTGGCTCGCGACGACCGAGCTCGGCCTCGGGATCCAGTTCGTGTCCTTCCCGATGGAGATCGAGGAGGCGTGGGCCGAGGTCGAGGAGCTCCTCGCCGTGCCGCCCGGGCTCGAGCTCATGGCCGTGTACCGGATCGGGTACCTGCCGCCGGAACGCCGGCGCCCCGCGATCGACTGGGTGTCCAACGAGCGGAAGCGCCCCTCGCAGTACGTGTTCCGCGGGACCTGCGCGACACCACAGACCGGCTGGGACGACGTGCCGGACGCGACCAGCACCACCGAAGGGACCATCTCGTGACCGCGACGCACCCCGTGGCAGGCGAGCCGCACCTCCAGTCCGTCGCCCCAGGCCTGCCGGGCCGACCCTGGATCGAACAGGCCTGGCGCGACGTCGTCTTCGTGCACTGGCGCGTGGACGCGTCGGCGGTCGCACCGCTGCTGCCGGAGGGGGTCCGGCCGGACACCCTCGGCGCGGACGGCGTCGACGACGGGACGACCACGTGGGTGGGGCTCATCGCGTTCTCGTTCGAGGACACGCGGTTCCCGCCCGTCTCCGTCGGCCGCGTCGGCGACTTCGTCGAGATCAACGTGCGGGTCTACACGGTCGACGACCGAGGCCGACACGGGGTCGCGTTCCTGTCCCTCGACGCGGGGAAGCTCGCGCCGACGGTCGGCGCACGGGTCGCCACGGGACTGCCGTACTGGTGGGCGAACGCGCAGCGCCGACGCGGAGCGGAGCGGATCGGCTACGCGATGCGACGGCACGGCACACGACTCCGGTCGCGCATCGAGGTCGCGATCGGCGACGAGGTGTCGGAGCCGACCACGCTCGAGACCTTCCTGACCGCGCGGTGGGGCATGCACGTGCGGCGACTCGGCGCGACGCGCTTCTGGCCGAACGAGCACGAGCCGTGGCCCCTGCGCCGAGCGTCGATCCGACGGCTGCAGGACGACCTGGTCGGGGCCGCCGGGCTGCCCTTCGGTCTGTCGGCGCTCGAGCCGGACTCGGTGCTGTACTCGTCGGGGGTGACCACGCGGTTCGGGCTCGGGCGGTGAGGTAGTACTCGCACCCAGCAGGATCTTCGTATCCAACATTTCCGTTCCGTCATCATTCGGAGACCCAGTCCCTCTTCGAAAGGAACGCCATGAACCTCCGTCCCCTGGCCATCGGATCAGCGGTGGTCCTCACCAGCTGCCTCGCCGTCGGTGCGAGCGCGAGCGCGTTCGCCGCGTCCGGTCCGCACGCGGCGTCCGCAGCGTCGTCCCGCGCGACGACCGCGGCGACGATCACCGACGTGCAGCAGGCACCGCTCCGACTCGGCTCCGACCAGTACGTGAAGGTGACCGTCGCAGTCAGTGGTGACACCGTCGTCCGGCTCCTCGGCCCGACCGGCGAGGTCGTCCAGGTCGAGGACGGCAGCCCGGGGTCGCCCGTCGGTTTCCTGGTGAAGCCGACCGGTGCTGACACCGCGCGGTACACGGTGGACACCGGGCAGGGCTCGACAGCCCGCGCGGTCGACCTCGACTTCCGGGGGCTGCCCCTCTCGGCACCGGCGAACCTCACTTCGGAGAAGGAGGTCGACCGGATCTCCGCCGCGGTCGCCCGCGGTCAGCTGACCCACGAGATCGAGTACGAGGCGCTGCCCGGCGCCGAGGTGACGGTCGTCGTCAACGGCCGCTCGACGGTCGCGCACGCCTCCGAGTACGGGGTCGCCACGGTCGTCGTGGAGTTCCGCAACGGTGGGAACGAGGTGCGCGCGAAGCAGGTGCTCGGGGCCAAGCAGTCGATCGAGGCCGTCGAGTCCTACGTGTTCGGGAACGGCGAGCAGCCCGGCGGCGGGAACGGCGAGCAGCCCGGCGGCGGCAACGAGGGCGGCGAGCAGCCCGGCGGCGGCGACCAGGGCGGCGAGCACGTCGACCGCGGGTCCCTGCGCATCGACCAGGAACAGGGTGCCGAACTGACCCCGAAGGACGGCACGGTCACCATCTCCGGCCGCGCCTCCGGCGGCTGGGTCACCGCGACCGACCGCGACCGCCACGTCCTCGCGACCACCAAGGTGGAGAACGGGCACTGGTCCGTCGACGTCCCCGCAGCCGCAGGACGCCAGGTGACCGTCATCGGCCTCTCCCCCACCGAGCACGGTGCTGCCGTGGCCGAGGACGTCCTGAACTACCTCGTCACCGACAGCGGCGAGCAGCCCGGCGACGGCGACCAGGGCGGCGAGCAGCCCGGCGGCGGCAACGAGGGCGGCGAGCAGCCCGGCGGCGGCGACCAGGGCGGCGAGCACGTCGACCGCGGGTCCCTGCGCATCGACCAGGAACAGGGTGCCGAGCTCACCCCGAAGGACGGCACGGTCACCATCTCCGGCCGCGCCTCCGGCGGCTGGGTCACCGCGACCGACCGCGACCGCCACGTCCTCGCGACCGCCAAGGTGGAGGACGGGCACTGGTCCGTCGACGTCCCCGCAGCCGCAGGGCGCCAGGTGACCGTCATCGGCCTCTCCGCCACCGAGCACGGTGCCGCCGTGGCCGAGGACGTCCTGAACTACCTCGTCACCGACAGCGGCGAGCAGCCCGGCGACGGTGGTGCCGTGGCGCCGGTGACGGAGCTCGCGGTGGACCAGTCGGGGTCGGTGCGCCTCGACGCGCACGGCTTCGCCACGTTCACCGGCACCGCTCCTGGAGACTCCGTGCGCGTCCTCGTCAACGGGAAGCAGGCCGAGGAGTTCCCCGTCACCGACGGGCACTTCACCGCGGACCTGTACCAGCGACCGGGCGAGTACCGACTCACCTTCATGGCGAAGTCGCACGGCAACGTCTGGGACGTGGTGAAGACGATCAGCATCACCGTCGAGGGCTGACGCGGACGCAGCCCCAGGAACCCCGCCGGTCGGCCGACCGGCGGGGTTCCGTCGTCCCTGCGCTGGGACGCACTCCTCCGCGACTGAGTAGCGTCCACGCCGTGACCGGTGGAACGCAGCAGCACGATGTCCGTCGACGAGCGGGATGGCTCCCGCAGGACCAGGCGGGGTTGGAGGCGTGGCTCCGCGGACGCCGAGACCGGCACCAGGAGCGGGACCCGGACCGTGCGCTGCACCCGGCGGTGTCCGCCCTCCGGGACCTCGTCGAGGGCGACCCGGTGCTGCGCATGCTCGCGCACCAGATGGTCGAGCAGGTCCCGGCCGGGCGGGAGTACCAGGACCGGCACCTCGGGTCGTTCGAGGAACTGCTCGAACTGGTCGACGAGGTCATCACGACCGCGCCGGAGTACAGCGACGAGCAGATGGTGATGACGCCGCTCGACGGCGTGCTGGACTGGACGAAGGCCACGCCCGCGGGCTTCGCGTTCTACCGCGACCCGCGGGTGAACGACGCGCTGCGCACGATCCTGCAGGGCTGGTGCGACTTCCTGTCGAGCGAGAACTCCCTCGAGGTGCTCGTCGACGCCCCGTCCGGCTGGTGCAGCGATGCCGCCCGTCGGGCGGTGGGCATGGACCAGTTCGAGCACGACCCGGACCAGGAGCACTGGGGCTTCGGGTCGTGGAACGCGTTCTTCACCCGACGGTTCAAGGACGGTGAGCGGCCGGTCGCCGCGCCCGACGACGACGCCGTGGTGGTGAGCCCCTGCGAAGCCACCCCGTACCGGATCGCGAGCGGCGTGCACCGCCTCGACGAGTTCTGGGCGAAGGCCGAGCCGTACTCGGTCGAGGAGCTCCTCGCGGGCGACGAGACCGCCGACCTGTTCGTCGACGGCACCGTCTGGCAGGCGTTCCTGAGCGCGCTCGAGTACCACCGCTGGCACAGCCCGGTGAGCGGGACCGTCCTCCGTGCCTGGGTCGAGCCGGGCACCTACTACTCCGAGGCTTCGTCGCAGGGCACCGACGCCGCCGAACCGCAGCTGTCCCAGGGGTACCTGGCGCACGTGGCCACCCGGGCGATCGTCCTCATCGACGCGGACGACCCGACGATCGGCACGATCGCCGTCGTGTTCGTCGGGATGTCGGACGTGTCGTCGTGCGTGATCGGCGAGGGCGTCGAGGCCGGCACCCGGGTCGGGAAGGGCGACGAGCTCGGGTACTTCCAGTTCGGCGGGTCATCGGTGTGCGTGCTGTTCGGGCCGGACGTCGTCGAGTCGTTCGCGCTCGGGGCGCAGCCGCAGGCGCCGGACGAGGAGCAGGTGGTCCTGCAGGTGCGGTCGCACCTGGCGACGGCGAAGCGGGTGTCGGCCGACTGACGGTCGGCCACGAGGTCACTCCGACGGGGCGCGGGTGACGGCGCGGAACTGCACGACCGCGAACACGGCGGTGATGACGGCCACGACCGGGGTGGGGCCGATCCAGGTGGCCGCGCGCCACTCGGGGACGGCGTCGTCCGTCACCCCGACGACGAACAGGATCGTGGACGCCACGGCGACGGCGGCGCACGTCACCGCCACTGCGAGACGGTCGAACCGGCTGATCGAGCGTGCGGACCACATGATGGTCGGCAGCCCGCCGAGGGCGCCCACTGCGACACCGATCGAACGGCCGGCGACCAGGCTCGTGACGAGCACCACGGCGCCGATCGTGACACCCGTCACGACCGAGGTCCGGTGCAGGTCCCACGAGGCGCCGCGGGCCTGTTCCCGGTACGCACGCCAGCCCGCCACGGCCAGCGCCACCGCACCAGCCGTCACCACGACCGCGGCGGTCATCCCCGCGACGCGCGTGAGCACGTCCGGCGAGGCGAGCACGACGACGACGACGAGCGCGGCGACGACGAGTGCCACCAGCGGCAGGACCCACACCTCGTACAGCCGCGTCGGCGTCCGCAGCACCCAACCGGGCGGCGCCTCCTCGACCACGTCCTCGTCGCTCGTCTCCACCGCGCCATCATGCTCCCGGTGCGCAGCGACGGGGGACACCGGCTGTGCAGACGGCCACGCCCCGGTGCGTAGAACGGGTCCATGACGCGTGTGGCTGTGGTGACCGGTGGTTCGGCTGGACTGGGACGGGCGACGGTCCGAGAACTGGCCGCCCGAGGGTGGGACGTCGCGGTCCTCGCCCGTGGGAAGGACGGGGTCGACGGCGCCGTCGCCGACGTCGAGGCCGCCGGACGCCGCGGTCTCGCCCTGGTCGCGGACGTCGCGGACCGCCAGGCCGTCGAGGCCGCTGCCGACCGCGTCGAGCAGGAGCTCGGACCGATCGACCTCTGGGTCAACTGCGTGATGGTGGGCGTCTTCGGACGGTTCCTGGACACCGAGGCCGACGACTTCGAGCGGGCCCTCGACGTGAACTTCCTCGGCTTCGTGCACGGCACCCGCGCGGCCCTGACGCGCATGGTCCCCCGCGACCGCGGGCACGTCATCCAGGTCGGGTCCGCCCTGGGCTTCCGCGGCATCCCCCTGCAGTCGGCGTACTGCAGCTCGAAGCACGCCATCGTGGGCTTCACCGAGTCCGTCGTCTCGGAACTCACCGCGCAGGGCAGCAAGGTCGCCGTGAGCCGGGTGGACATGCCCGCGCTCAACACCGTGCAGTTCAACTGGGTGAAGTCGCTGCTGCCGCACCACCCGCAGCCGGTCGCACCGATCTACCAGCCCGAGGTCGGGGCGCGCGCCATCGCCGCGACCGCCGAGCGGCCCCGCCGCCGCACGTGGGTCGGCGAGTCCACCGTCTACACGATCCTGGGCAACCGGATCAGCGGACGCTTCGCAGACTGGTACGCCGCGAAGACCCTGGTGAGCGGACAGCAGGCCGAGCAGAAGGACGGCGAGTCCCTGCCCACCAACCTGTACGAGCCGGTCGCGGGCGACCACGGCGCGCACGGCGTCTTCGACGACTCGGCCCACGCCTGGTCGCCGCAGACCTGGTGGATCGAGCACCGTCGACTCGGCAACGGCATCATCGGCGCAGCACTGGGTGCGGCCGGAGCGGTCGCGATCGCCGCGGGGAAGCGCCGATGAGCCGCCGCAGTCGTCGCGCACGCACCGACCGGGCACGCTGGGTCGAGGGGCTCCGCGCAGGCATCGGTGTCGCGCACCTGATCGCGGCACGCGGTTCCTCGGGACGGGTCGCTGTGTTCGGCCGGGTGCTCGGGGTACGGCAGCTCCTGCAGGCCGGACTGCTCGTCCGTGCTCGGACACCCGAGGTGCACGTGGTGGGTGCCGCAGTGGACGCGACGCACGGCATCACGATGGTGCCGCTCATCGCACTCGATCCGCAGACCCGGGGCTTCGCCGCACGGCAGCTCGTGGTCGCCGTGCTGCTGACGATCCTCGAGGTCGGCCTCGTCGGGACGGGACGACGCCGCTGACGGGTGGAACCGTGCTGGCGCCGACCCGCGGGCCGGCGCCAGCCTGAGGGCTACTCGACCTCGGTCGCGGGGTCTTCCTCCTCGACCCCGGTCTCGTCCATCCGGTCGCGCAGGTGGTCGGCCATCGCACCGGCGCCCTCGTGGCCGTGGTCCTGCTCGACCTGTTCGACCAGGCCGGAGAGCTTCTCCTCGTTGGTGGCCTCGGTGGCACCGTCCATCACGGGGGCGGTCTGGACCTCGTCGTCGTTCGCTGGTGCGTTCATGCTGTGGACGCTACGCCGCTGTCCGCGGGAACCGCTCGGAGCCGACACGTCGCGGATGCCGTGGCACCGACCGCTCCGGGTGGCAGGCTGACCGGCTCAGAGCCGCAGGCGACTGAACGACGCCGAGACGTCGCCGTGCCGGTGCGCCGTGACCGACACGGTCTGCTCCCGCAGGAAGTGCAGCATCTCCACCAACCCGGACTCGACCACCGGGTCGTCGTGGATGGTCGTGTCCGTCCCGGCCCCGAGCGCCTCCTCGAGCGCGTGCGGGTCGCCACCGAGCAGCCGGACGCGCGAGCCCGGACCGCCGAACGCCGTGTGCCGCCGACGCTCGACACCCTGGGCGAGGACGATGTCGAGCGGGTCGAGCTCCTGCTCCGACCCGTCCGACCAGCCGTCCTGCAGCAGGGCCCCGGAGGCCGCACGAGCCAGGAAGGCCGCGTCGTCCTCGACCAGCTGGTCGACGACGTCGAGCGGGGACCGGGCTGCGGAGAACAGCGGCAGGAGCTCGGCGGGCAGCGGGCGCGCGGTGCTGAGCAGCACGTGCGCCCGAGCCGCCGTGGCCGCGACGAGGACCCGGACGAGGTCGCCCGCACCGACGCCGGACGACTGACGGACCACCACGGACTGCGGTCGGAACCGGATGACGTTCCGCTCGACGACCAGGTCGACCGTGTCGCGCGAACGACCGTAGAGCGCTGCGCGGGCGGCCGCATCGCTCTCGGCACCGGCGCGCACGCGGTCGAACTCCTCGAACGACAGACCGGCGCGCGCTGCCTCGATGACGGCGGTGACGCGGTTGCCCAGGCCTTGCAGCTGGATGCTGCGGTGGGCGGTGTGCGCCGTCGGCCGCCAGCGGTCGGCTCCGAGCACGGCGAGCGGGCCGCCGCGGTGCACCGTGGGACCGACGGCCGTGCGTCGCCACCCGCCGACCGGCTGCCGGCCGGGTCGTGCGCCGGTGGTCGGTCGGTCCACGACGAGCAGGCCGGCCCTGGTGCGGTCCGACCACGTGGCGACCTCGTCCGGGTCGAGCGTGTGCAGCGCCGCGACGGAACCGCCGTCGACCGCTTCCTGCAGGGCGATCGCGTCGTCGAGGGTGTCGACACGGACGACGTCGAGCACGGGGGCCGGCACCGCGGTCCGGGCGTGGTCTGCGGTGGCGCGCACGCCCTCGCGGACGCCCGGGGACCACAGCCGTCCGGAGTCGTCGAGGGCGACGGGCTCGACGAGCCACGTCTCCCCCGGGCGCAGCTCGGTCAGCGCCGTCAGGACGGCACCGGTCGGCTCGGCGACCAGCGGTCCGACCCGGGCGGTCGGGTCGGTCGGCCACGCCGTGCGGAGCCCGCGGACGGCGTCGGCGAGCTGGTCACGGAAGTGCGTGCTCTCGCCGACCGACCCGACCAGCACGAGCAGCGAGACGGCGGCGGCCGACTGCCCGGCGCGGTCGAACGCCGACGCGACGACGTCGCGCACCGCCTGGTCGAGGTCTGCCGACGGCGTGACCACGGCCGTCACGACGCCGGTCACCTCTGCGACGAGGGGCAGGTCGGCGCGCCACCACCGGTAGGACCGCGCGGTCTCCGGCGCTCCGGTGAGGACGACACGGTCGACGGCCCGGTGTGCCACGAGGTCCCGGGCAAGGTCGCTGCCGTCGAGGTCGACGAGCTGCAGCAACGAGTGCGGGACCCCCGCGTCCCAGAGCACCTCGGCGAACACGGCACCGGAACGGCGCGCGGCGGTGGCCGGCTGCAGCACCACACCGCTCCCGGCAGCGAGCGCGGTGAGGACCCCGTCCGCGGCGTCGACGAACGGGGCACTCCACGACGGCACGACGACGGTGAGACGCGGCGGTTCGGGCTGCGCGCCGGCGACCTCGACCAGGTGCCGGGTGCGGTCGGCGGCGTGCACGGCGGCGTCGACCGCGCGGCTGACCTCGCCGTCTGCCTCGGTCAGGGTGAACCCGAGCTCCGACACGACCACCTCGACGAGGTCGGCGCGGCGACGCTCCACCGCGTGGGCGATGAGGTCGAAGAGCTCCGCTCGGTCCTCCGGGTCCTGTCGTCCCCAGTTCACGCCCGCCTGCGCGGTGCGCGCGACCATGCGCTCGAGCCGCCCGCGGTCCGTCGTCCGTGCGGCGCGGATCGTCGCGGCTCCACGCTGGGAGTCCGGCACGCGGGCGAGCAGCGCCGCCGCCCACTCGCGGTTGCCCGGGACGGACGGGTCCGTGTCCGGTGTGTTCTCCGAACGGCCGGACACCACCGGGTCGCCGGGGGGCCGGCGACGGTCCTGGGTGCGTCGATTCGCGGGTGCCGGGCGCACGAGCGCGGCGACGGCGTCCACGTGCGCTGCGACCGCGGTGCCGTCGGTGTCGACCGCGGAGGAGGGAGAAGCGGAAGCGGCGGCGGCCGGGGACCCGACCGCGGTCTCGGCGACCTCGCGCAGGCGGCGGGCGAGGAACGGCACCGCCGCGTCGAACTCGTCGGGCCGCACGAGCGGGACGCCCAGGACGACCCGGCCGAAGGCGCCGCGCAGGACGTCCGCGTACCGATCGGTCCCGAGGAGCACCTCGGGTTCGACCGCGTCGAGCACACCACGGCGCCCGGCGAGGACGGCCGCGGTGGCGAGGGCGAACGGGTCGTCGGTGGCCACGCCGACGTGCACGGCGTCCGTCCGCGCCGGGTCGATCGCGGCGTCGAGCAGCCGCAGGAACGCGGTGTCGGTCGTCCGGCGGTCGGCGGTGACCGCGAGCGGACGGCTCTGCAGGACAGCGTCGACCCGCTCGGTCGCGAGGAGCGTGCCCTTCGTCAGGCGGACCCGGACCGGGGCGCCACCCGCCGCGCGACGGTCTGACGCCCAGGTGGTGATCGCCTCGAGCGCGTCGAGCGACTCGGGCAGCTCGGCCGGCAGCGTCACACCAGCGGTGAGCCCGGCCGCGCCGTCACGCTCGAGCAGACCGCGGAGCACCCCGACCGTCCGTGCGAGGTCGTCCGCTCGCCCGCTCTGCAGCGTGATCACGGGTGGGACGGGACGGTGCACGGCCGTGTCGAACAGCGGGGCGAGGTGCGCGACCGCGTCGGCGACGGCGGCGTCGAGGTCCCACGGTGACGACTCCGGTAGGACCGCGTCCAGGTCGATCGAGACGGCGGCGACGTCCTGGCGCAGCAGGTCGTCGATCGCCGCGAGCCGTCGATCGCGCCCCGCCGGCCCGAGGACGGCCGGCCCGAGCAGGTCGACGTCCAGCCGGGTGTCCGCTCCGCCGACGCGGGCCAGCGCAGCAGGGGTCCGCGCCACGGTCGCGTCCACGACGAGGTGCCCCGCCAACCGGCGCAGGACCTTGCGCGCGGACGGGACGACGGCCCACGGCGCCATCGTCGCGAACCCGCCGCCGACCGTCACCGCACCGCGGAGCCACCACGCGAGGTCGTCCGGCACCGAGCGGCTCGCCCGCTCGAGGTTCCGGGCGACGACCCTCGGGTCCTCGGGCCGCACGACGACGTCGACGAACTCCCGCGCGAAGGTGCGCCCGCGCGGGTCGGCGAGCAGTTCGGCCAGCCGTACCGCCGCCGGCTCGGTCCGCACCCCGCGGGTGGTGTCGATCCACTCCTGAGCCAGGGCCACCACGTCGTCGGTGCAGTCTCGGAGGTGCGGGGTCGGCATGGAGCGATCGTATGCCGGTCCCCCGACGTGACCTCTGAGCGCGCCGAGTGCCGGCCCGGTGTCCGCCGAACGGATGATCCCGGGCCGCGGGACACCCGCTGCTGGCTACGCTGACGATCATGGCGGAGCAGGGCGGCGCGGGACACGACTGGGCGACGTGGGACGCGTTCCACGACGTCTGGCGACGACTCGACCGCGCGCTCGACCGCGCCGTGCAGCAGGGCGCGGGCATCTCGATCCCGGAGTTCGAGATCCTCATCGGCCTCCAGCGCGCTCCGGACCACCGGCTGCGGGTCCGCGACGTCGCCGCCGGCATCGGCTGGGAGAAGTCACGGGTCAGTCACCAGGTCACCCGCATGGTCGGCCGCGGCCTGGTCGCGCGGGCGGACTGCCCGACGGACGGGCGGGGGAGCTGGGTCACGATGACGGCCGAGGGCCGACGGGCGGTGCTCGCCGGCATCCGCGCGCACACCGCGGCACTCGAGCAGCTGTTCTGGAGGCCCGTGGGGACGGACGCGGACGCCCTGCGGTCCGTCTCGCACCGGGTCCTGGACGCGCTCGGCCCGGCAGACCCCGAGGACTGAGCACGCGGTCGGTCAGTCGACCGTGGACCCGTCCGGCACGAGGTCGGTGAGGACCGCGGCGACCGCGGCGGCGGTCCGGTCGGCACGCTCGTGGTCGTCGGCGGTGATCGTCACCACCGCGTCGGCGTGCGGGTCGAGGAGCACGAGCTGCCCGTACGCGCCGTGCAGCCGCCAGAGCCGCCCCGGTCCGCCCCACCCGGCCAGCGCGTAGCGGTCGTAGGCGGGCGAGGACCCCGCCGTGACCCAGTCGGTATGCATCGCGTCGACGACCGCCGCGGGCACGATCCGTCGATCACCGACGACCCCGCGGTCGCGGAGGAGCCGACCGACCCGGGCGACCTCGCTGGTGCGCAGCCACAGTCCGCTGCCGCCGAGGACGTGTCCGAGCGGGGAGCGGTCCCAGACGACGTCCGCGATGCCGAGCGGGTCGAACAGGCGGTCCTGCACGTACCCACCGACGTCGCCGACCCGCCCAGCGAGCGCTCGCGCGGCGGTGGCTGTGCTGGCGTTCGCGTACCGGAAGGCCCGATCGGTGCTGGGCCGGCCGAGGAACTCTCGCGCCAGGTCCGGCCAGTCGGTCGACTCCGTGGGCGACCAGGGCATGTCGATGCCGCTCGTCATGGTGAGGAGGTGCCGCAGGGTCACGCCCTCGACCCCGTCCCCGAGCGTGAGGTCCGGCAGCAGCGCGCCGACGGGTTCGTCGAGCGCCAGGACACCGTCGGCCACGGCGGTCCCGACGGCCAGGACCACGACGCCCTTGGCGACCGAGTGGACGTCGCGGCGCACGTCGGGGCTCCACCGGTGCTCGGCGGTATCCGTCCCGACCAGGACGTGCACGCCGTGCGCCCGGAAGCCGGAACGCCCGACCTCGGCGACGACGGCGTCGAGCACGGAGCTGGCGGCGGTCACCGGACCATCATCGCGGACGGCCCGTGTCCGGGGACGCGAGAAGGCGCCGTCCCCGTGGTGGGGGCGGCGCCTTCTGGTGTGGTGCTGGGGGTGTTACTTGATCTGTGCGGTGATGGTGGCGGTGCCGACGAGGAGGCCGCCCTTGACGGCGTCGGTCTTGAAGGTGTCGTTGAGCAGCTTCGCGGCGTCGTCGGAGACGTGCACCGTGGTGCC
>Ga0308156_1002884_pt1 | contig 14149 bp, 18 predicted proteins | sample PhyAR2_FD_201041 | JGI IMG/M metagenome (GOLD analysis project Ga0308156, IMG submission 201041) | Phyllosphere microbial communities from UC Gill Tract Community Farm, Albany, California, United States - DLSL A.R2 | ecosystem: Host-associated > Plants > Phyllosphere > Unclassified | place: USA... | reverse complement strand
GGCCTCTCCGAAAGCGAAGCAACCGAAATGATCGTCATGGGATTCGTCGAACCATTCACCAAAGAATTACCGATGGAATACGCAGTCGAATTGAACCGGTTGATTAGTTATGAGATGGAAGGCAGTGTGGGGTAACTCGATTTTTATCGCTGGAAACGTTGATATATAAGCGTTTCTGGCGTTTTTGTTTTTTCAAAAAGTCTACTAACTACAAAACTAACTACAAAAACAATTAAAAGAGATATTTTTCCTTTTCAATGAATTGAGCGAATTGATCTGCACTTCGTTCTTCACGTTCAGGATAGAAGTAATTATAAACCTGACGAGTCATCTTAGAATCTTTATGACCAACACGATACATAATATCTTCTAAATTCATATTCGCCATTGCGCAAAGGGAAACGTGTGTCTTTCTAAACTCATGAAGAGTAATCCGCTTCAAATCATATTTCGTAGCGATAACATCATACCAATCATTTGGCTGACTGGGATGACAGAAGCCATTCTCTTTGCTTGGGAATATTAATTGATGCTTTGCAGAAGCTCTGATTCCAAGAACATTAAATTCCAATTGTTGTCGTATCCACCATGCTTTTAATAGATTCATTGTTTCTAAGTCAATAGAAATGGTTCGTTTGCCAGCATTTGTTTTCGCACTTTGGCTGGCTACTTGCGTTTTTTTAGAATTCGGATCAAATTCAACCTCTGCGAGTGTTTTTGTAATGGTTAGCTTATTGTTTTCGAAGTCAATGTCATTCCATTCGAGTGCGAGTATTTCCGATTTTCTAGCACCAGTATAAGATAAGACACGAAAATACGTTTCGATCTTCATATTCCCATGTTTTTTGCAGCAATCTAAAAACATAGCCAACTCTTTTGGAGTATAAACTGACATGGTTTCCGTCGCTACTAAATTTTCATCAATTTCTTGTCTTTTGATAGATTCAGTTTTTCGCATAGGATTTTCATTGATAAGCTCTTGTTGGACACCGTATTGCAAGATTTGAGCAACTGCTCGACGAAAGTAGTAAGCCTGTTTGTAGCCATCTCGTATCCAGCGTCTATTCACCTGAGTACAATAGCGTACAGTGATATCATTCAGCTTTTTGTTGCCAAAATAGTCAAGTGCGTGATCTTCAATTGCTCGTCTAGTAATCATGATAGTAGAAGGTTTTACTTTTAATCGGTACTGTTCGATGAACTCTTTATACAGCTCTTCAAAGGTAATGTTCCCACTCATTTTTAGCATATTCTTATCAAAATCGAGTTGTAGTTGTCGGTAAACTTGTTGAGCTTCTTTCTTTGTTTGGAAGCCACTTCTAGTTGTACGAATTTCTTCTCCAAATTCGTTGGTACCAAGATAACATTGGAATTTCCAAAATTTTTGATTTTGCTTGGTGTATTTCTTAAAAGAAACAGACATAAAAGACTTCCTTTCTAATTCATTAATTAGATTAGGATATGTTTGTCTTTAGTAAGATTTTGATAACTATCTAGAATTTTTATTGCTTGGTATCATCTTTTATTTTATTTAAAACAGTTGTTAACTCATCAAGGTCGTACAGATGTTGTCTACCAATTACAATAGTTTCCAATCCGTTGAGATGGAGCTTCTTTAATGTATCAAATCCTATATGCAGCTCTTTCATCAATGTCTTTTGATTAACATATCTGCCTAGGATTAGTTTAGAATTTTTTGGAATGGTCATACTTGGCATTCCACCTTTACATAATTTAATGGATCAGTTTACATATTGGACCTCCAATCTAAAAATAGTTATAAAAGGGTACGAGCTAGAATCAAATACTATAACCAAATTATAGCGTTTTCAATTTCCTTTTTCTAGAGGAGGTCAGCTTGTTAAAATCTCATTTAAGAAAACAATTAATAAAATTTGACTAATTTCTTGCTAGTAAGTCTAATCGATTTTTGAATCGCTTTAGGTAAAGCACATAGGAATTTCACCTCTCCCCAGTTTACGGCGAGCCTTACGGAAGTATCATTATTTTCTGTCATTGTCATGGCGACTTGAGTACCTAAGTCAAGTTTAGTGTTAAATATCTATCGCTAAATCAGATCGTGGCGTATTTGCACTTAGCTCGAATGACAGGGAATGTGATTCAAAAATGGCTATTCAGTTTTCAAAGAACGCTTGGTTTTTATGCCTTCACTAAATAAATAGCAACCAATAATCATTCTGAAACCAAAATTTCAAGAATAATTGCTGGTTGCTTTTTTTAATCGCCAGAATATTTACTTAAATCAAATGATTGGACAGCAATAATAAACTGAACTGCTAACTCCTGATAACAGTCCTCATTTACTTGATTAGTGTAGCGATGTGAGTATTTAATAATAGATGGTTCAAATTCTAGTAATAGCTCAAGCATTGCATTCTGATCACCACTTTGAGCCTTTCGAATTAAAGGAACAAGATTTTTAAACCCCATATTATCCCACCTTAAATTTTACTTTTTAAAAGATAAATTTGAGATGGGGGTGCTCGTATTTGTTGATAACTTATTAAGGAGAAAGTACCTTTTTTAATTTGGAATAAATAGCTCGCTTTTTTTTAGAGATTGCTTGACTACTGCAATGAAGTTTTAGTCCAATTTCAGCATCTGATTGCTTCTTTAAGTGCTTTTCTTTCAAAATAAATAGCTCTTTATCTGTTAATTGAGATAAACTTAAACATAATTGTTTGTTTAAAAGTTTTTTCTCTAAAAGAATATCTGGCATGAAAGAACTAGTTTGTTGTAATAGCAACTGTTCAGTAGTATCTTTTGAGTCAACCAATAATTGAGATTCATTAGAAAAAATACGTCCTTTTCTTTTATAAAAAGCATTTGCTTGTCGATTGAGGGTAACTGTGACATAACGAATAAAGATGTAAGTAATCTCTGATTCAGTTTTCATATACCAACCCTCCTATAGTTTTGGCAAATGATATTGCCAGTAACCGCGACAAGACTTTTCAATCGGCAAAGATCGTTCCTTTAGCATTTTAGGCAGAATATTAGCGGACAGGTTTTGGTAAGTGACATGAAGGTCGTATTCAGTATTTAATTTTTCTAAAATTTGTTTATTACTGAGAGGAACAGGACTCTGCTTAAGAATCGACAAAATATTTTTGGAAACACGATCAAAAGGAAGGTAATGGGCGCCTTTATATTTTCGATGAAAGGTGTCACGTTCTTGAATTTGTTCTTTTTCTATCAAAGATGAAGTAGTAGCAGTTTCTTTCTTGAGGTTTGGCATATTTGGTAAAGTATTTAAGGAATCCAAACGTTCTTTTAAATCATAGTATTGTGTGCTTAATTCTCTACGTTCAGCAATCAATTCTCTCATCAGTTCATAAACGATCTTTTTCTCTTCTGGCCTATCTAACATAAAAATCCCTCCTATAAAGTAAATAGGAGGGACTAAACATTTTGAAACTAAAAATAAGAAAGAATTTATTGATTCAAAACCAGGACTTCTTACTATTGTACAGTTGTTCAATAATTTTTAAAGAATCTAGCATATCGATTTTTGATATCTTATTCTTTAGAAATAGGTTAGTCAAAAATATAAAGAAAAATATCATAATGATTGAGATTGGTATGCTCATCATATTCAAGTTATTTGTGAATTACAGTTCTTATAGAGTAAATCACGTTCATAGAAGTTGCTAGGCACTAGAACTCAATTAGGCGTCAATATAATTAGATTTTAAGCAGGATATTTGATCTTATATTTTTCTAGAAATTTAATAGTAGTATAACTCCCTTGATTCGAATAACTTGTATTTAGATCGTAAACTTTAAAATTTGAAATCATTTGTCAGCTCTAAAAAATGAGTAGAGAAGCTAGAAATAAAATGGTGAGAGGTAAAAAAACTAACACCGTTAATGGTATGAGTATTACCTTATGTATGAACCAATTTAAGATGGAAAATTGATTATACTAGGTTTTACAAAAGCATTTTCATAGTCATATTCTTGTCAAGTTTTGTTGTCATAAGTATCATACCTCTAAAAAAAAGATGTGTCAAGTTTTGTTTACATGAGGGGCCTTAGCAAGGCATATACAGAATTCATTTATTAAATAGCAATACCAGTTTTTTATTTTTTCACAACCTCTTTCCGTAATTAAATAGTTATTTCTATATAGTAATATTTCAGGATAAAATGAATTGCATGTCAATAAAACTTGACATAAACAGAATTAACCGTTATGCTACAAGTGTAAACAAGACTTGACATGAAAGAGGCTCAATTATGACAAAAAAAGTGTATGTAACAATAGAAATTATCAAAATATTTTTCCTTAGCTGGTTTGTCGGAATGGTCTATGATGCAGCTATTTCTAGTAACTGTCCAGATTCAGAAATGGCTGTCATTGGTTACACATTTTTGATCATGCTAGGTACGCTCGTTATTAGTTCCATCGTTTTAGATATTTTGATCTCATTCTTTATACCTAAGGAAAACCAAGTTATTGGTGAATGGGAAAAACTAATTAATAAAAATATTCTTCGAAATTTTTCTTATGCGTTATCAGTATTTTTTGTAATAATAATGGCAGCATTTGCTTTAACAGCAGCACAAGAGCAAATTATTATGATTTTAAGAATGGGCTTCATTGTACTCATTACAACCATTAATCTAACGAAAGCTTACTATTATGCGGGGTAATCTATGAAAACAGAAAAAGTAATTATTCAATTAAAAAAGTATCGTACTGAAGTGAAAAAACTGACACAACAAGAACTTGCAGACCAAGTAGATGTTTCAAGACAATCAATCAACGCGATAGAAAAGGGGAAATTTCTTCCCAGTATTGAATTGGCTCTTAAACTTGCTCGATTTTTTGAAGTCCCTGTTGAAGAACTATTCTTTTTAGAATAATACTCTTGTTTAATTTATCAATGAAGGTAGGGGTTCTTTTATGAATTTAGAAATATTGATTAAGCCAAACGTTTTCAGCAATTTGCCGAAGATTACTGGGATTTTGTTTTTGGTTTTAATCGTTATTTTATTAGTTTTTTCCACACCTGGCTCAACTATTTTTGAAATGGCTAAGACGCAAACATTGCCAATAACCAAAGGTATGGCTTTTTGGATTCGGTATGGCATTCTAGGTGATAGTTTCATTTTTCTAACTGAAATAGTCATTGCTGCTTGTCTATTTCAGTTATTTCGACACATTCCTTCACCATTACCAGCAGTTGTTAGTTTTTCTAGATTAGGCATGGCAACGATCCAAGGGGTGAATTTATTCCTGCCATTGATTAGTTTATATTTAATGACTAACGCTCCGTTAATTGAAAAATTAGGAGACGATAGAATTCGTGACTGGTTAGATGTGTTAAAGCAAGGACATGCATATGGGGTTTATCTTTCCCAAATTTTTCTTGGGTTGAGTTTATTGGCGTTAGGCTATTTAGTCGTTGTTTCGGGAGTAATGCCTAGCTTGTTTGGTTATTTACTTTACCTAGCTAGCTTTGGTTATTTTTTCGACACCTTTCGAAAGATTTTTGTTTTGGATAATAAACTTATTAGCGCAATTACGGCTGTTCTTTTGATTGGCTCAGCAATTGGAGAAATTGCTTTTGCGATTCGACTAATTATAAAAGGAATTGAACAGATTTAATCATTTAAATATGAGGAGGGAACAGATGGCTAATCAAATGAAAGCTGTTATTTGTACGAGATATGGCTCACCAGAAGTACTTCAAATTCAAGAAGTGCCTAAACCAACGATTAAAGAGGATGAAATTTTAATAAGAATTCGCGCGACTACAGTGGCTTCAGGCGATTGTGTGATTCGTAATGGAAAACTGCCAATTCGACTGATGTTCGGATTTAAAAGGCCAAGAAATCCGATTTTAGGAACGGATTTCGCAGGAGATATTGAAGCAGTTGGAGAAAACGTAATGAATTTTAAAGTGGGCGATCGTGTAGTCGCTTCAACCGGCATGCGTTTTGGGGGTCATGCACAATATATAGCACTTCCTTCAACGAAAGCTGTTATTCAAATTCCTGATGCTATTTCGTATGAAGAAGCCACTACTTTTGCTTTTGGAGGATTTGCTGCATTACATTATATTCGTAAATCTAAAATAAACAAAGGACAACATTTATTAGTTTATGGAGCTTCTGGGGCAGTTGGGAGTTCAATGGTTCAAATTGCTAAAATCTTTGGCGTCAAAGTTACTGCTGTTTGCAGTAAAAAAAATCTTAATTTAGTAGCCAACTTGGGTGCCGATAAAGTACTTGATTACACAGCTAGTAATTTCAAAGAATCATTAAAAGAAGAAGAATACGACGTAGTTTTCGATGCCGTCGGTGTAATTGGAGATAGTTCAAAAAAATCTTTAGATCTTTCTGGTAAATATTTTTCAATTTCAAAGGGACTAGTGAGTGAGTCTGTGGAGGACTTATCTACTCTACTCCAAATGGCTCAGGAGCAAAAACTTAAAGCAGTCATTGACCATATTTATCCATTAAAGCAAATTAAAGACGCATATGATCGAACAGAATCAGGACACAAACGAGGAAATGTAGTTATTCAAATCCCATAAATGAAAAGAGAACTTCCCATATTATTTTTAATAAGCTACTTATGCTGTGTCTGTAAGCTTTACAAGTTACTACTGTAAAGCTTACAGACACAGCATAATATTTCATCCTATAAATTTGTTTTGAAAATCAATATTAGTGATAAAGGAGTAGATGTATTCGATGAATAAAATTAAATTTTGGAACAGAATAGCTCGAACTTATAATGAAAACGAGGATCGTGACGCTGCTGAATATGATACGCTTATTGATTTGATAAAGGAGAAAGTGCAGGGGAAGGATTCTGTCTTGGAATTAGCAACAGGCACGGGAATTATAGCCAAACAAATTGCTCCTTACTGTGGGCACATTGAAGCAAGTGATTTTTCAGAAAAAATGATTGAGAAAGCACAACAAAAATCAAGTGCTAATAATCTGACTTTTAGCATTCAAGATATGACTGATCTAACCTATCAAGAGAACTCATTTGATGTTGTTATTGTTGTAAACGGTATTCATCTTGTTGAAGATACTCAACTCGTTTTTCGGAATATTCAGCGCGTTTTAAAATCAGACGGAATTCTAATCGCGCCAACGTTTACAACAAATGGAAAACTCGTGAAAATTCCAATGAAGGCATTAGATTTTCATGTTTGGACTGAGAAAGAGTATCGGCAACAATTTAATCGTCTTTGGGACGTAACAGAGTGTTTTCCGCTACCCAATACAAAAAATTCGACTTTCCTCATTGCTCGAAAGAAAGAAAATATTTGATAGATTTTTGAAGTTACTATAGAAATGAGCTGCTGTAACTATCTTCTGTTAAGCTGTTCCGTACCTCAGAATATGAGGACTATCCTTTTACTATGTTCGTTTGGCAAATTTATCAACCAAATTAAAATCAATGATTTAGACCGTATTATTTTCAAATTTTTTACAATTCCCGACGATCACTCACTCTATCACCGTTTCATTCGAAGGAAATCTTATTTCTCGTTTGTGGCTTACTGCAGTGGAACTTGCCATTGATTCTTCGCTCTAAAGTTCCTAACCCCTTTCAGACAATAGGTAAAACGTTGAGTTCGGATATTTTATTTATCGGCATAATAACAAATATGACATACAATTATACACGACCACTAAAATCTAACTAGTGCTAATATTCTTCATCACTTCCATGAGAACCCTTAGATAATTAAGAGATGCTACTTTTACAATCAAAATATTTTCACGATATAATATCACTTTGGCAGTTAACGTGATACGTTTACGTTTGTTACTAATATTAACTTCAACATTTATGATTGCTAGAACTGCTTTCTGTTTAAATGACTCTGGTAACAATTCCATGGTATAGATTTTTTAGTTCGTCAATTCGCCATCGTTATATTTACGTAACCACTCTTTTATTGACCCCATGAAAGGAAATGCTTCTTAGGGATACTGTTCGTAAATGAAGTCCATCCATTATTTCTGAAATTATTTGATCATTTTATTCTGAAGAATAAAAGCTTTTCTTAGACATACAAAAACTCCTATTTCGGCAGTTCATTTAATTAGTATCAGTGTCCTAATCAATTTATGGGAAATTGACTACTTACGTCGGAATTTCTGGGAAAAAGTATTCAGAAAACGTCTAATTTTTGCTTCTTAGATTTTGGAACCTTAAATAGTTTCTTCGTTTGTTATCAATTGACTTTTGTGTAAAATGACTATTTTTCTCTGTGACCAATTATTTTTATGTTTTGGTTATTAATTTCTACCTTTCAGACGAAAAAATAGTCCAAGATAAATTAATTAGTCTTTATATATTATAATCTTTATTGTGAATTATGTAACATGATTTAGATGTTTAAAACAATTATTCTTAAAATATATCCTAGGAGGTGATCAGATGTTTTCGACAATTCATGGTTGGATAAATGGGTTATTCAGAGGTGGGAATAGGTCAGTTTAAGATTTATTCCCTATTTATTCCAAGTATTATTGAGAATTATTGTAAATGAATACAAAATCGTAATATCATAATTCCGCATTAAACTATCTTAGGAGATGAAATTAATCATGACTATTGTTAATTCGTATGCCCTAAATTCTTATCTTTCACTTTTAAATATGAAATACTCGAAAATCTTAAAAAACCAATGGTTCTGGTGTGTTTTCGCGTTACTGGTTCTTGCTTCATTTATTGGTTATGCAGTTTATTGTACTAGTAAAGGCTATAGTTTTAATGGTAATGTTAAATTTAATTGGCCTAAAGTATGGGAAATGGGAATAGGCTGTAAGAAAAAATAAATAATGTTGGAGGACTATCTAAAGACCATTAGGTAGTTCTTCATAAAAAGAAGGGTTGAAATGCTAAGGATTAAAGGGCTTACCAAAAAATATGGAGATAAATTCGTTTTTAAAGATTTATCTACCTCATTTACAGATAATGGAGTTACTTTGATTGTAGGTTTAAATGGTAGTGGAAAAACTACTTTCTTGAATGCTGTGAATAGAATGATTGAGGTTGAAGAAGGCAAGATTTTTATAGATGATATTAGCAGCGACGCTGTCCAATATAAACGTGCAATAACATATATCCCCTCAGACTTCTATCTACCAGACTATATGACTGGAAGAGAGTTTTGTGATTTTACTTTTTCAGTTTACAAAAATCATGATATTTCCATGTTTCATTTATTAATTGATTTATATGATTTTGAAAATTCTATAGATCAACTAATTGAATCCTACTCCTTTGGAATGAAAAAAAAGCTACAGATCATTGCTTCTTTTTCATTGAACGTAAAATATGTTTTTGCGGATGAACTGATTAGTGGTTTGGACCTAGAAACCCAGCTACTAACGAACAATTTGATAGATTTTCTGAAGAATAATCAAAAAATTGTATTAGTTACACATTCATTAGATACTATGAATAGATATAGCGATGATATTAGAATACTTGATTCTGGTGAACTTAAATTAGTATCTAGTATGAATGATATTGAGAATTATATTTTAAAAACAGGAGTTATTGATGATAAGTTCACAACCATTAAAAAATATTTCCAAGATAGTTAAATTTTTTATTACAGAAACTTTCAAAGGTGTAACAAATCGAGGTTTTTTTAAAACAAAAGCAAATAAAGTTCTGTTATCAACTGGATTTATAATTCTATACGTACTTTACTTTTATATGAATGTAAAACAAGCAGCAATTTTGAGTAATGGAACAAGCTCTGCTGATTTTGAAACAATTACATACCTAATCAGTAGTTTTACTAATACGATATTAATTTTAAGTATACTTGTATTTCTGATTGTCAACTCTACATTTACTTTGAGTCCTATAACGCTTTTTACTATAAAGAAATTACCTTTCTCAAATAAAGAAATTACTATTTCTCAAAAAGTGTTTAAGGCACTCTTAGGACTAATCATTTTTGAAGTTCTACTAATTGTAATGTTACCTTCACTAACGATGATAAGCATTTCATTAATCAGTTTAATTCTTTTTTTTATTAGTACTCATATTGTTTTCTTAATTGGTTTCTTGATGTGCCAATTAATATTTAGCCTATCTTTCTTTATTATTCCCTCCTTCAAGATACGAATTTACACATTGAATATCTTTTTTTCAATATATTCGGTTTTCTATATGTTCTATTTCCGATTCAAGATTGATACATTTGTAGTATCATCAGGAATTATTATTACCAATGAAGTTCTACTTTATTTTCTTTTCATTATGCTATTTCTTATGGTAGTTAATGTAGTGTTGTTACTGAATATTGGTAGTGATAATGAAGCGTTTATACGAGAAAATTTTTCGCGGATCCCTAACTTAGTTAGAACTAAAAATTTTGCTATGTTGTCTTTTTTTAGATCTAAAAAACTATTAGTTATTTTTTTATTAGTTATTTCAATTAGTTTAGCGAATCTATTTCTTTTAAAAAGTATTTCTGCTGTAACCTATAATATATATATTTATCTATTAGTACCTTTTAACGGGATTTTGTACTCAAGTGCTAATTACAAATTTCGACATACTTTAATCAAATACAATATTTCAATTCTGAGAGAGTTTGTATTGATCCAAATAACAAATATTGTACTTGCTGTTCCTATTATTTTAGCTTGTATAGTGGATATTGAGAACTTTGTTATGATTTTATTCAGTATGACCTTGTTTAATATTTCTTTATCTATGGGACTGATTTTTCCGAAACAAATAAGCAGCGTTAATGAAACATTTTCTACTCTGACTTCTATTGTTTTAAGTATGCTTGTAATTACGATCATTAATAATACAGCATTTGTATTTTTGGCTTTTATAATATCCAGTTTAGTTTTATTAGTAATTTTAAGACAGGAGAATCGCATACGATGACTTTAAAAAAAAGCATAATTTGGGGAACAACTATTTGGGCAATCCTATTTATTATCACAGGGTTTATGACATTATTTCAAATTAATGAGACAACAAGCGTAACCACTCTACTAGGTTTGAAGATAAGTACTGTATTCTCAGATAGTGAGTTGAACACTACTTTCACTCTTACCTATAAAGTTATTTTTGGACTGTTGGTAATCAATCTCTTAACATATATTATTTTTTATATTATGAGAAAGAAAAAGTAATGTGATGGTTTTAATCTTTATAAAACTAGTTGCAAGTTTTATAGTCGTTTCATTTATCCATGAAATAAGTCATTTATTGTCTGCCGTATACTTTAAAAGAAAAAATATCAAAGCCCATATTTCTTGGACTTGTTTTTGTATAACGTACGAAAATAATTATAATGATCTCCAAAATATGATAATAGCAATTTCAGCACCTATAGTAACAACTAGTATTGGTTTATTTTTAGTGTTTAAAATACCCGAGTTAAGCGGCTTGGGTATTTTATTTTTAACGAATATAATTAACTTTTTTCCTATCACCAACGATGGGGAAATAATATTAATGTCATTAGTAAATATAATACGGAGGAAGAGATGAAAAAAATCTATTATTTAGTAGGACTACTCGTAGTTCTTTTATTAGCAGGATTTTTCGCATATAGAAGTGTTTCACTTCCAAAATATAACGACAGTACTGAAAATATGTATCATATTGATGCTACTGAAATTGTGAATGCATTAGTTGAACATGAACCTGGAGTCTATTACTTTGGGTTTGAGAATTGTCCCTGGTGTAGAGAATTACTTCCTATTTTAGATAATCAACTTGAGAAAAATCATGTGAAAGCTTTTACTGTAGATACAAAATCAAACGAATTTAGTAATGGAGACAAAAGGAAGATAGAAACTTTTTTTGAAAAATATACAGGGGAGAGTGATTTAACGGTACCTTTTACTGTATTTATTAATAGTGCTCAGAAAGTGCGTTATAACATTGGTACCGTTCCTGAACATAATGCTCCAGAAAGACGATTGACAAAAAAACAAAAAGAACAACTTATAGATCTATTAAATGACTCCATAAAATTTGTTGAAGAATAAAAAGCTATTTAGCAAAGTTAAATTATACGTGGTTGATTTTTACCTATAAATATAAACAACCTATGTAGGGGACGATTGGCAAGTAGAAGACAACTTTGATAGTGCGATCAATAAAGACGGAAATCCAGTGGATTTCGCAGATATCACAGTAGATGACAGCCAAGCAGATACAAGCAAAGCAGGAACCTTTGATGTGAAGTATACCTATTATGGTGTGACAGCTACAGCAACGATCACAGTCAAAGATATGCCTATTAATGAAGGTAGAGTTATTGTTCAATATGTAGATGAGAATGGTAATAAAATAAGTGAAGATACTGTTTTAACTGGAAATCAAGGGGAACAGTATCAAACGAAAGCTAAAGAAATTAAAGGCTATACGCTAAGTAAAACACCAGAAAATAATGAAGGGAAGTTTGGTAATAAAGAAATTTTTGTATCTTACATTTACAAAAAGGAAAATGAGAAACAGATAATTAACAATAATCAAAAAGATACAAATGATTCAACGAATATTTCTCCAAAGCAAAACCAATCCGTTTTCCCGAAAACAGGTGAAAACACTTCTCCTTGGAGTATCTATCTGGGCGCAGCTATAATACTAGTAGTTTCTGGTATTTACTTTAGAAAAAAATGGAATAAAAATTAGTTTCACTAAACGAATAGATTTCAAAGGATTTAAAATCGGAAGATTGTTTTAGGCAGCTTAAAAATAAAGATAAACCGGTCATCAGGAGAGTGGATTTTATGCCAACTACTGTTGATCGGTATTTTTTTATCTAAACATTTTCTTCGAAGAAATGTGAGCACTAATGTTAGTAGTTGTGGTTTTTATATTTAAATCGTTGTAGCAATAATAGGGAGTATAATAAATTTGAAATAAATAAAAAATTTATTGGACCTTCGACTCTTAATTATGCATTTCTTTATATAAGATTGGATTAGTATCTCTATATGAGTAAAAAAATCCATTATTGTAGAATTATCCATACAAGCTTCTGCAATTGAATATGTGAAATGTTAGTAAATCCAAGATCTTGCGGTCTTTTAATCAATAGTATGGAAATAAGGAGGGGGGAACTTAGATTGATAGAAAATATTAAGTAACTAATCTCGTATAATGTAATAATTTTAATCAGGAAATAGATTGAACTTGGGTCCAAGTATGTCTAACATCATAAATACAATATAGAAGGGAGATAATAGTAAAATGACAAAAAAACAAAATCTGCAAAACAGTTAAATTATGATTCCGATAATCAATCTTTTTTTGTTCCATTTTCCATTATGCCTAATCGTTTAACAAATTTCGATGGGTATCAGCCTCCTTTTACAACATCTAATAGTACTAGTCAGACGTACTTTGATTTGAATGGTGTACAATTATCCTCTTCAAGATTAAGTATTACAGAAGACGGGATTACTGTATCTGAGGTTACTCAAAATGAGTTTGATAGTATAGAAACAATAAAATACAATGCATTTTACAATAATCCTGCCGGATCCTATGCACAACCAGATGGTTATAGTTTTTACGCCATTTCTTCAGGAACCTATTTGCATCAATTTTCGATCAGTCATCAAGAAGCCGCTGCAGACGTTACGGTGAGTTATATTGATAATGAAGGAAATGAATTGAAGCCATCTCAAAAAATTAGCGGTAATATTGGTGAATCTTTTGATGCAACAACGCCAAAGTATAAGTTAGAAATAGATTGGTATACTCTAAAAGAAGTTCGAGGTAATCCAGTGGGGACCTTCAGTGACGCAGCGCAAGAAGTGGTGTACGTGTATGAACGCAGCGATGCAGCACCGGTGACGGTGAAACACCAAGATAGCGAAGGGAATCAGTTGGCAGATCCAACGGTATTAAGCGGCAAAGTAGGGTTACCATATACAAGCGAAGCCAAAAAAATTCCTGGTTGGTATGTGGTAGAAACCCCAGATAATGCTTCAGGAACCTTCAGTGACGCAGCGCAAGAAGTGGTGTACGTATATGAACGCAGCGATGCAGCACCGGTGACTGTGAAATATCAAGATTCCGAAGGGAATCAGTTGGCAGACCCAACGGTATTAAGCGGAAAAATAGGGTTACCATACGAGAGTGAAGCCA
>Ga0308156_1002883_pt1 | contig 14151 bp, 14 predicted proteins | sample PhyAR2_FD_201041 | JGI IMG/M metagenome (GOLD analysis project Ga0308156, IMG submission 201041) | Phyllosphere microbial communities from UC Gill Tract Community Farm, Albany, California, United States - DLSL A.R2 | ecosystem: Host-associated > Plants > Phyllosphere > Unclassified | place: USA... | reverse complement strand
CGGACGCCCATATAAGATGACACCCGCTAAATTGCGCCTGGCGTTGGCCTCAATGGGGAAGTCAGAAACCAAAATCAGTGCTCTGTGCCAGGAGCTAGGAATCACACGCCAGACTCTGTACAGGCATGTTTCCCCAAATGGGGAGTTGCGCCCTGATGGGAAAAAACTGCTTGGCCGGGTCTGATTATGTACTTCTATCACTTTGATAACTCACCAGTACTGGCGACTGGAGATCATGTTTACCTTCATTGAACCGTCAAAAAGGGACAATCTCATGACCATAAACATTCGGCTGACTATTGCAGTAACACTCCTTGCTGTGACGCTGCCAATATTCGCTAAAACGCCAGAAAACTTTATCTATACCAGCTCTGGTGATCTCGAAGCAGCATCTGCCATTATGGGGCGTAGCGACATTGGTGGCGCTCAGATCGTTTACAATTGGCGTTCACTCGAACCTGAGAAGAACAAATACGACTTCTCGCAGATTGAAAAGGATCTGGCTCGTCTCAGGGTAGCCAATAAAAAACTCTTCATCCAAATTCAGGACCGTTTTTTCGAACAAGATGCTCGGTACGTTCCTGATTATCTGATGAATGACGCCCGGTATGGTGGTGGAATATCGCCACAATTTGATAATCCCGGCGAAGGGAAGCCAATTGGGGCCGGTTGGGTGGCACAGCAATGGGATCCTGCTGTACGCCAACGTTATCAGGCTTTGTTGGCAGCGATTGCAAAGCGTTTCGATGGTCAAGTCTATGGTGTGAACTTACCCGAAACAGCTATTGATCTTGACAAGAAAAAGCTACCTAAAGGATTCTCCTGCGATAATTATTTCGCAGGAGAAATGGAAAATCTCACCTTTGCGCGAAGGGTGTTCGTCAAATCACACGTAGTACAATATGTCAATTTTTGGCCGTGCGAATGGAACAACGACCACAATTACATGGGGCGGATGTTTGAGTTTGCCAGTGCCAACAATATTGGACTTGGTGGCCCGGATATAGTCCCCAACCGCAAGGAGCAAATGAAGAACTCATATCCGTTCTTCAATAAATACAAAAGCAAGCTGGCCCTCATTGCTATGGCTGTACAGGAGCCGACCTTGACTTACAGGAACCCTAATACCGGTAAGCCATTTAGCAAGGATGAGTTTGTACAATTCGCAGAAGATTATCTCGGTGCAGATATCATCTTCTGGAGCACGACGTCCCCCTGGTTGACTAAGAAATAGGTAATAGTCGCGAGATCATGTTGTAGGGTCTTTTCTGGATAAAATCGCGGCAGCAGTTGGACAACAGCACTAATAACGATCGTAAGTTATTGTGCAGACTGGTTCGAATGTTGTCGCCTTTGTACCGCGGAAATTTCTGGGATTCCGGCGTAGAAACCTAATTGGTTATATGCGGGTATCAAAAAGCAGATGGTTCTCAGGCGAATGATTTACAGCGTGATGCGCTGATCGCTGCCGGCGTTGATGCTGCCCATCTTTATGAAGACCGGGCATCGGGCAAGCGAGAAGATCGCCCTGGACTTATTGCCTGTCTGAAGGCCCTACGGCCAGATGACACCCTGATTGTATGGAAACTGGATCGACTCGGTCGCGACCTTCGTCATCTCATTAATACGCTGCATGACCTTACCGGACGCGGGATCGGCCTGAAGGTACTGACCAGTCACGGAGAAACTATTGATACCACGACAGCTGCAGGCAAGCTTGTTTTTGGGATCTTTGCCGCACTGGCCGAGTTTGAGCATGAACTGATTGCCGAGCGAACCTCTGCAGGCCTGGCCTAAGCAAGAGCCCGCGGGAGGAACGGCGGACGGCCTGACAAAATGACGCCAATAAAATTGCGACTCGCAATGGCATCAATGGGGCGACCAGAGACGAAAGTCTGTACGTTATGCCAGGAGCTGGGGATAACCCGACAAACGCTGTACCGCCACATATCCCCGGATGGTCAACTGCGCGCTGACGGCATAAAGCTGCTCAACCGGGGATAATTTTGGCGGACGGAAAAATCTGGGGTTCCGGCGTAGAACCCCTTATAAAAAATGCCTGTCCCAACCTGCCGGATAGATTGACCGGGACCTTACCATCCGCGAAAAAGCAATTTCGCTCGCATTAACGCCACGCTAGGACTGAAAGAAATGACGCAGGGGACGTTGATCCGTAAACTGTGCATGTACACCGCGACCGACCCAACTAGGCCGGCGGTGTTCTAATATGACCGGCTGGTATGCAGCATCTACATGCTGAAGTATCTGTGCGAACCGCAGCTGCAACGCAATATCTGGCGCTCCCAGAATCGGATTGAATCTTATCACTGCTTGCCGCAGTGGCCAAAGTTGGCGGATAAAATGACATTGAAACAGATATCAGTAACCAGTATGGGCGGCTGATTTCCAACGCGATCGTGTATTACAACTCGGCGATCCTGTCGCGATTACTGGAACGACTGGAAGCGGAAGGCAATGCCAAGGGTATTGAGGCTCTGGCCCGGATATCACCGGTTGCCTGGCAGCATATTTTTCTGAATGGTCATTATAACCTTCTAAAGCTGCAATGAAATGATTGATCTGGGTGCGCGGGTTTCCAGGCTAAGACTGGGATAGCTGAAATTTCGGTGCTTCCAGCGGATAATCCCTGAATGTATTTTTTTGTACTACGCTTGCACTGGCATGCTGTGTTGAGTATGTTCCAATAGAGCTGTGAATTTTTGACTATATGACCTTGACCTGCATCGGTGGCAGATAAATACTTGCCCTTGCAAGTGACAATAAATTCCATAATCCAGGAGGAATGTTTATGACCTATTTGCAGGCATTGTTTCAGACGCCGGGTACCCGCAGATTTATTCCGTTAGCGATAATGCGAATCGCCCTCGGGGTGTTCTTCTTCGCCTCGGGATTCAATAAAGTCTTTGTTCCTTCCGTCCAAACAATGATGCTGGAAACCATTACCGAGGCCGGCATCCCATTCCCTGAACTTATGGCTGTTTTTGTTGCCTGTTGTGAAATGTTTTTTGGCCTAGTGTTAACTATCGGTCTTTTGACTCGTCTGAGTGCGTTTGTTCTTATGATTATTAGTTTGGTGGCACTTTTCACCGTTGGATTACACCACATCCCGGCTGAACTGCCCTTCCTGACGTGGTACAGCTGGCTACTCTACTTACCTGAGTCCAGTTATATTCTCATATGCATGCTATTAGTTGTACAGGGATGTGGTCCATGGGGCGTTGACCGTATGATTCATAATTTTTGCAACGATAAAGCCCCCATCAACTGAGTTTTGAGGGGTGAAATATTTAACAATCATATTGTGATGATAGGTTGTTTATTTAGTTTAGCGGTCATGTATTTTTACATAGGCTTTTAATTGTTGGTTTGTCGTAATTAAATTATTTTTCCTCATGAAGTTAATGAGTACCCTTCCTTTTTACTGGTGATTTTTTATGATAAGATATCTGTTAATACTGATTTCTATAGCAACTCTGTTCCCTATATCCCCTGTCAGCGCTATCTCGCTGCAACAAGGCGAAGTGCAATTCAGCATTGACCCAGCCACATTACAAATCAGCGCTGATGCTGTCGTGGTGAACAATCCTCAGCAGGCACAAAAGGTCGAAGAACTCTGGTCCACCTCCTCACAGGCAAACTGGCGATGGCCGGAGCGCAGTGCTCAGATTACGGCAAAAGCTGATGGCAACGACCTCCACCTGACTATCAGTAGTACACGCCCCCAAACCCTTAACTGGTTCAGTATGCCTCCTCATTTTACTATGCTGCAGCTACCAATAGGGGAAGGGAGTCGAATACCGCTTGATAATGACCCGTGGTTGTCTTATCTGACTAGCGAACTTTCCGAGGTGGACACCAATTTCGATCTGAAACTGCCTTTGTGGGGACTGGAGCAAAAAGGAAACACCTACAGCTGGCTGTTACTATCCCCTTTCAGCAATCAACTTTCTTTTACCGAGGCTGGTAAGCGATTAATGATGCAGGGTGCCCATGTGTTCAATCGATTTAATCAGCATCAACCCGTCGACATTTTGTTGCATGTAGGAACGACGCCGCTTTCTGGCGCGATCCGCTACCGTGAATATCTACAGCAGAACGATAAGTTCAGTTCGTTACGCGAAAAAATTGCAAAGGCACCTGAAGGAAAAAAACTGATTGGTGCAACGCACATCTATTTGTGGGGTAACACGCTGTTGGCTCAGGAAGATATAAAGAACTGGCCCGATCTTATTGGGTACCTGCAATCAGCAGCGGGAGCGTCTATCTGGCAGAATATTGGTACGGAAGACAAAAAAGTAATGCTACAATTACAGGGTCGTGAACCTGAAGGTTGGCAGAAACAATCCCTGACAGAAACGATTAATCGTGCATTGGTGGATATGGTCCCCCTGAACTCTTCTCCCGACAGGCCATCATTTTTAGAGGCACAGCAGCAACAGGCAGCTAAAGTGCATCAGTTGGCCCAGCAATTGCTGGGACATTTTCTTGTGCCATCTGAACAATGGGGGCCGGGCCTGTCTGAAACGGTCATTAAATCATTGCATCAGGCTGGATTAGCACGGCTGTGGCTGGGTACCGATAACTGGACCGCTGCTTTTCTGCATCCGCAGGCAGTAACGCGGGCTAAAGAGGCTGGCTATCTGATTGCCAGCTACGATTCCTATGACACCGGCATCCCTCAGGGCCTTAATGACAGTTGGCTCACCGCTCAATTGCCCGGGAAACTAACAAAAAAATGTGCCATCGTAAGGGCTGATGGAACGAAAAAACCGGGTTTCGGGGGGGAAGGATTCTATCTTAACCCCGGCTGTGTTTTGCCTTTTTCTCAGGTAAGGATGCGTGAGCTGATCCGGTTGGCTAAGCTAAATAGTCTTTTCCTTGACGTAGACGGAACGGGTATGGTTTCCGACGATTATAGTCCCGAACATCCGACGGGGGCAGCTCACATGGCAGCCGACCGTAACACACGTATGGCTTGGTTTACCAATACCATGAAATTACCGCTGGGCTCAGAAGACGGAAATGCGGTGACAGCCCGCCACATCATGTTTGCGCACGGTATGGAAACATGGGGATTTGGCTGGCGTGACGGCAATATGCGGCATAACAAAAAGTCCCCCTATTATCTTGGGGCTTGGTGGCCCAGCGCCGAACCCGCCACTTTTTTCAAACCGGCACAGGTAAAACCCCTCTATCATACTGTCGTATTCGAGCCGCGCTATCGATTACCGTTGTATCAGGCCGTTTTTCATGATGCAGTGATAACCACACACCACTGGACTTTTGACAACCTCAAATTCAGCGATGTCAAAACAACACGCGCACTGCTTAGTCAGTTGTATAATACCCCTCCGCTCTTCAATCTCAGTCGAAGCACTCTGAAAGCAAGATTACCTGAAATCATAAAAGCCGATGCCAGTTTCCGCGTTTTGCATCAAGCATTGTGGGATAAAGCACTGACGGGGTTCCGCTGGCTCGATCGGGTTGGTTGGGTGCAACAAACGACATTTAGTGATGGCTCAGTGCTGACTGCAAATTTTGGTGATAGAACCTTCAAAGGTATTGCTGCAAAAACACTGAGAGCCAGTCTGGCAGATGGCCGTACTATGTATTTTAAGCAAGAGTAATGTAGGTTTGGGTGTAATTGGGATTATCGGGGCGCGCAAGGGAACTTCCCCCACAGCGCTCCCATGGAACCGGAGCCAGGCTACCAAGTACCCGCTTATATCACAGGTGCTGGTAGTAGTTCCCCTCTGTCCGGAAACAGAACGCGTTATTATAATTGCTCTGTATACATAACCAATGCGATATAAAATAAAACCGACGAGAAATGGCAAGGGTTGAGACAGGTCGGAAATAGCGGATGTTTTTCTGCCGTACTCGTCTCGGTAGCGTGCTGTTGACGTAGCTCTGGCGCTGGATTTGGATCCCAGCTCGCTTCGTAAATGGATCCGTCTGTATGAAGCGGAGCTCCTGGGGTTACGCCAGTCAGTGTGGCGTTGACTCCTGACCAGCGGCGCATTCAGGAACTGGAGAAACAAGTTCGGCGCCTGGAGATGGAGAAAGAAATTTTAAAGCCGGCAGTCGTGTTGATGAGCAAAATCCCCCGTCAAATCTGTGAGTTGCTCACACGGCTAAAAGCGAAATGGCCTGTAGCAGAATTTAATTGTGTCGTCTGTTGAATATGCCGTGCAGCGTTTATTACGCGTCAGGGTATCAACGTATGAATGCAGAACGCCTCACAGGCTCGGGTGTTACACCAACTTAGCAGCGGTGCCGCTGGCAGCAGGACATTAAGCTTGCTGATGCGTAGGAATGGTTACGCCATTGGGCGTTGATTGGCCAGAAAACTGATGCAAGAATGTGGTTTACTCAGCCGTCAGCCGGGGGAAACACCGATATCGCAGGGCTCTGCAGGCGCTCGCACTCTGGTTGAAATTCTGACCCAAAATTGAGTTACGATAAGCCGTTACCGTACCAGGGGCGTTTGATGAAAAACCTGTTGTCACCCCGGAAAAGATTATTACAAAACACCCGTCAAGAGCATACCAGTCTGCTGAGTTTGCTCGAGCGTCAGTTCGCTTTACCGAAACCCGACCGGGGTGGTGTGGATATATTACGTATTTCTGGGCAGGAAATCGCTGGTGCTATCTGGGCGGGTTGTTATGGGTCTTTTACCCGCAGGGTTATTGGCTGGAGTCTATCAGCGCAAAACCGGAAGGTTGTTAAAAATTACTGTTCTGTGGTGCTCACTCGGAATCGGAGTGGGGAACCGCCTGGATAATTGCTGAGATGATGCTCTTGTGTCCCCCTCCCTAATAACGATAGTATTTGCTGCCATAAGTTTCACTGGCTGAGTTCTAACCATGGCCTGCTATGTATTGTTTGTAAGCGTACAGCGAGAGCCGTCTGGTCATAATCTGATGTATCCGACAAAGTGGTGTCCACCAAAATAAGTAGTGGGAACCAAAGTGTCAGATATGCAGAAAAATGTGACTCCCGGCAGGCGTAAGGGCTGCCCTAATTATTCTCCTGAGTTTAAACAGCAGCTCGTTGCTGCCTCCTGCGAACCCGGGATATCCATCTCAAAACTGGCGCTTGAAAATGGCATTAACGCCAATCTGTTGTTCAAATGGCGCCAGCAATGGCGCGAGGGAAAGCTGCTATTACCTTCTTTAGAGAGTCCTCAGCTACTTCCTGTGACTCTCGATGCCGCTGCCGTACAGCCAGAACCGCCCGCAGAGGATCCGGAAACCCTTAGTATCAGTTGTGAGGTAACCTTCCGGCACGGGACGCTCCGCCTCAACGGCGCTGTCAGCGAAAAGCTTCTGACTCTGCTGATAAAGGAACTGAAGCGATGATCCCGTTACCTTCCGGGACCAAAATCTGGCTGGTTGCCGGTATTACTGACATGCGCAACGGCTTCAACGGCCTTGCCGCAAAGGTACAGACGGCGCTGAAAGATGATCCGATGTCCGGCCATGTCTTCATCTTCCGGGGTCGCAGCGGCAGCCAGGTAAAACTGTTGTGGTCCACCGGCGACGGGTTGTGCCTGCTGACCAAACGGCTGGAGCGTGGTCGCTTCGTATGGCCCTCTGCCCGTGATGGCAAAGTGTTCCTGACACCGGCACAACTGGCGATGCTGATGGAGGGTATCGACTGGCGACAGCCGAAGCGGTTGCTGGCCTCCCTGACCATGCTGTAGACCTCTTTACCCTAGTTGTCGCCGAATAAGCCTGGTAAAATATGGGCTTATGAACGACACCTCTTCTGACGATATCCTTCTGCTGAAACAGCGCCTTGCCGAACAGGAAGTGCTGAACCGTGCCCTGCTGGAAAAACTGGCCGATCGTGAACGCGAAATAGACCACCTGCAGGCGCAACTGGACAAGCTGCGGCGGATGAACTTCGGCAGCAGCTCTGAAAAAGTGTCCCGCCGTATCGCACAGATGGAAGCCGACCTGAAGCGGCTGCAGAAAGAAAGCGATACCCTGACCGGTCGGGTGGATGACCCGGCCGTGCAACGACCGTTGCGTCAGACCCGCACCCGCAAACCGTTCCCCGAATCCCTCCCCCGTGACGAAAAACAGCTGCTGCCGGCAGAGGCATGCTGTCCGGACTGCGGTGGTGCGTTGAGCTATCTGGGTGAAGATACCGCCGAGCAGCTGGAGCTGATGCGCAGCGCCTTCAGGGTTATCCGGACCGTGCGTGAAAAACATACCTGCACAAAATGTGATGCTATCGTGCAGACCCCCGCGCCTTCGCGGGCCATCGAGCGGGGTATCGCAGGGCCGGGGCTGCTGGCCCGCGTGCTGAGCGCTAAATATGCAGAGCACACACCGTTGGAAATCTATGGTCGCCAGGGTGTGGGGCTGAGTCGCTCACTGCTGTCGGGCTGGGTGGATGCGTGTTGCCGGCTGCTGTCGCCACTGGAGGAGGCGCTTCAGGACTATGTGCTGACTGACGGCAAGCTCCACGCCGATGACACGCCCGTTCCGGTGTTGTTGCCAGGTAATAAGAAGACGAAGACCGGGCGGCTGTGGACATACGTTCGTGATGACCGCAATGCCGGGTCAGCGCTGGCACCGGCCGTGTGGTTCGCTTACAGCCCGGACAGAAAAGGACACGATCCGCAGACCCATCTTGCCAGCTTCAGCGGCGTGCTGCAGGCGGATGCGTATGCCGGGTTCAACGAGTTGTACCGCAATGGCCGGATAACGGAAGCTGCCTGTTGGGCTCACGCCCGGCGCAAAATCCACGATGTACACGTACGCACACCGTCAGCACTGACAGAGGAAGCCCTGAAACGTATCGGCGAGTTGTATGGCATCGAGGCGGAAATAAGAGGGGTACCGGCGTCGCAGCGCCTTGCAGAACGTGAGCGGAAAACGAAACCGCTCCTGAAATCCCTGGAAAGCTGGCTGCGTGAAAAGATGAAAACGCTGTCGCGACACTCAGAGCTGGCAAAAGCGTTCGCGTACGCCCTGAATCAGTGGCCGGCCCTGACGTACTATGCAGACGATGGCTGGGCTGAAGCTGACAATAATATCGCTGAAAATGCACTGCGGATGGTCAGCCTGGGTCGCAAAAACTTCCTGTTCTTCGGCTCTGACCACGGAGGTGAGCGCGGAGCGCTGCTGTACAGCCTGATCGGTACATGTAAACTGAATGGCGTGGACCCAGAGAGCTACCTCCGTCATGTGCTCAACGTCATAGGTGACTGGCCGGTCAACCGGGTCAGCGAACTGTTCCCTGCCAGTTGAATAACATTCTTCGTCAATACGGTCCTCGCTGTACGCTTACTATTGTTTCCAAGGAAATTAGTTTAGCAAGCGAAAATTTCCCGTTATTTAAGTATCGTCATTGATATTATATTTGTTGTGAGCTATATTCTCCGAACTGATAGTGGAAAGTCACCATCGACTCTCTGGCGCAAAGCCATACTCAAATGAGAATGTCATGCAACACAATGCACTCGTTGTGTCGTCTGCTAACACAGCCGAATGTTGTCGTAAAATACGACACGTGGTTCTGCCGCTTTACCCGTAACCGAACTAGAAAGCGTCGTGGTATCCAAATAAAAAACGCTATAGATTGCCGTAGCCTCGCATATTGCCGACAAGTGCCCGGTCGGCATTAGTCGGATGGGTGTTAATCATCCTGGCTATCTGTTTCAGGTGACGTTGATTGAATTCGTTACCGCCAGCAAGCAAACAGCGCCGTGAGCAAGATAATCAACGTACCGGACAAGGTCGATAACTTCACGGTTTCGCATGCGAAACTGACCTTACTACCAGAGGCCGAGTCTATGTCGATTTATATGAAATTACGCTGCGAACTTCGAGGGGAGTCACCAATTAACGAATCAAAATGTTGGTCGGATGTTGACTATAGTCTGTGGTCAATGGCATTAAATACCCATGAGCCCACAGTGCAGAGCACAACAGAACTTTTAAGTTCCCCCCCCCCGCCGGTTGGCAGAATATTAATGGTGATTGGGCCTGCCAAGGAAGTCTAGCATTTACAGAGCAGATTCAGACCGTCGCCGAAAGGCATAAAAAAATAGTCTTAGTTTCGCATGCGAAACTTTTGAAGAGGATTTTTGAGGTGAGAGCAAAAGTAATCACGATTTGTTCACAAAAAGGAGGCATCGGTAAGACCTTTGCCACAACGGAAATAGCGGCAGAGCTGCAGCGTCGCAGCTATCGGACATGTGCTGTGGATGGAGACTGGATGAGCGCGCTGACGTCACGCCAGTTCCCCGATGGCCTGCCGCTGGAGATCGATGCCAATCCTTCAGGACGTATTCTTACGCCAGGCTCCGCACACATCAATCGTATCTATGGTGAAGAACCCTTTGAGCCACTGCGTCTGCATGATGGTCGTGGGTTTATGGGGGCGACAGAACAGCTGAACGATATCAACAACCGTAATTCCGATTGTATCTACGACTTCCGCGCTCGCTTCGCGGAACTGCGCGACCAATTCGACTATATCCTGATTGACTCATCACCGGTCTGGTCAAACTTGTTAATGGCTAATCACCTGATCGCTGACTATCTGTTGGTCCCGACTCTGCTGGAGAAAACATCCCGCCTCGGCGCCGAAAAACACCTGCGGACATTGAAGAAAATCAAGGAGCGCTACAACCCTGACCTGAAACTGCTGGGGATCGTGGTTACCCAAGCGACAGTGGCTAACTACAAAAAAGATATGTTGGGTGGTCGTTATGCGAGCGTCGATACTGAGAATCTCAAGATGCTACTGGAGATCCTGGAAGAGAATGGTTTCGGGCCGGAGCATTTGCTGGAGATCATCCCCTATGTTCAAACCAAAGTCCGTGAAGCCATTGAACTGAACTGCACTATGAAAGAATACGCGCCGGACAGCCCGTTGGTGGCCCGTTACGACGCGCTGGTTGATACCATCATTGCACGGACTGGGGGCTGATACGATGGCCAAAAGTTTCAAAGAAGCAATGCGTGAAAAACGCAAAAAAGCGGCGTCACCGCAAACGCAGGTTGAAACCCTGACGGCCGAACGTGAGCTGGCGTTACCGCGTAATGACCTGAACCAGAACGACCTGAAGGTCAACCGCGCTGAGCATGAGGACCCTGCAGGTCAGATCATTCGTGTTCCAATCGATGATGTTTACGCTATTGACCAAGTTCGCCCTGAAGAAGACTTTGACGATGAAGTTATCGACGGGATGAAACAAACCTACGGCGATTTCGGGATATTATCGCCACCCCGTTGTTTCCCTCGCGATAAGCGTGGATATCGCATCTGGTTGGGTGAAACACGGTGGCGTTCCGCAAAGGAAAAAGGGGATTTGTTCATCGACATTTATGTCGGCGTGCCGCCTGAAAATGAGAAGAAGCGCATCTATGGTCAACTGATCGAAAACCTTCACCAGTCTGGGTTGAAACCGTTAGCCACAGCAATACAGCTGCAGGCACTTCGCGATGAGCATGGTGAAACGCAAGAGTCGATGTCCCGTATTTTGGGCAAACCCAAAACGTTCATTAGCAAACACATGCGGCTGATTGATGCGCCTGCACCGGTCATCGCGTTGTTGAAAGACAAGGTTACAAAAGATGTCGACCTAGTCTATACGCTGTGCCAAATCAATGACATCAGTCCTGATAGCGTTGATAAACTGACCAAACTGGTTCGGGATGGAAAGCTGACACGCCAGGGGGCGATTAAAGAGCTGAACGTACTGAAGGGGAAGGCGTTAAAGAACTCGCCGCCTTCGGCGCCACTAATCAAATCTGTGACAGAAACTCAGGAAAAGAACCGTAACAAAGATATCTTGACGGAACAGCCGGGAACTAAAACCGGCATCTCTACCTCTGGCCAGCAGAATGCCGGCTATGTGCAGTCCCATAAGACTCAGACGGGACAGGCAGTGTCTAACGTCAAAATATCTCGAGTCATGGTGAAGTTTGAAGGTGGTGAAGGCTATTTACTGACTGACCGGATACCTGAGGAATATGGTCAGGTTTGGATTGCGCTGCCGATAGGTGAGTTGTGCATTGATGCCACAGAAATATCTATCCAGGGGATCAAAGAGGTATAGATGGGGAATGCGCTATTTGCTGACCTGACGGAGCAGTTTTTATCCGTCACCGTCAAAACATGGGGGATGCGTTCAGGAGCAACGGCCGCTGAGGCGGTTGATGTGTTGCTAGCCACTGGAATTCAACAGGGCTTTCAGGAAGACCGTGGACGCCCTTTATTGGGTAACACACTCAATGAGTGGGAATACCCACTCTTGAATGGGCCGCTTATACGGCTATACACGTACAGTCGAAAAGGGGGAATCACTCAACCCAACTCCTCGTTGTTTTGCCGGAAGGGCTGGATGTTGATGCGGCGGCCGGCTGGCCCTGCGCAGCATCGGAAGACGCAGCCAGATAAAATGAGAGGAAAAAGCTGCGATGACGTTTTCTGACATTGAGGCGGCATTGTCCAACACCGGGCGTCGTGCTTATGCCGGCATAATTTTAGCTTTTCTGCTTGATGCTCACGATCGTGGCGCGGATCTCGTTGAGAAACACACGGTGGTGGAAAATGTCAGGATCACCGATACGAATGTTTCGGCAGTGGCTCGTCGCCTGACGGAACAAGGGATAATCGAGATCCTCTACTGGGATACAAAATCTGAAAGTCCGACATGGTCCAGCTTACGGAACGGTGCCTGGTCAGTTCCCGGTTATCGTCTGCTGCCAGCTATACTGCAGCTGTATCGTCGTTGCTGAATGATAAGGTTTTGCATGCGAAACTCACTTGACGTCTAGGAATTTCAAACTTCCCGAGGCCGCTCTGGAGCGTCAACGGTAGGGCTAAAATCCTTATAATTCTCTAGCGTGGTGGCATAGAGGTGACAGATTTTCAATACGTTAGTTTTTTTGCACAGATTCCTAAATGCCGGCTTTCCTACATCAATCAACGTAACGCATTCGTGCTATCTGTCAATACCGATCGAATTTGTGAAATCAGAAACCAAAATCATTGCTCTGTGCCAGGAGCTAGTAATCACACGCCAGACTCTGTATGACGCCATCCCGCAATAACAGCGGCAGCGGGGCCATAAGAACGGGGCGGTGGAGTCGGCCCATGGGCACCTCAAGCAGCGTATCCGACAGGCCCTGCTTCTGCGTGGGGTTCCATGAATGAGTACCGCCAGTTCGTCACACAACAGGTACTGCGTCATAGCCAGCGCAATCAGGATCTGGTCCGCCAGGAACTGACGCACCTGAAGTCACTTCCTCAGCGGCGATGTGCGGACTACGAGGTGCTGTCTGCCCGGGTCAGTAGCAGTAGCACCATCAACGTTAGGCAGGTGGTGTACACGCAGAGATCGTGGACGGCGTAGTGAGCCAGGGCTACCGAGTCCGGTTCTACAGCGCCGGCGAGCAGCCGCAGGAGTTGGTTAAAAAAGCAAACGCCCGGTGGCGCTGTTTGTTGATGAGGCTCATGACCTGAACGGGAATACACTGACGGGGCTCTAACGGCTGATGGAAGTGGTTGAAGACGGCGGTAGTCGGCTGTCTGTCGTGCTGGCCGGTCACTCAAAACTGCGTAATGACTTGCCTCGTCCGACGATGGAGGAAATTGGCTATCGTACCGATATTTTTACACTGGACGGGATCACCGGCAGCCAGCGTGAATATATTCAGTGGCTGCTGAAGACCAGCACCGGTAAGGGCAAGTCGGAAGATATTCTGACGACCAGATGCTGAATACCCCGGGTGAACTGGATCTGAACCGGCTGATGCGGTTCCTGGGCATAAAGGAAAAAGAGCTGCCGCCCGTCAGTGTCGTTCAACATAACCTAAGCAGTTATGAGCAGTTGCTGCGAGGAAAAGGAGATCTGCAGTGAGCAATATCCATCTCCTGGAACGCAGCCTGCGAAAGCTGCGCCTGACACGCGTTGGCGCGGAATGGCATGCGCTGGAAAAACGAGCACTGGCAGAGGGCTGGACCCCGTCACGCTATCTGCTGACGCTGTGTAATGACGAGCTGCTGTGGCGTGAAAGCGAAAAGCTGCGCCGCGATAAAAAGGAAGCCCGGTTGCCGATGGAGAAAACCCTGGGTGAATATGACTTCGCCCAGGTACCGGAG
>Ga0308156_1002880_pt1 | contig 14156 bp, 12 predicted proteins | sample PhyAR2_FD_201041 | JGI IMG/M metagenome (GOLD analysis project Ga0308156, IMG submission 201041) | Phyllosphere microbial communities from UC Gill Tract Community Farm, Albany, California, United States - DLSL A.R2 | ecosystem: Host-associated > Plants > Phyllosphere > Unclassified | place: USA... | reverse complement strand
TTCGCGGCGATGACGCCGCCGTAGGCCGACATGGGGTCGCACTCGTGGGCGCGGATGTGCGCGCTTGCGATCGGGTCGAGAGCATTGGGAGCGGTGGTCGCGATGCCGCACGGGTTCGCGTGCTTGATGATCGCGACGGCGGGCTTGACCATGTCGTAGGCGGCGCGCAGCGCGGCATCCGCGTCGACGTAGTTGTTGTACGACATCTCCTTGCCCTGCAGCTGCGTGGCCTGGGCGATACCGTGGCCGCCGACGCGCGTGTAGATCGCGCCGCGCTGATGCGAGTTCTCGCCGTAGCGCAGCGTTGCGAGGCGCTCGGCCTGGATCGTGAGGTGAGTGGGCAGGTCTTCGCCGTCGCCCAGCGTGCCCTCGGCGAACCAGGCGGCGACCGCCGTGTCGTAGGCGGCCGTGTGCGCGAAGGCGCGTGCGGCGAGCTCGCGGCGCTGCGTCAGGGTCGTGCCGCCGTTCTCGATCGCGGTGATGATGCCGGGGTACGACTGGGGCGAGACGACGATCGCGACGTTCGCGTGGTTCTTCGCCGCGGCACGCACCATGGCGGGGCCGCCGATGTCGATCTGCTCGACGACGTCGTCACCCTCGGCACCCGAGGCGACCGTCTCGACGAACGGGTAGAGGTTGACGACGACGAGCTCGAACGGCTCGATGTCGAGGTCGGCGAGCTGACGCTCGTGGTCCTCGAGGCGCAGATCGGCGAGCAGGCCGCCGTGGATCTTCGGGTGCAGCGTCTTGACGCGTCCGTCGAGCATCTCGGCGACGCCGGTGACGGCGGCGACATCGGTCACGTCGAATCCGGCCTCGCGGATCGTCGAGGCCGTCGAGCCGGTCGAGACGATCTGCACTCCGGCGTCGGAGAGCGCCTGGGCGAGCACCAGCAGATCGGTCTTGTCGCTGACCGAGACGAGTGCGCGGCGGACGGCGACGGTGTCGCGATCGCGGTACAGCGAGTGGTCGTGGCGGGGGCCGGCCATGATGGGCTCCTTCGTGCGAGGGTGGCGTGCGTGGATCGGTTCAGGATGCTGCGTGCAGCGGGAGCTCGCCGGTCGCGATGCGTCGCACCACGTCGATGAGCAGTCGGCGTTCGACGGGCTTGATGCGCTCGTGCAGGGTGTGCTCGGTGTCGCCGTCGACGATCTGCACCCGCTCCTGGGCGAGGATCGGGCCCGTGTCGACGCCGTCGTCGACCACGATCACGCTCGCGCCCGTCTCGGCGACTCCGGCGGCGAGCGCGTCGCGCACGCCGTGCGCCCCGGGGAACTCCGGCAGGTACGCGGGGTGGGTGTTGATCAGGCGCGGCGAGAGGTCCGCGACGAGCGCGGGAGGGAGCAGGCGCATGAGACCGCTGAGCACGACGAGATCGGCGTTCCAGACGGCGAGCTGACGACCGAGCTCCTCGCCCCAGGCCTCACGGGACTCGTGCTCGTGCCACGGCACGGTGAAGCTCGGGATGCCGAACTCCTCGGCGTGGGCGAGGCCGTCGGCTTCGCGATCGGCACCGACGACCACCACCCGCGCAGGGAAATCGGGGTGACGAGCGGCCTCGAGGAGGGCGCGAAGGTTCGAGCCGGTGCCCGAGATGAGAACGGCGACCGTGAGCACGCGCCCAGTCTACCGGGGCGGAGGAGACGCCCCGACCCGCGTGTCAGTCGTGCGGGCCGTTCGGGTCGCGGCCCGGGGGCCGGTACCCGGAGAGGTCGTCGAGAGGCGCGGTGGCATAGTCGGATCCGTCGGTCTCATGCGCGGCCTCGACGGCGTCGACGGGGGTCGCCGGCACCGCATCGGATGCCGACATCTCGGCGATCCACCGATCGGTGCGCTCTTCGGCGAGCTCATCGCGGTTGCGCGGTGACAGCAGCAGGATCGCGGCCCCCAGCAGCACCTCGCCGCCGAGCGCGAGAGCGAACGGCAGTGCGGACGGCCCGGCTTCCGCCAGGCGCCCCGGGCCCAGGGAACCGCCCGCGAGCAGCGCCGCGACGGCGGCCACACCGGCGGAGAGAGCAGCGATCCCGAGCGCGATGACCGCTCTCGGCGCGGCGCCCAATGGCGTCCCCTCCCACACCAGGCGCGAGCGTACCGCCCAGCCTGCGACCGCACCCGCCCCGATCGGGACGATGACCACGATGAGCATCCAGATCGACGAGTTCTCGGGAAGGAGGCCCAGGACGGGGATGCCCGGGACGACACCCAGCTGGGTGCCGGCGGGTGACACCGCCGTGCCGATCCCCACAGCGAAACCGGGTCCGGCGAGCCAGGACGCCGTCCACACCAGCAGGGTGGGCAGGTACGCCAGCTGACCGAGGGTGATCACGGTCGCCCCGAGAGCATCCACCCGCGCCGCCTGGAAGAGCGCGACCACCTCACCGCCGCGCACGACCGTGGCCACAGCGAGCGCGGCGGCTGAGACGGCCGTCACCGCGACCAGGGCGAACGCCGCACCGCGCACGGCGGCGGCGGGCACCGGCGCCCAGTCGCCCCAGGAGTCCATGAGGTCGTGCACACGATCGATCAGACCGCCGTCGCCGTCGTCCCACACGGCAGCCACCGATCCGCACAGGGCCCCCACCAGGTAGACCGCCGTGGGGAAGACGATCGCCGGGGCGAAGGGCACCTGCGCGCCGCCGAGCTGCGCGGTGAGCGCGACGGCGGCCGCGATCGCGCCGAACGCGGCGGTCCCCGCGAGCGTGCCGAGCAGCCACGCGCCCGCGCGGGCGGCTCGCGCGCCCGAGCGGGCGGCGAAGAGCAGGGTGAAGACCAGGAACGCGAGCGGAGCGACCGAGAGCGTGAAGGCGGCGGCGTCGGGCGCGACTCCGGCCGCACGCAGGACGTCGGTGGAGATCTCGATACTCAGCGGCACACCATGGCCGAACTGCCACAGGGTCCCGGCCAGCGGCCACAGCGCGCCCCAGTCGGCCGTCGCACCGAAGGCGAGCGTCCACAGCAGGGTCAGCGGCGCCAGGAGGACGACGAGGCCCACCGCCGCGGCGATGGCGGCGTCGAAGGCGGCGAGGAGCGCGACGAGGAGGCGTTGCATATCGATTCGAGACTACGACGTGAAGGCCGTGGGAGCCCTGGGGACGCGCGCGACGCGGGCGACACGATATCGTCTCCTGCGGAGGTTTCCCGATGTCAACTGCCCCGTCCCCCACCCGATCCCAGGCCGAGCCCACGAACGCCCTGGACCGCTTCTTCGAGATCAGCAAGCGCGGATCCACGATCGGCACCGAGATCCGAGGTGGCCTGGTGACGTTCGTCACGATGGCCTACATCGTGATCCTGAACCCGATCATCCTGTCGACGCCCGACGTCGACGGCAACACTCTCGCCGGTACCGCCGTGGCCGCCGCCACCGCGCTGACCGCCGGTGTCATGACGATCCTGTTCGGTCTCATCACCCGCCTGCCGTTCGCCTTCGCGGCCGGACTCGGCATCAACGCGTTCATCGCGTTCTCCGTCGTCGGCACGGTGACCTGGCCCGAAGCCATGGCACTCGTGATGATCAACGGTGTCATCATCGTCTTGCTCGCGGCCACCGGCCTGCGCAAGATGATCTTCGACGCCGTGCCGGTGCAGCTCAAGCTCGCGATCACCGTCGGAATCGGCCTGTTCATCGCCTTCATCGGCTTCGTCAACGCCGGCTTCGTCACCGCCACCGGAAACGCCTCGCCGCCCGTCGACCTGGGCATCGGCGGCTCCGTCGCTTCGATCCCGACCGTGCTCTTCGTGATCACGCTCCTGCTCGGTGGAGTGCTCACGGCGCTGCGCGTGAAGGGCGCGATCCTCATCGCCCTCGTCGGTGGCACCGTTCTCGGCGCGATCGCCAACCTGATCTGGCCGTTCGGTCTCGACTTCGGCTTCACCGGCGCGATCGTCGGGCTTCCCGACCTCAGCCTCATCGGTCAGGTCGACTTCGGCTTCGACCTCGAGAAAGTCAGCCTCGTCGCCCTCGTGATGTTCGTCTTCACCCTGCTGTTCTCGAACTTCTTCGACGCGATGGGCACCATGACGGGCCTGGCGAAGGAAGCCGACCTGGCCGACGAGAAGGGCGACTTCCCCCGCATCAAGTCCGCTCTGGTCGTCGAGGGCATCGGCGCGATCGCCGGTGGTGGCACGTCGTCGTCGTCGGCCACCGTGTTCGTCGAGTCCGGCGCCGGCATCGGCGAGGGCGCCCGCACGGGCTTCGCCACCGTCATCACCGGTGCGATGTTCCTCGTCGCGATGTTCTTCACCCCGCTCACCTCGCTCGTGCCCGGCGCGGTCGCCGCCGCTGCTCTCGTGCTCGTCGGTGCGCTCATGCTCGCGCAGATCAAGAACATCGATCTGAGCGACTTCCGCGTGCTGCTGCCGGTGTTCCTCACCGCGACCGTGATGCCGATGACCTACTCGATCGCCAACGGCATCGGTGCGGGCTTCATCAGCTGGATCGTCGTGAACGCCTTCTCCGGCCGGGCCAAGACCATCCACCCGCTGCTGTGGGCGGTCGGCGTCGGCTTCGTGATCTTCTTCGCCCGCGGGCCGATCGAAGCGCTCTTCGGCGTCGCCTGAGCGACGAACGACCACCAGAGGGGCGGATGCGAGCTGCATCCGCCCCTCTGTCGTGTGCGGGACCCGAGATCGCCCGGGCGCATCGCGCCGCGCTCCGCCTCGAGACACCCACCTGGCGCGCCAGCGCCGACGACTCGGGGCGGGCATGAAAGAAGGCCCCGGAGTGGAGTCCGGGGCCTTCTCTTCGAGTATATCGCTTAGAGCGCTTCGACGATCTCGCGCATCAGAGCGGCGGTCTCGGACGGCGTCTTGCCGACCTTGACACCGGCGGCCTCGAGGGCCTCCTTCTTCGCCTGAGCGGTACCGGCGGAGCCGGAGACGATCGCACCGGCGTGGCCCATGGTCTTGCCCTCGGGAGCCGTGAAGCCCGCGACGTAGCCGACGACCGGCTTGGTGACGTGCGCCTTGATGTAGTCGGCCGCGCGCTCTTCGGCGTCGCCGCCGATCTCACCGATCATCACGATCGCCTTGGTCTCGGGGTCGGCCTCGAACGCGGCGAGCGCGTCGATGTGCGTGGTGCCGATGACGGGGTCGCCGCCGATGCCGATGGCGGTCGAGAAGCCCAGGTCGCGCAGCTCGAACATCATCTGGTACGTCAGGGTGCCCGACTTCGACACGAGGCCGATCGGGCCCTTGCCGGTGATGTTCGCGGGCGTGATGCCGACGAGCGCCTCACCGGGGGTGATGATGCCGGGGCAGTTCGGTCCGATGATGCGGGTCGTGTTGCCCTTGCTCTGCGCGTAGGCCCACGCCTCGGCCGAGTCGCCCACGGGGACGCCCTCGGTGATGACGACGAGCAGCGGGATCTCGGCGTCGATGGCCTCGATCATCGCGTCCTTCGTGAAGGCGCCGGGGACGAAGGCGATCGACACGTCGGCGCCGGTCTCCTTCATGGCCTCGGCGACCGAGGCGAAGACGGGGAGCTCGACGGCGTTGCCGTCCTTGTCGGTGTGCGAGACCGTGGTGCCGGCCTTGCGGGCGTTCACGCCGCCGACGACCTGGGTGCCGGCCTTCAGCATGAGTGCCGTGTGCTTGGTGCCCTCGCCGCCGGTGATGCCCTGGACGATGACCTTGGAGTCCTTGTTGAGGTAGATCGACATTTCTCTAGTCCTTGTGTCTCTCTGCGATCAGGCGTTGGCGAGTTCGGCGGCCTTGTCGGCGCCCTCGTCCATGGTGCTGGCGAGCGTGACGAGCGGGTGGGCGTACTCGGCGAGGATCGCGCGACCCTCGTCGACGCGGTTGCCGTCGAGGCGCACGACGAGCGGCTTGGAGGCCGCGCTGCCGAGGGTCTCGAGGGCGCCCTTGATGCCGTTGGCGACGGCGTCGCATGCCGTGATGCCGCCGAAGACGTTCACGAACACGCTCTTGACCTGCGGGTCGCCGAGGATGACGTCGAGGCCGGCGGCCATGACCTCAGCCGAGGCGCCGCCGCCGATGTCGAGGAAGTTGGCGGGCTTGACGCCGTTGTGGTTCTCACCGGCGTAGGCGACGACGTCGAGCGTCGACATGACGAGTCCTGCACCGTTGCCGATGATTCCGACCTCGCCGTCGAGCTTGACGTAGTTCAGGCCGCTCTTCTTGGCCTTGGCCTCGAGCGGGTCGGCGGCGTCCTTGTCCTCGAGCGCCTCGTGCTCGGGGTGACGGATCTCGGAGGCGTTGTCGTCGAGCGTGACCTTGCCGTCGAGGGCGATGATGTCGCCCTCTTCGGTGCGGACCAGCGGGTTGACCTCGACGAGCGTCGCGTCCTCGCCCTTGTAGACGTCGAAGAGCTTGACGAAGACATCGGAGACCTTCTCGATCAGGTCTTCGGGGAAGTTGGCGGCGCGAGCGATCTCGACGGCCTTCTCCTTGTCGATACCCGTCAGCGGGTTGACCTCGACACGCGCGAGAGCCTCGGGACGCTCGACCGCGAGCTCCTCGATCTCCATGCCGCCCTCGACCGAGCAGAGGCTCAGGTACGAGCGGTTGGCGCGATCGAGCAGCACGGAGAAGTAGAACTCCTCGGCGATGCGCGCACCCTGTGCGACCATGACGCGCTTGACGATGTGGCCCTTGATGTCGAGACCGAGGATCGCCTTCGCCGCCTCGTATGCCTCGTCGGGGGTCTTCGCGACCTTGACGCCGCCGGCCTTGCCGCGACCACCGGTCTTGACCTGGGCCTTGACGACGACGACGCCGCCGATCTTCTCCGCGGCTGCCTTCACCTCCTCGGGGGTGTCGGCGACGATGCCGGCGAGAACCGGCACTCCGTACTTCTCGAAAACGTCTCGTGCCTGGTACTCGTACAGATCCACTGTGGTTCCTTCACTGGGCTGCTGTCTGGTAATTCTCTCGATGTCGAGACATCGACCAGTCGCCCAGCCTACTACCTCGAACTGAACGCTCCCGGCGGCGAGGTCTAGGCTCATCCCATGCACGAATCCGCAGAACTGCGCACCGGCGTCGTGGCCGCTGCACTCGAGCTCTTCGCGTCACACGGCTTCGATCAGACGTCCGTCGAGCAGATCGCGAAAGCCGCAGGAGTCTCCCGCTCGACGTTCTTCCGCCAGTTCGGCGGCAAGGAGGACGTCGTCTTCGCCGACCACGAGGTGCTTCTCGAGCAGCTGCGCGCGTTCCTGGCCGAAGGACATGACGATCCGTGGGGCGCCGTGTGTGCAGCATCCGAGTCGGTCTTCGCCCACTTCGCGCACGACCCGGAGCTCGCCCGCCGCCGCTACCAGATCGTCCGCCAGGTGCCGGTGCTCCGTGAGCGCGAGATCATCACGGTCTTCCGCTACGAGCGCCTGTTCGACGACTACCTGCGCAGCTCTCTTCCGGGCATCGATCCTCTGGACGCGGTCGGATTCTCGGCCCTCGTCACCGCCGTGCACAACCATGTGCTGCGTCAGCTGCTGCGCGGCAAGAAGAAGGTGCCGCTGTCGACGCTCCAGACGGCCCTCGCCGACGTGCGCCGACGCTACGGAGTGCCGTCCGAGGCGGCGGCCGACGCCCCGGACGACGTCGTCGTCGCGGTGTTCCCGCGGTCGATGCCGATCGCCGAGGTCACGAGGCGACTGCGGTCCCAGATCAGCTGAGCGGCGACTCGACCTCCGGGTCGTGGAACTGAGTATCGAGGAGTACGATACCTAGTGCCACGAAGGAGTCTCCATGAGCACTGCAGCTTCCCCCTTCCCCGGCGAGCGCGTCTCGTCGTATGACATCACCGGGCGACAGGACAGCGACTACTACGCCGTCTTCGCCGACATCCCCGAGGCCGATCGGGTCGCGTGGGATCGCGCGAAGGCGTACATCGACGAGGTCGGACCGCAGATGGCGGAGGCCTGGGACCGCGCGGAGTATCCGCTCGACGCCGCTCGCCGAATGGGCGAGATGGACCTCGTGGTCGACGGCATCGAGCACCCGTCGCTCACCCGCCTCTCCCCTCTCGCCGCCGGTCTGGTGAACATGGAGATCTCGCGCGGCGACGGCTCGCTCGGCACCGTGCTCGCCGTGCAGGGCGGCCTCGCGCTGCGCACCCTCGCGCTCTTCGGTTCGCCCGCGCAGCAGGAGAGATGGCTCACGGCTCTCGCGGACGGCTCGGTCTTCGGGTCCTTCGCGCTCACCGAGCCCGACCACGGCTCCGACTCGGTGTCGCTCGAGACGGTGGCTCGGCGCGACGGCGAGGAGTGGGTCATCCGCGGCGCGAAGAAATGGATCGGCAACGGCGCATCCGGCGGCATCACCTTCGTGTGGGCCCGCGTCGACGACGACACCGCGGCGGAGCACGGCGCCGTCCGCTGCTTCCTCGTCGAACAGGACACCCCCGGATACACCGGCACGCCGATCCGCGGCAAGGCATCGCTGCGTGCGATCCATCAGGCGCACATCGCGCTCGACGACGTCCGCGTGCCGCTGGACTCCGTGCTGCCGGGGACGAAGAGCTTCAAAGACGCCTCGATCGTGCTCTACGCGACCCGCTCGGGCGTGGCCTGGTCTGCACTCGGTCACGCGACCGCCTGCTACGAGGCGGCCCTCGCCTACTCGAAGGAGCGCGTCCAGTTCGGCAAGCCGCTGGCGAAGTTCCAGATGGTGCAGGAACGGCTGACCCACATGCTCGAGGACCTCACGGCGATGCAGCTCTACTGCCGCCGCCTCGCGGACCTCGAGACGGCGGGCCAGCTTCGCCCCACGCAGGCGTCACTCGCGAAGTTCCACAACACGCGGGCCGCGCGCCGGGTGGCGTCGATCGCCCGCGACCTGCTCGGAGGCAACGGCATCCTGCTCGAGAACGGCGTGATGCAGCACATGGCCGACATCGAGGCGATCCACACCTACGAAGGCACCGAGAGTGTGCAGGCGCTGCTGCTGGGACGCGACATCACGGGGATGAGCGCCTTCGCCTGAGCGATCGACCCCGCGCTCAGCGCTCGGGACGCTCGGCGGCCGGCGCGGTGTCGGAGTCGATCCCGAACCTCTGGGCGCCGATCACCGACAGGAGCCGCAGCTTCTCCTGGCTCTCGCTCCCCGGTGCGGCCGTGTAGACGAGCAGCGCATGCGACTGCTCCGGGTCCACGAGCGTCTGGCAGGAGAGTTCCAGGCGTCCGAGCTCGGCGTGGACGAACCGCTTGGTGCCCGGCGGGCGAAGACCGACCTCGTGCCGCTCCCAGATCACGCCGAACTCCTCGCTGCGTTCGAGGAGGAGCTCCACGTAGCGCGCTGCGCGCGAACCCGGGCCGCGCACCGTGGCGACCTCTCGCAGTCCCGACACCCACAGCCGGGAGAGGAAGGCGTGGTCGTCGGGGTCGTAGCCCCGCCGTGTCGACGCATCGGTGAACCAGCGGTACCCGATGCTGCGCTCCGGCCCTCGGAAACGCGAAAGGTCCCCGACGAGAGCGATGCCGAGAGCGTTCTGACGCAGCGTCTCCCCGAGTTCGGTGACGACCTCGGCAGGGGTGTCCTGCAGCCGATCGAAGATGCGGAGCATTCCCGGACTCACGTGGTCGCTCTCGGCCCCGCGCGGCGGCGGTGTGTGGCCGGCGAGGGCGAAGAGGTGGTCACGCTCGCCCACCGAGAGATGCAGCCCCTGGGCGATCGCCGCGACCATCTGCTCCGACGGCTGCGGCCCCCGTTCCTGCTCCAGTCGTGCGTAGTAGTCGGTCGACATGTGACTGAGCGCCGACGCCTCCTCGCGACGCAGCCCGCTCGTGCGGCGCCTGTCCCCACGAGGGAGTCCGACGTCCTCCGGCTGCAGCGCCTCACGGCGTCCGCGGAGGAACTCCGCGAGGCCACGCCTGTCGATCGCCATTCCGGGCCTCCCGTCCTCGTATCCGTTGTAGCAGTCGGCCGCCGGTCGATCCATGGATCGACGATCCCTGGATGCCCCGGGCGCCGCCGCGAGAGCATCGACGTCGACAGAGAAGAGAACTCACATGCCGCGAAAGAACACACACCTGGTCATACCCGCGCAGCACGGCGCCCGAGCGGTGATCACCGGGGCCAGCGACGGGATCGGCCTGCATATCGCGAGTCGGCTCGCCGCTGCGGGCGCCGAGATCGTCCTGCCGGTGCGCAGCCGCGAGAAGGGCGAGGCGGCGATCGAGCGCATCCGCCGGGTCGTGCCGGATGCGTCGCTGTCGCTCCGTGATCTCGACCTCGCGTCGCTCGAGTCGGTCGGCGCCCTCGCCGCGACGCTGCGGGCGGAGGACACTCCGATCAGCATCCTCATCAACAATGCCGGAGTGATGACACCACCCACTCGGCGCACCACGGCAGACGGGTTCGAACTCCAGTTCGGCGCGAACCACCTCGGGCACTTCGCGCTGGTCGGGGGCCTGCTCCCGCTTCTCGCGGAGGGGAAGGCGCGCGTCGTGTCGCAGATCAGCATCGCGGCGGACAGCGGCGCGATCAACTGGGACGACCTGCAGTGGGAGCGGTCGTACAACGGGATGCGCGCGTACAGCCAGTCGAAGATCGCCTTCGGACTGTTCGGCCGGGAACTCGATCGGCGGAGCAGAGCCGAGGGGTGGGGAATCCGGAGCCTGCTCTCGCATCCCGGAGTCGCACCGACCAACCTGCTCGCTGCGCAACCGGATCTCGGCCGAGCGACTCAGACCGGATCACGACGGATCATCGAGGCGCTGTCGCGCCGCGGCGTCCTCGTCGGAACACCCGAGACGGCCGGGCTGGCGGCTCTGTACGCCGCGACCGCTCCGGATGCCGTCGGCGGAGGCTTCTACGGCCCGTCCGGCATCGGCCACCTGGGTGGAGGACCAGGCCCGCAGAAGCTCTACTCGCGACTGCGCGACGACGCGGCGGCCGCCCGCATCTGGCGGGTCTCGGAAGAGCTCACCGGCGTGACGCCGCGCACGTCGTGATCAGTCGCAGCCGCAGCCGCCGGCGGGCGTCTTCACCATGAAGCACACGTCGCACACGCCGTAGTCGCGCTCGACGAACTTGGGGGTGCGCTGGACCTTCGGAGCCGCAGCGACGCGGGGCGTCGTCGACCGCTTCGCCTTCACCGGCGCGAGGGGGCGGAACTCGCTCGGGTGCGTCACGTAGAAGTAGGGCGCGCGGCCCTCACTCGGCTGCAGACGCAACGGCGTCGAACCGATGACGATGACCTCGTCCTCCGTGAAGCCGTTGGTGTACGTCTTGCCGATGTGCAGGGCGGCGCCCTCGCCACGGCGGATCGCCTCGATGTAGCGGCCGCGGTCGATGTAGGAGGAGATGCCGACGGCATCCATGATCGCCGTGATGAACTCGTGGTTCTCGACGGCGATGCGGTGCGCGCGGAGCGCCTCCGCGAGGGTGCGGTACGGACGGGAATTGCCTGTGGGGGTCGGGCCCTGGACTTCGTTCATCACTTCAAGGATCTCACGCCCAGACGTGGAAGACTGGCCGCATGGCACGCGCGACGATCATCGGGTCCGGTCCGAACGGCCTTGCGGCGGCCGTGGCCCTCGCCCGCGCCGGCTACGAGGTGCGCGTGCTCGAGGCCGCCGACACGATCGGCGGAGGGGTGCGCACGCACGACTCGACCCTTTCGGGGTTCCACCACGACGTCTGCGCCGCGGTGCATCCCGCCGCGCTCTCGTCACCGTTCTTCCAGGCGTTCGGCCTCGCCGAGCGGATCGAGTGGATCACCCCCGAGATCTCCTACGCGCATCCGCTCGACGAGGGCAGGGCCGGAATCGCGTGGCGCGACATCGAGCGCACCGCCGTCGGACTGGGCGCCGACGAGCGCGCGTGGCTCTCGCTGCTGCGCCCGCTGAGCAGGCATGTCGACGGCGTCGTCGACTTCACGGGCAATCAGATGCTCAGAATCCCGCACGAGCTGATCACGGCCCTGCGATTCGCCCTGCGGATGCTCGATCAGGGCACACCGCTCGCTCGACGCGCTTTCCGCACCGAAGAGGCCTCGGGCCTGATGTCGGGAGTCCTGGCGCACGCGAACACGCCTCTCCCCTCGCTCGCCGGAGCCGCGGCAGGACTTCTGCTCGCGGCGCAGGCGCACGCCGGGGGGTGGATGTACCCGCGAGGCGGAGCACAGCGCATCGCCGACAGCATGGTCGCCGACATCGACGCCCACGGCGGTTCCGTCGAGACGAGCACGCACATCACGGATCTCGGGTCACTCGACTGGGGCGACCCCGCTCGCGGAGATCTGCTGCTGCTGAACACCTCGCCCCGCCTGACACTGACCCACCCTGACATCCCGTCGGGATACGCACGGGCGATCAGCGCCTACCGATACGGCCCGGCCGCGGCCAAGGTCGACTTCGCCCTCGACGGACCGATCCCCTGGACGAACACGGACGTCGCCCGGTCGCCGACCGTGCATCTCGGCGGGACGGCGGCGGAGGTCTGGGAGAGCGAGAACGAGGTCGCACGCGGACGGATCTCGGAGCGCCCCTACGTGCTCAGCGTGCAGCCGTCGATCTTCGACGACTCTCGAGCGCCCGAGGGGAAGGCGGTGCTGTGGGCCTACATCCACGTGCCGCAGAACTCCGACCTCGATGCGACCGAGCTGATCACGCGACAGGTCGAGCGCTTCGCCCCCGGATTCCGTGACCTGATCCTCGCGCACCACTCCGTTCCCGCCTCGTCACGCGAGGCGATCAACCCGTCGGAGATCGGCGGAGACATCCTCGGCGGCGCCTTCACCATCCCGCAGGCGCTGCGCAGACCCGTGCTCGGCACGACACCGTGGCGCACTCCGATGCCCGGGGTGTACCTCGCCTCGGCCTCGACGCCTCCGGGCCCCGGCGTGAACGGCATGGCCGGGTGGCACGCTGCACGCACCGCGCTGACGGATGCCGGAACGCGCGTGACCCTCGACGACCTGTTCGGCTGACGACGCGAACAGCCCTTCTGTCTCGTCCTCGGCACCGCCAGGATGGATCCATGCGCTACGAGATCCCCTCCCCCATGTTGGCGAAGGCGGCGGCGTCCGTCCCCGATCCCGCGAAGACGACCGGAGGGCTCCTGTTCGAGCCGAAGTGGGACGGCTTCCGCGGACTGATCTCGTGGGACGGCGAGACGGTCGAGATCGGGTCGCGCGGGGCGAAACCCCTGACCCGCTACTTCCCCGAGCTCGTCGAGGCGATCCCCCGGGTGCTGCCGGGGCCGTGCCTGCTCGACGGCGAGATCGTCGTCGCCACCGGACCCGACGGCGCTCAGCGACTCGACTGGGAGGCGCTGAGCCAGCGCATCCACCCCGCAGCCTCGCGCGTGACAAAGCTCGCCGACGAGACGCCGGCGATGTTCATCGCCTTCGACCTGCTGGCCCTCGGTGATGACGATCTGCTGAACGCACCCTTCGCCGAGCGGCGCGAACGCCTCGAGGCGCTGATGGCCGACGTCGAGCATCCGCTGCACATCACACGCACGACGCGCGACCGCGACGCCGCCGTGCGCTGGCTCGCGGAGTTCGAAGGAGCGGGGCTCGACGGTGTCGTCGCGAAACCGCTCGATCAGCCGTATGCCCCGGGCAAGCGCACGCTCATCAAGATCAAGCACGCGCGCACCGCCGATGTCGTCGCGCTCGGCTACCGCATCCACAAGTCCGGCTCCGGCGTCGGGTCGCTGCTCGTCGGCCTGTACGACTCCGACGGCACGCTGCGCCAGGTCGGCGGCGTCGCTGCGTGGAGCGACGTCCGGCGCAGAGAGCTCGTCGACGACCTCGCACCCCTCGTCGAACGCGACGACTCCGGAGACGCGATCACCGGCGCAGGAGAGCGCTCGCGCTTCAGCGGCTCGAAGGACGTGTCGTTCGTGCGACTGCGCCCCGAGCTCGTGCTCGAGGTCCGCTACGACCAGCTCGAGGGGTCGCGCTTCCGGCACACGGTGCAGTTCGAGCGCTGGCGTCCCGACCGCGAGGCGCGCTCGTGCACCTACGATCAGCTCGACACCGTGGCGGGGTACGACCTCGCAGACGTCCTCCACTGACGCGCACTCGTCAGCCAGGGGCGCTGGTCGGCCGAGGGTCACTCCTCGACGGGTGCGCCGTCCTCGTCCCAGTGCGCGGCGACCTTCTTGCTCGGCTGCACGCGGGGCGGCTCGCCGGGCATCTTCGGGAACTCGGGCGGGAACGGCAGCTCACCGAGACCATCCGCCCT
>Ga0308156_1002877_pt1 | contig 14179 bp, 10 predicted proteins | sample PhyAR2_FD_201041 | JGI IMG/M metagenome (GOLD analysis project Ga0308156, IMG submission 201041) | Phyllosphere microbial communities from UC Gill Tract Community Farm, Albany, California, United States - DLSL A.R2 | ecosystem: Host-associated > Plants > Phyllosphere > Unclassified | place: USA... | reverse complement strand
GAAGGCTTTGACGACTACGTGCGCGACATGCGCCGCCGGTACGACAAGGTCTCCATCCGCAAGCCGGAAGCCTCGCGCAAGCGCTCTCCCGAGGTGTATGCCTTGGGTCAGGGAAAACGCGCCCACATGAAGTAAGCTCGACCCCGTAAGTTCGACCCCAACGCAACGCCAGCACTAAGAGGAACACCGGAGCCAATGAGGATGAACGACTTGACCAAGAACCTCCTGCTATGGGTGGTCGTCGCCGTCGTGCTGATGGTGGTCTTCCAGAGCTTCTCGCCCAAGACCTCGGGGGCCGGGGCGCAGGGCGCTTCGTACTCGCAGTTCCTGGACCAGGTGGACACCGGCAACGTGCAGAAGGTCGCCTTCGGCGGCGATACGCGCGGCGGTACCAGCCAGATCACCTACACCACCCGTGGTGGACAGTCGTCCACCATCACCGCGCCGTTCGATCGCGACCTGATCAACGTGCTGCGCACCAAGAACGTCGAGATCGTGCAGGAAGAGCCGTCCAGCGGCATCTCCCTCGGCGCGATCCTGATGAATTTCCTGCCGGTCATCCTGATCATCGGCTTCTGGCTGTTCATCATGCGGCAGATGCAGGGCGGTGGCGGCGGTGCCAAGGGCGCAATGTCCTTCGGCAAGTCGCGCGCCAAGCTGCAGGGCGAAGACCAGATCAAGGTCACCTTCGCCGATGTTGCCGGTTGCGACGAGGCCAAGGAAGAAGTCGGCGAACTGGTCGATTTCCTGCGTGACCCGTCCAAGTTCACCAAGCTCGGCGGCAAGATCCCGCGCGGCGTGCTGATGGTCGGCCCTCCGGGTACCGGCAAGACGCTGCTGGCCAAGGCCATCGCCGGTGAAGCCAAGGTGCCGTTCTTCTCGATCTCCGGCTCGGACTTCGTGGAAATGTTCGTCGGCGTCGGCGCCAGCCGAGTGCGCGACATGTTCGAGCAGGCCAAGAAGCACGCGCCGTGCATCATCTTCATCGATGAAATCGACGCCGTCGGTCGCCACCGTGGTGCCGGCCTGGGCGGCGGTCATGACGAGCGCGAGCAGACCCTGAACCAGCTGCTGGTCGAGATGGACGGTTTCGAAGGCGGCGAAGGCGTGATCGTGATCGCCGCCACCAACCGTCCGGACGTGCTGGACCCGGCGCTGCTGCGTCCGGGCCGCTTCGACCGCCAGGTGGTGGTCGGTCTGCCGGACGTGAAGGGCCGCGAGCACATCCTCAAGGTGCACATGCGCAAGCTGCCGCTGGCCGACGACGTCGTGCCCATGGTGATCGCGCGTGGTACCCCGGGCTTCTCCGGTGCCGACCTGGCCAACCTCTGCAACGAGGCCGCCCTGTTCGCCGCACGTGGCAACGAGAAGGAGGTCCGCATGGACCACTTTGATCGTGCCCGCGACAAGATCCTGATGGGTGCCGAGCGCCGCTCGATGGCCATGAGCGAGGAGGAGAAGACCCTCACCGCCTACCATGAAGCCGGCCATGCCATCGTTGGCCGCCTGGTGCCGGAACATGACCCGGTCTACAAGGTCACGATCATTCCGCGCGGCCGTGCGCTGGGCGTGACCATGTACCTGCCGGAAGGCGACAAGTACTCGATGAACCGCGTGGCGATCCAGTCGCAGCTGTGCTCGCTGTATGGTGGCCGCGTGGCGGAAGAACTGATCTTCGGTACCGACAAGGTCACCACCGGTGCGTCCAATGACATCGAGCGTGCCACCAAGATGGCCCGCAACATGGTCACCAAGTGGGGCCTGTCCGAGCAGCTCGGCCCGATCGCCTATGGCGAAGAGGACGATGAGGTGTTCCTGGGTCGTTCGGTGACCCAGCACAAGAGCGTGTCCAACGACACTGCCCGTCGCATCGACGAGGAAGTGCGCAACATCCTCGACAAGGCGTACGCCCGCACCACCGAGCTGCTGACCGAGAACATCGACAAGCTGCACACGATGTCGCAGCTGCTGCTGCAGTACGAAACCATCGATGCGCCGCAGATCGACGCGATCATGGAAGGTCGTGATCCGCCGCCGCCGATGGGCTGGAACAAGTCCAACAAGGATGGCGGCAACAACGACAAGGGCGGCGATGCCCGTCCGTTGCCGCCGATCGCCGGTCCGGCCGAATCGATCTGACGGCCTGCCGTACGCAATGCAAGACGAGGCCGGGGCAACCCGGCCTTGTTGTTTCCGGGCCCCGGCCCATCCGATCCTGACAGTCCGCTGGAGTCCGCATGTCCGCCCCCAAGCCTGAACCGATTTCCCACACCGCCGAGATGGTGATCGCCACCGTAGTCGGCGTCGCTGTCGGCCTGACCGTGGACAATCTGCTGCTCGGCTGTGGCGTGGGTATCGCGGTGGGTATCCTGCTGAGCATCATCAAGACGCTGTACGTGGACCGGAAGCGTCGCCGGCAGCGGTGAGGTTTGCCGGCAGGGCGGCGCCCTGCACCCGCCGAAGCGGTAGTGCCGGCCGCTGGCCGGCAACCTCAACAGCAAAAGCAACTGCGGCATTCTGTGGGATGGCGGGGTGGGTCCGGTTGCGGGGGGCGCTGCAAGTACGTCCATGTAAGCTCGGTCGCCGCATCCATGCGGCTCACGCCCCCGCAATCGGACCCACCCCGCCTTCGACAGTTTCCCGGTGGCCGGTAGATCCACGCCATGCGTGGATGAATCTCCATCGGAATCGAATATCTCGACAATTGAACGAAGAGCATCCACGCACGGCGTGGATCTACGTGTCGACCAAGGTCGACACCTACCAACAGCAGCCCAGCAGCAGCGGGAAATTGTCGGAGGCGGGTCGGTGTCGGATTGCGGGGTGTCCGCGGCATGGATGCCGCGGCCAAGCCTACACGGACGTACTTGCGGCGTCCCCGCAATCCGACACCGTCCCGCCATCCCACGGATAGCCCGCTGTTGCCGCTGTTGCTGTTGTTGAGCTTGCCGGCCAGCGGCCGGCACTACCGCCTCTGCGGGTGCAGGGCGCAGCCCTGCCGCCTTAAACTAACCTTCGTTGCCCGCAGGATCTGCCATGTTCGACATCTCGCCCCAGCTCGATTGCGCCGGCCGCATCCTGCGCCTGGACCGTGCCCGGGTCATGGGTATCGTCAACGTCACCCCGGATTCGTTCTCCGATGGTGGTGCCCATGACACCACCGAGGCGGCGGTCGCGCATGGCCTGCAGCTGGTGGAGGAGGGTGCCGACCTGCTCGACATCGGCGGCGAATCGACCCGTCCGGGCGCGGCGCCGGTGTCGATCGACGAGGAACTGCGTCGTGTCGTGCCGGTCATCGAGCAGCTGGCAGCGCGCACGACGGTGCCGATCAGCATCGATACCTTCAAGCCGGAGGTGATGCGTGCCGCGGTTGCTGCAGGCGCCGGGATGATCAACGACATCTTCGGCCTGCGCCAGGACGGTGCGCTGCACGCGGCGGCGGACGCAGGCGTGCCGGTGGTGCTGATGCACATGCAGGGCGAACCGGGTCACATGCAGGCCGACCCGCAGTACGACGATGTGGTCGCCGAGGTCCATGGCTTCCTGGTGCAGCGGCTGTTCGCCGCGGAGATGGCCGGCATCGCCAAGAAGAATCTGGTGATCGACCTCGGCTTCGGCTTCGGCAAGACCACGGCCCACAACATGACGCTGCTGGCCCGCTCGGAGCGTTTCCTTGAACTGGGCGTGCCGATGCTGGCCGGGCTGTCGCGCAAGCGCAGCCTGGGCGAGCTGACCGGTCGTCAGTCGCCGGCAGAGCGTGTCGCTGCGTCGGTGGCCGCACACCTGATCGCCGTGCAGCGCGGCGCCCGTATCGTGCGCGTGCACGATGTGGCAGCGACGGTCGATGCATTGAAGGTCTGGCAGGCGGTCGAGGCGGTACCTGCCGTGCGGGTGGACGCCAAGCCGACCCTCCGCTGGCCGGACGAAGACTGATGGCAGTGGATCAGCGGCCGCTGGCGATCGCCGTGATGGGGCCGACCGCCAGCGGCAAGACCGCCACCGCGATCGCGCTGGCGCAGCAGCTGGACGGTGAAATCGTCAGCGTTGATTCGGCGCTGGTCTATCGCGGACTGGATATCGGGTCGGCCAAGCCGGATGCGGCCGAGCGCGCACAGGCGCCGCACCACCTGCTGGACCTGCGTGATCCCTGGCAGACTTATTCCGCCGCCGAGTTCGCCGCCGACGCCGCCCGCGTGGTGGCCGACATCGTCGCCCGTGGCAAGACTCCGATCCTGGCCGGCGGCACGGGCCTGTACTTCCGGGCGCTGTTGCAGGGTCTGTCGCCGATGCCGGAGGCCGACCCGGCGATGCGTGCCGTGCTGAGCGCCGAGGCCGCCGAGCGAGGCTGGGCGGCGCTGCACGCCGAGCTGGCCGCCGTTGACCCCGCCGCGGCAGCACGCATCCATGCCACCGACCCGCAACGCATCCAGCGGGCGCTGGAGGTCTACCGGCTGACCGGCACGCCGATCAGTGAATGGCAGCGCCGCCCCGGGGTGGCCCCGTTGCCGGTGCGCACGTTGAAGTTGATTCTGGCGCCGCGCGACCGCGCCGTCCTGCACCAGCGCATCGAGGCCCGCTTTGACGCCATGCTCGCGCAGGGCTTCCTCGACGAAGTGCGCGCCCTGCGTGCATTGCCGGAAATGCGGGCGGTGGCCGCACCTCTGGACCTGCCCGCCGTCCGCGCGGTGGGGTATCGCCAGGCCTGGGAGTACCTGGACGGGGACGGGGACGCGGCCCGCTTCCGGGACAAGTCCATTTTCGCCACCCGGCAACTGGCCAAGCGCCAGCTTACCTGGCTGCGCGGTGAGCTTGATGCGCGCTGGTTCGACCCCCAGATGGATGGGGAGCGCCTCGCAGGCGCGGTGTCGACCTTCGTTGCACGCTGAACCGACGCTGGCCGTGTACCATCATGGGCCGGCAAGCGGCTCGGGGGCCGCGGCAACCGCCGGCTACCAATAAGAACAATAATCAGGAGTGTGCAATGTCCAAGGGGCAATCGCTGCAGGATCCTTTCTTGAATGCACTGCGGCGCGAGCGCGTGCCGGTTTCGGTGTACCTGGTCAACGGCATCAAGCTGCAGGGCACGATCGAATCGTTCGATCAGTTCGTGGTCCTGCTGCGCAACACCGTCAGCCAGATGGTCTACAAGCACGCCATTTCCACCGTGGTGCCGGCGCGCAACGTCAAGGTCGGCCCGGGTGGTGGGTACGTGCAATCAGGTGAGGATGGTCAGGCGGGTGATGAAGCAGACGAATGATGTTGGAGCGGTGAATGTTTGACCGCTCGAAAAAGGGCGAACACGCCCTGTTGATCCAGCCGCATTTCGGCAAGCTGGAAGACGATGTGCTGGAAGAATTCGGTGATCTGGCCCGTTCGGCCGGGGCCAGCATCGCGGTGACCATCACCGCGCGGCTGGATCGCCCCAACCCGTCGACCCTGATCGGCAGCGGCAAGCTGGAGGAGATCAAGGCCGCCGCCGAAGCCACCGGCGCAGACCTGATCCTGGTCAACCACGCGTTGAGCCCGGGCCAGGAGCGCAATCTGGAGCGTTTCCTCGAGCGCCGGGTGATCGACCGTACCGGTCTGATCCTGGACATCTTTGCCCAGCGTGCGCGCAGCCATGAAGGCAAACTGCAGGTCGAGCTGGCCCAGCTGCGGCATATGTCGACACGGCTGGTGCGCGGCTGGACCCATCTGGAGCGCCAGCGTGGTGGTTCGATCGGCCTGCGCGGCCCGGGTGAAACCCAGCTGGAAACCGATCGTCGCCTGCTGCAGAAGCGGGTTGAACAGCTGCAGAAGCGGCTGGAAAAAGTCGAAGTACAGCGCACCCAGATGCGTCGTGCGCGTGTGCGCAGCGAACTGCCGCGCGTCGCCCTGGTGGGCTACACCAATGCCGGCAAATCGACCTTGTTCAATGCGATGACCGGCGCCGAGGCCTATGCGGCCGACCAGTTGTTCGCCACCCTGGATCCGACCGTACGCCGGATCGCCGTGCCCGGTGGCAACGTCGTGCTGGCCGATACGGTTGGTTTCGTACGCGACCTGCCGCATGACCTGGTGGCGGCCTTCCGCTCGACCCTGTCTGAAGCGCGGGAAGCGGATTTCCTGCTGCACCTTGTCGATGCCGCCGATCCGCACCGCGAGGAGCGCATCGCCCAGGTCGACGAAGTGCTGACCGCCGTCGGTGCCGGCGACCTTCCGCAGTTGCTGGTGTTCAACAAGATCGACCGCATCGAGGGTGCCGACGTGCGCCACGACGGCCAGGACGGCGTGCCGGATGAATCGCGGCGTGAGCGGGTGTGGATTTCCGCACGCGACGGGCAGGGCATCGAGCTGTTGCAGGCCGTACTCGGCAAGCGGTTGGGTCTGCAGCACGTCACCGGCGAGTTGCGCCTGCCACCCAGTGCCGGCCGCCTTCGCGCGCGCCTGCACCAGTTGGAAGTGGTGCGCAGTGAAGAGGCTGATGAAGAAGGCTGGCTGTTGCAGGTCGATCTTCCCATCGCCGAGGCCGAGAAGCTGGCGGCCAGCGCCGATGGCGAGCCGATCCGGGCCCTGCTGCCGGAGAAGCTGCCCGAATGGTGAGGCAGTGCCGGCCGTTGGCCGGCATGTCCTGCGGCCGCGACACCACCCTGCCATCTGCGGTACAACGTGCAGGTTCTTCACTTTTCAGCTACCCCGATGTCCCTCCCGACCGACGCCGAACTCAATGCCCAGGCCGCTGCGCTGGGCCAGCGCCTGCAGCAGGCTTCGCTGCAGCTGGTGACTGCTGAAAGCTGCAGCGGCGGCTGGATCGCCAAGTGCATGACCGACATCGCCGGATCCTCGGCGTTCTTCGACTGCGGCATGGTGGTCTACAGCTACGAAGCCAAGCAGCGCCTGCTCGGCGTGCGCGCGCAGACGCTGGAGCAGTTCGGTGCGGTCAGCCGCGAAGCCGTGCTGGAGATGGTGTCCGGGGCGCTGGTCAATTCCGGTGCCGGCATCGCGGTGGCGGTGACCGGTATCGCAGGGCCGGGCGGTGGCAGCCCGGACAAGCCGGTCGGCAGTGTCTGGATCGGCTGGAAGCGCCGAGGTGGCTATGCCCGGGCCGAACTGTTCCAGTTCGATGGTGACCGTGAAGCCATCCGCCGGCAGACCGTAGCGGCGGCATTGCACGGCATCGACGCCCAGCTGTGACATGCTGCTCCGGCAATCAACCGGAGTAGGCAACGATGTGGGAGACGCTGGGCACCGTCCGTGACCTTGGCCGGCTGCAGGAAATTGCCGCCGTCCTGATCCGCTACGGCTTCGGCGACGTCGTGCGGCGCATCGGCCTGGCCACGGTACTGGAACGTGCCGGCCGCCTGCTGCACTGGAACGAGGAGCGGCAGGAAATGCTGCGGATGACCGCGCCGGTACGCGTGCGCAGCGCCCTGCAGGATCTCGGGCCGACGTTCGTGAAGCTGGGCCAGGTGCTCGCCACCCGCGTCGACCTGCTGCCGCCGGACTGGATCGCCGAACTCTCCGAGTTGCAGAACGCCGTCCCGGCATTGCCCTACGAGAAGATCCGCGAACAGCTCGAGGCCGACCTCGGTGCGTCTCCGTCGCAGGTGTTTGCCTTCCTTGATGAAACCCCGATGGCCGCAGCTTCGTTGGCCCAGGCCCATCGGGCGCGGTTGCGTGATGGCCGCGAAGTAGTGCTGAAGGTGCGTCGCCCTGGTATCCGTGACGTGGTTGAAGCCGATCTGCGTTTGCTGGCACGGCTGGCCGAAATCGTTGAGGCACGGCTGCCGGATCTGCGCCGCTACCGGCCCGCCGAGGTGGTGCAGCAGTTCACCGTGTCGCTGCGCCGCGAGCTGGATTTTGCCGCGGAGTGCCGCAACGCCGAGCGCATCGCGCGCAACTTCGAGGGCCGTGACGACATCCTGATTCCGGCGGTGCACTGGCAATGGACCTGCGAAAGCCTGAATGTCCAGGATTTCGTCGACGGCATTGCCGGACGTGATCTGGCCGGTGTCGATGCGGCCGGCATCGACCGCCGTGAACTGGCCCGGCGTGGCGCCGACATCGTATTGAAGATGGTGCTGGAGGACGGCAGTTTCCATGCCGATCCGCACCCGGGCAACATCATCTACCTGCGCGACGGCCGCATCGGCGTGATCGATTTCGGCATGGTCGGCGCGTTGTCGGAGGTGCGTCGCTTCCAGGTCGCGCAGCTGCTGCATGGTCTGGTCGAACAGGATCCGCAGGGCGTGGCCGATGTGTTGCTGGACTGGGCCGGCGGCGTGGAAGTGGACGAGAACCGGCTGCAGCACGACATCAGCCTGTTCGTCGACCAGTACCGCGGCGTGCCGCTGAAGGACCTGCGCATCGGCCTGATGCTGGGCGACATCACCCAGCTGCTGCGTAGCTACAACCTGACCCTGCCGGCGGATCTGGCGCTGATGATCAAGGCCTTCCTGACGCTGGAGGGCATGGGCCGCCAGCTCGACCCGGATTTCGACATGGCCAGCGCCGCGCGCCCCTTCCTGGAGCGGGTGGTACTGCAGCGCTATGCGCCGCGGGCGCTGTTCAAGCGTGGCCGACGCAGCCTGCTCGGCATGATCGACTTCGCCGGTGATTTGCCGCGGGACCTGCGCAAGCTGGTCCAGGCGGCGCGCCGTGGCCGGCTGCAGCTGAAGGTCGAGACCAACGCGCTGCAGGGCTTCGGCGACCAGGTCAACCGCGCCGCGAACCGGCTGGTGATGGGGATCGTCACGGCAGCCTTGATCATCGGCTCCTCGATCGTGATGCACAGCGTAGGAGGCGTTTCCAGCCGTTGGCTGCTGGCGTTGGGCGTGTGTGGTTTCATCGGCGCAGGGTTCTGCGGGGTCTGGATCCTGTTCTCGATCTGGAGAAGCGGCAAGCACACGTAGTGTGATTACCGCGGTGGTTCCCGCCGGGAACCGTGGCATCGCGCAGCGATTCCTGTAGCGCCGACCGCGGGTCGGCTGCTTCTGCCTTTGCCGCCCCCAACCAGCCACGCCGCATTCCCGGTAGCGCCGGGCCATGCCCGGCGGCTTTCGCTCCTGCCGGAATCGCCCTCGGCACTTGCAGTCCTGGGTGTTAGTAGTAATACTACTAACCATGGACCTGACCGACACCCAGCAGGCGATCCTGCAGTTGATCGCCGAGCGTATCGAGAGCGAAGGCGCACCCCCTTCGCAGACTGAAATCGCGCGTGCCTTCGGCTTCAAGGGCGTACGCGCAGCGCAGTATCACCTGGAGGCGCTGGAGCAGGCCGGGGCGATCCGTCGCGTGCCGGGCCAGGCCCGCGGCATCCGTCTGGTGCAGGCACCGCCGGTGGAGAAGCTCGCCGAGCCGGGCCTGCCCGACAGCGTCCTGCGTCTGCCGATCCTGGGTCGGGTTGCTGCGGGTCTGCCGATCGGCGCCGACATCGGCTCGGATGATTTCGTGGTGCTGGACCGGGTGTTCTTCTCGCCGGCACCGGACTACCTGCTGAAAGTGCAGGGCGATTCGATGATCGACGAAGGCATCTTCGATGGCGACCTGATCGGTGTGCACCGGACCCGCGATGCCCATTCCGGGCAGATCGTGGTGGCCCGCATCGATGACGAGATCACCGTCAAGCTGCTGAAGATCGCCAAGGATCGCATCCGCCTGCTGCCGCGCAATCCCGATTACAAGCCGATTGACGTGCTTCCGGACCAGGATTTCTCGATCGAGGGCCTGTACTGCGGGCTGCTGCGACCGAACCGTTGACGATTCATCCTGCAATTCCCGCGGTCTTTTGTGGCGATTCTCTGGTTCTGCTGAGGTTGGTACGGATGTCCGATAATTTTTTTCCGAACGCCGGGCAGAATCTCAGCCTGTGCGATACGCCAGCCTTAAAGTGAACCCATGGCCAAGAAGACTTCCAAAGACAGCACCTCCAACGACGTGACCTCTGCAAGGACCAATCCGATGGACGAGAACAAGAAGCGCGCCCTCGCTGCAGCTCTGGGCCAGATCGAAAAGCAGTTCGGCAAGGGCTCGGTGATGCGCATGGGCGACCGCGTGGTCGAGCCCGTCGAGGCGATCCCGACCGGTTCTCTGATGCTGGATATCGCATTGGGCATTGGTGGCCTGCCCAAGGGCCGCGTGGTGGAAATCTACGGTCCGGAATCCTCCGGCAAGACCACGTTGACCCTGCAGGCCATCGCCGAGTGCCAGAAGCTGGGTGGCACCGCCGCCTTCATCGATGCCGAGCACGCGCTGGACCCGATCTACGCAGGCAAGCTGGGCGTCAATGTCGACGATCTGCTGCTGTCGCAGCCGGATACCGGTGAGCAGGCGCTTGAAATCGCCGACATGCTGGTGCGCTCCGGTTCGGTGGACATCCTGGTGGTCGACTCGGTCGCCGCGTTGACCCCCAAGGCTGAAATCGAAGGTGAGATGGGCGACCAGTTGCCGGGTCTGCAGGCGCGTCTGATGAGCCAGGCGCTGCGCAAGCTGACCGGCAACATCAAGCGCTCGAACACCCTGGTGGTGTTCATCAACCAGCTGCGCATGAAGATCGGCGTGATGATGCCGGGCCAGAGCCCGGAAGTGACCACCGGCGGCAACGCGCTGAAGTTCTATGCCTCGGTGCGCCTGGACATCCGCCGTATCGGCGCGATCAAGAAGGGCGACGAGATCATCGGCAACCAGACCAAGATCAAGGTCGTCAAGAACAAGCTGGCGCCCCCGTTCAAGCAGGTCATCACCGAGATCCTGTACGGCGAAGGCATCAGCCGCGAAGGCGAGCTGATCGATATGGGTGTCGAAGCCAAGCTGGTCGAGAAGGCCGGTGCCTGGTACAGCTACGGTGAAGAGCGCATCGGCCAGGGCAAGGACAATGCCCGTGGCTATCTGCGCGACAACCCGCAGGTTGCCGCCAAGCTTGAGGCTGAGCTGCGCGAGAAGTTCCAGCCGACCGAAGCCGTCCGTGAGGAAGGCGAAGACGAAGGCGACGACGAGTAAAGGCTTGCTGTGGGGCAGGGCGGCGCCGTCAGTGACGTCGCCCTGTCCTGCAGATTCGGTTTCCCCGACGGGGGACGCGCCAGGGACGGCGCATTTGATTGAAGGCGAGAATGAACGATTCCGACGCCCCGGCACCCGGCCGTAAGCGCCGCGTACGCGAACAGACGCCTGTCCAGCGCGCCTTGGGCCTGCTGGTCCGTCGTGAGCACTCGCGCAAGGAGCTGACCCGCAAGCTGACGTCCCGGGGCATCGAGGACGAGGCCGCGCAGGCGGCGGTCGACAAGCTGACCGAGGCCGGCTGGCAGGACGACACCCGGTTTGCCGAGAATCTGGTGCGCATGCGCGCCAATACGGGTTATGGCCCCATCCATGTACGTGCCGAGCTGGGAACCCACGGGCTGGACAGCGAGCAGATCACTGCTGCGTTGGATACCTTCGAGGGCGACTGGACGGAGAATGCCCGGGATCTGGTCCGTCGCCGCTTTGGTGAGGCCGGTCCGCAGGACCTCGCGCAGCGCCGCAAGGCCGCCGATCTGCTGGCCCGCCGGGGCTTCGATGGCGACAGCATCCGCCGCGCGACCCGCTACGATCCGGACGACTGAGACTGATGGCGCCGGGCCTGATACCCTTTGGGGTTTCGGCGGTCCGTTCGACCCTGGCCACTGCGGCCGGCGGCACGGGCCCCGGCCCGCAGACTGCCAGCCCCCATGAACGCATCCGCCAAATTCACGACATCCCAGATCCGCAGCGACTTCCTTGAATTCTTCAAGGGCAAAGGCCACACCATCGTGCCGTCGGCGCCGCTGGTGCCGGGCAACGATCCGACCCTGCTGTTCACCAACTCCGGCATGGTGCAGTTCAAGGACGTGTTCCTGGGCGCGGAAAAGCGCAGCTACGTGCGCGCGGCCGACGTCCAGCGCTGCCTGCGTGCCGGTGGCAAGCACAACGATCTCGACCAGGTGGGCTACACCGCCCGCCATCACACCTTCTTCGAAATGCTGGGCAACTGGTCCTTCGGCGATTACTTCAAGAAGGATGCGATCGCCTGGGCCTGGGAGCTGTTGACCCAGGTCTGGAAGCTGCCGGCCGAGCGCCTGCTGGTGACGGTCTACCAGACCGACGACGAGGCCTACGCACTGTGGCGCGACATGATCGGCATTCCGGAAGACCGGATCGTCCGCATCGGCGACAACAAGGGCGCGCCGTTCGCCTCGGACAACTTCTGGCAGATGGCCGATACCGGTCCCTGCGGTCCGTGCACCGAGATCTTCTACGATCACGGCGACCATATCGCCGGTGGCCCGCCGGGCTCGCCGGACGAGGACGGTGACCGTTTCATCGAGATCTGGAACCTGGTCTTCATGCAGTTCGATCGCCAGCAGGACGGCACGTTGATGCCGCTGCCGGCACCGTGCGTGGACACCGGCATGGGCCTGGAACGCCTGGCCGCGATCCTGCAGCACGTGCATACCAACTACGAGATCGACCTGTTCCAGGCGCTGATCCGCAAGGCATCGGAGCTGACCGGCACCGCTGATCTGGAAAACAAGTCGCTGCGCGTGATCGCCGACCACATCCGCGCCTGTTCGTTCCTGATCGTCGATGGCGTGCTGCCGTCCAACGAAGGCCGCGGCTACGTACTGCGCCGGATCATCCGCCGCGCACTGCGACACGGCTGGATGCTGGGCGTGCGCCAGCCGTTCTTCAGCAAGCTGGTGCCGACCCTGGTCGAGCAGATGGGCGAGGCCTACCCGGAACTGCCGGCACAGGCCGATACCGTGGTGCGTGCCCTGCAGGCAGAAGAAGAGCGTTTCGCCGAGACGCTGGACTCGGGCATGAAGATCTTCGACGACGTTGCGGCCAAGGTCAGCAATGGCGTGATCCCGGGCGTGGACGCGTTCCGCCTGTACGACACCTACGGCTTCCCGCTCGACCTGACCCAGGACATCGCCCGCGAGCGTGACCTGACCGTGGACATTGACGGCTTCAACGCCGCGATGGAGACGCAGCGCGAGACCGCGCGTGCCGCCGGCAAGTTCGGCGGTGGCGTGACGCTGTCGGCCGATCTGGTCGCCACGCTCAAGCCGACTGTCTTCCTGGGCTATGACCGCCTGCAGGCCGACGGCCTCGGCGTGGTCGCGATCCTCAAGGATGGCCGCCCGGTGGAAGCTGCCCAGGCCGGTGACGAGGTCATCGTGCTGACCAACCAGACCCCGTTCTACGCCGAGTCCGGCGGCCAGGTCGGCGACACCGGCACCTTGTCCGCTGCCGGCGTACAGCTGCAGGTGAGCGATACCCAGAAGTTCGCGGGCCAGTTCCATGGCCACGTCGGCAAGATCACCCAGGGCAGCCTGAAGATCGGTGACGTGCTGTCCGGCCAGGTCGATGGCGAGCGCCGTGGCGCCACCATCCTCAACCACTCGGCGACCCACCTGCTGCATGCTGCCCTGCGCGAAGTGCTTGGCACCCACGTGCAGCAGAAGGGCTCGCTGGTGGCGCCGGACCGCCTGCGCTTCGACTTCTCGCATTTCCAGCCGATCAGCGCCGAGGAACTGGCGATCATCGAGCGCAAGGTCAACCAGCAGGTGCGCGCCAACAACGCCGCCGAAGTGCACAACATGGGCATGCAGGAAGCGCTGGACTTCGGCGCGATGGCCCTGTTCGGCGAGAAGTACGGCGAGAACGTGCGCGTGCTGAAGATGGGCGACTACTCCACCGAGCTGTGTGGTGGCACCCACGTCAACCGGACCGGTGACATCGGTCTGTTCAAGATCACCTCCGAAGGCGGTGTCTCGGCCGGTGTGCGTCGTATCGAGGCCGTCACCGGCCAGGGCGCGCTGGACTACGTGGATGCCGAGGAGGCCCGTCTGGCCGAGGCCGCCGAGCTGCTGGGTGGCAGTGCTGCCGACGTGGTCGAAAAGATCCGTGCGCTGGGCCTGCGCCAGAAGCAGCTGGAGCGCGAGCTGGAGGCCGTGAAGGCCAAGGTAGCCGCCGGCGCCACCGCCGACCTGTCCGGCCAGGCCGTCGAGGTCGCCGGCGTGAAGGTTCTGGCTGTCCGCCTGGAAGGCTTCGACGCCAAGGCCCTGCGCGATGCCATGGACCGCCTGAAGCAGCAGCTGGGCGACGCGGTGATCGTGCTGGCCGGTGCCCAGGACGGCAAGGCGGCCCTGGTCGCGGGCGTGAACGGCAGTGCAATGGGCAA
>Ga0308156_1002873_pt1 | contig 14194 bp, 15 predicted proteins | sample PhyAR2_FD_201041 | JGI IMG/M metagenome (GOLD analysis project Ga0308156, IMG submission 201041) | Phyllosphere microbial communities from UC Gill Tract Community Farm, Albany, California, United States - DLSL A.R2 | ecosystem: Host-associated > Plants > Phyllosphere > Unclassified | place: USA... | reverse complement strand
ACCGGTCATGTAGGCCTAACGCTGCCTGCTCCCACTGCTCGTGCGTTGTTTCGCGGCTCGTAACTGCTACACGAACAGAGTCTTTCCCCCGCCCCGAGGCAACAAAGTCGACAATTTTCGCTGAACTAGGAGTTCCAATAAAACCTAACTCTCCATCAGATCCAATACGAGCTCCTCGCAGCACACTGATCGCTTGCTCAAACAGCATAGGATCGTGCAGTACTTTTGGCGCGACCAAAGGTATTTCATCCACCTTTAAGGGGCGTGTTGGGAACGCTAAGGCAGGCCAATGGGGGCTCTTCAAATGCACAGCGACTTTTCGAAACTTGCGTATTGCCCCTAGTCTTATTTGCCGCCTAACCGAGAATTGTCGCGGTACAGGAGGTCCAAGTTCGTCTTCCTGCTGATCGGTATACCAGTAATCTTTGTATGGACGTCGGGCCCAATCAGCGAGCAGGATCTGCTTGGCCTGCCGTTCCAGACTTTCCACGGAGCTAGGTAAACGCATTTCCGCGCTAAGCTTTTTTAATGACCGAATTGCACTAAGGTACTTAGGGTTAATACTTGACGTACGCACACTTGCTGCCTGCAATCCGGCTTGCAAGAGAGCATGACAATATTGCTCCAAGCAAAGTTTGAATCGCTTCTTTTCGGTGCGCAAGCCAACCGTAGTAGTTTTCGATAATACCTCGGCAGTGTTTACAAGCGATTTGACCAGTGCTTTAGCGGCCAAGAAATCCCCGCAAGAAAGCATCAAACCAAAAATACGAGGAACGTAGCTGAAGAACTCAAAGAATCCAGTAGGAGTAACGATATGCCGGCGCGCCAATGCATAAAATTCTTCGCGGATTCCGTGCCATTTGTCCGGTTGTAGATCAACGGCGTAAGTTTCAATGTCGCTCAAAAGAAGAGAAAACCCGAGCCGCCGAACTGATACAACGTCAGCCTTCCTTAACGCATCTACTTGTAACGTAGCATCTGGAGTAGCCAAGAGCGCACGGGATGCCATCTCGTTTGCTCTATGGGGAACATCTGGCAACAAACGATATTCGCTTGACTGTGCCCGAATTTGAGCACGGATGTAGTGGATTAAGTCAGCCCCATGCTCGGAGGATAAAGAGAATATTTTTTGTTTTGCGCCAGCGAAACGCAGTTTCGAATCCTTAGCGTAAGGCAACGCTAATATCATTGAGGGTGGCCCAGCAGGCTCGATTTGGATTTTTAGCATTGGCGACAACGCAGAAACCAAGCGTCTGGCTACACTCGAAGCGCTCATATCTTGATTCTCTGCACTTAGAACCAAGAAAATATCGTCGACATATCGTCCATAGTAAACCGGATTTACTTTTCCGATAACTGCCTCATCGAACTTAGCAAGCAAAACATTCGCAATGATTTTGGATGCAGAAAGACCAACCGGCACTGCTCCTTCAGGTCGATCTATGTAGTCTGGCGTGGTGCGATACCACGTCTTTATTGCTGTCAAAAGTTCTTCAGTAAAACGCTTCTCATCGGTTGCAAGGACAATACCAACTGCTCGGAGGAATCCAGGGCGCAACAAGAAATCCGGGCTAACGCGATGATAGAATTTTTCGATATCCATCGTGACAGCAAGGATATTTTTGCCTTCATTGAGGCATCCTTCCATCGCCGACAGACCACGTTCGCGCCAGTCCTGATATGCCGAGAAATAAGGCGCAAACAGATTATGGGTGTTCAGATTTAAAACTGAATTCTTCCCGCCCTCGATATCTACAATGCGTGTACGACGCAGTCTATTACCAAATGAAACGTCTTCATCCAACACCGCATCGAATTTATGACCAACTTTTATAATCCAAAGTGCAGAGATAATTTGAAAGTCGACGGTTGGACGGATGACCAATCTCAAACTAGCTGATGCACGGGCTTTGGATTTCTCAAATCGCCTATTCCAATCTTCCAACGGATTAAGAGCACGAAAATGCCCATCTGACAATTCATCCCAAGAACTGTCGTCTACAGATTTAGGAAGGTAAGCGTGATCCCCAATCAAGTTGGAGTCGAGAAACCAGTCGACGGAATCGGCGTTTAGCCTCGCGAGCAGTGATGTCAAATTCGCGTGCAGATTCTGTTCGTACCGAGTGAATGCAGTGGCGTGAAAATGCGTGTTTTCGTAAAATGCTTCGGCTTTAGCTTTGCGGTAGCTTAAGTAAAGTTCGGCGATACTGAACTGGTTTCTGGAGCGGGCCATTGTCGTAGTAGGTATTAGCGTTCTTGTATTCTACGCCATTTCCCCAATTTAACTAAACTGGGATTTGAGTAATCGGTGCACAAACCTGTGGCAGTTCGCGCAGAGGCATTGCCGGTCTTCGAGCGTGGTCATGTGACCCTCGTCCATGTCCTGCACTTGTACCGTGTTGTGATGTACCTCTATGCATGCTTCGCCGTGTTCGCTCTGATACTCAACCACTGGATCTGTGCCGCAGCGCTCACAGATCAGCTTCCCATGCAACCGGCGGAATTCTGCCTTTTTAGCCTTAGCTAAACCTGCGCCGCGCTCCTTGCGAACATGCGTGACCAATCTCGGCTTCCCTTCAGTCCATTGATCATTCAATGGCAGCGGCTAGGAATGGCCGTATGGATGCCATGTACGAGTATTCAAAGGTCTTCGGCGAGAGCGTGACTTCGTGGTCCTGCTCCGCCAATTTCTTGGCCGAGATGCCTTTGCGCCTAACCTCATCGGGCCATCTCGGCGGAAGCCGACATAACATTGCAAAGTAATTGTCGATGTCGATCTGTCGGATGTCAGATACCGGAACGTTACCAATGAACTCAAGGAACAGCCCAAGCGCGGCTTGATGCTTCTTGAACATTGCAGCGGTCTTGTCGTAATTGTCTAAGAAGTGGCTGACGACGTCTCCAAGGCTTGGCATAGACAGGCCAGCTGGCAGAACGGACGATGCACTTTCTGCTTCAACCTTCGGTGCGAGCAGCGACTCAACGAATTCACCTTCGTCGCGTCTGCGCTGGATTTCGAGCCTCTGCTGTGTGGCCTTGGCAAACTCTCGGGCGACTTTGCGGAAGTCAGGCGAACCCGGCTCCAAGTCGTACCCATGACCCATTACCCATGATCCATGAGCCACTCGTTGACGATATCCGTGAATGCCCAGTAATCGCCTCTTGCCGCAGCTATTCGAACTGCATCCTTATCAGGTGTCCTCACGCTGGGTCCGAACTGAGGAGGGTGCGAGAGAAACTCTATCTGCCCTTCGTGCCGCAATTCTTCGTCTACCTGTGCTGATGACGCCAGCATAGCCCTTGCGATGTTCCCGGCATCTTGGTCAGTTATCGTAGTTCGACGCTGTGCCTGCGCCTGGACTGGCTGCGGAGACGCTCGAACTGCCGTTCAAGTTCCGCCCTGCGTGCGTGGATCATGCGAGCAGCGAGCGTCTTGTCCGATGTTCGAGGTTCTCGGACACGATGGGACGCGGGTAGTGCTGCAGGAGGTCTTTGGGAATCCGGTACTGGAATCGGATGTTGCCGTCCTTGCGGACCAGCCTACCTGGAGGGTAGGCCATTTGCTTCGTCATCGGACCATTTTAATCCGATGTATACGGTAGAGTAATCGAAAGACCGTCCTCTAACCCGCATGAATGCTGAATTCCGAGTGGAATCAATGGCTTGCGTATACTTGGCGGAGAGAGGGTCCGCCGGAGTAGAATCCGGCATCGTCCGGCAAAATCCGCATGTCCTTGATTTTACTCGATTATCCACTCATCGATTGTCCGGCTTAGTTCGCTAAAATCCGGTACAATCCGCCTATTGTGTGTGGGTACATGTGGGGGTAGAGAATGGCGAGGACGGTTGAGAAGCTGAGCGCGCTGGCCGTGACGCGCGCCAGCGAGCCCGGGTATTACAACGACGGCGGCGGGCTCTACCTGCAGGTGGCGAAGGCCGGCACGAAAAGTTGGATCTTCCGGTTCCGGATGGGCGGCAAGCAGCGCGAGATGGGACTCGGCGCGTTGCACACCGTGACGCTGGCCCAGGCCCGGGAGAAGGCGAAGACCTGTCGAGCATCCCTGCTCGACGGCATCGACCCGCTTGAGGCCCGCAACGCGGTGAAGCTCGACGCGGCGCTGGAGCGCGCGCGGACGGTCACGTTCGACCACTGCGCCGAGCAGTATATTGCGGCGCACCGCGGCAGTTGGAAAAATGCCAAGCATGCCGCGCAGTGGGAGAGCACGATCGCGACCTACGCGAGCCCCGTCATCGGCAACCTGCCGGTGGCTGCCGTCGACACCGCGCTGGTCGTGAAGGTACTGCAACCGATCTGGCAGGAGAAGACCGAGACGGCGACCAGGCTGCGCGGCCGCATCGAAAATATCCTTGACTGGGCCACCGTCAGCAAATATCGGGCCGGCGAGAATCCAGCGCGTTGGCGCGGGCATTTGGACAATCTGCTGGCCGATCCGAACAAGGTCGGCAAGGTCGAGCACCATGCCGCCCTGCCCTGGCAGGACATTGGCGCTTTCATGGTCGACCTGCGTCAGCGAGCCGGCACTGCCGCGCGCGCGGTCGAGTTCGCCATCCTGACGGCCGGCAGGTCGGGCGAGGTACGCGGGGCGCGCTGGAACGAGATCGACCTGGATGCTGCGATCTGGACGGTACCGGCTGAACGTATGAAGGCCGGGCGAGAACACCGCGTGCCGCTGTCCACGGCGGCCGTGGCGCTGCTGAAGACCATACCCGACGTGGGCGAGCACATCTTCCCTGGCCAGCGCGGTGACGCGCCATTGTCGGACATGAGCCTGACAGCTGTGCTGCGCCGCATGGAGCGCGACGACATCACCGTACACGGCTTCCGCTCAACGTTCCGGGACTGGTGCGCGGAGTCGGTCGGGAACTCGTTCCCGCGCGAGGTGTGCGAGCATGCGCTGGCGCACAGCCTGCCCGACAAGGTCGAGGCCGCCTACCGCCGTGGCGACCTCATCGAAAAGCGCAAGGTGCTAATGCAGGTGTGGGCGGACTATTGCGCTCGCCCAGCGTCCAAAGCAAGCGTTGCAAGTTTGCATCAAGCAACTATCTGATGCATTATTAATTCCCTATTTCGCGCTTTCAAATTCCACAATATCGATTTCGAATTTCTTTGTATTGGGAACAGCTTTCGCAAGCGCGATATCTTGTCCGGCTTGCCTGACAATCTCAATGATTTTTTCAATAGTGAGAGCACTACAATTCGGCCCAAAAATAATTCGCCGTACCGTTCCGGGTCCTAATTCTAAGGCTTTGTTTGCAAGATGCATTACTCGCCACTCATCTTCATAACTCCAATGCGAAGACTTAGTGTATAGCCCCTTGCGCGACTTCTGTGCTATCGGAGTATTCTCTAGCCAAGTGATCACAGGTCTGTTTTCGCTATATCCTACAGGCGATATATTGCCGAACTTTCCTGTTTCAATTTCCATACAAATACCGGTATAGCTTGCAGCATAGTGAGCCCACATCAATATGTTACTCGGAGACTCCGCCAAACAAAATACACCCCACGTGTCTGCGAATTCATTATATTTATCTTGCGCGCGATTAGTAAAAAACTCAGAGCGCGGATCATTGTCGGTACCGATATGAGTGCGAGCTTCCCTGATCAAATCTTTGCGTAGCCTCCCATCCCCATTCTGCCTTGCAATCTGAATGTATCCATTGATATATTCCTTATCAGAAACATCAAAAGACATTACTGGCTTACAATCAAAAACATCATTAAATGCTTTAGGTGAGCTGCAAAAGTATTTTCCATGGGTGATCATGTCCTTGATTCGCTCAAAGTCTTTTTCGATCACTGGCGCTCGATATTTATATAGAGTCTTGGGAACGGAACGATTCAATGGCTTATTCATATCTAATGTAGAAGGTTTATACCCCAATACATTATTGCTTTTTTTAAACAAATGTCAAGTTAATAATTACCTGATGAATGTCCCTCAACCATGTTGTTGCAGCCGCGTTATACTCGCGCATGCGACACGGCACGCGTAGATGCCGCCCTGCCCTGGATGCAACATGGTCAAAATCACCGCTGCCCTCGCCCTCTTTTGCGCCGTCGCGGCGCCCGCCTTCGCTGGCCCCTGCGTCGCGCTCGATTATCAGGAGATGAAGGACATGTCAGCCAACGACTTAGCGAAGGAAGCATGCAAGGCGAGGTCTATTAACGAAGACAATTCGAAGCAGACGCTGGCCAACCTTGATGCGACTCGCGTGTCGAAGCCGTTTCCAAACGCCTCGGAGAACCAATCTCAGTGCAGCGGCCAGATCGACCGGATGATGCGTATCCTGTCGTCGAAGGGTGTAACTGAAAAGCTGTACGCCCTGTGCGAGCAGCAGGCGCGCGGGCTGACCATCACTGCTCCCGCCGAGGCCAAATAGTTGCGCTCAAGGCGACTCCTCTATCGGCGCGCTCCGCGGCCAAGCCTCGATCAGGACCCGCTTTTCGGAATTGATTCGCTCAGTTTCTTCTGCGCCCTCTCGGCGCTCTCGGTGGCAGCTTTCAAGAAGCTGCCCGTAGGTGCCGGCGAGCGCACGTAGGGCATCAACGGAATAGTCGGGCACGCCCCGGTCGATCTTGGCGACGGTGTCGCGCAGGCCGCCAACAGCAGCGACAGAAGTAGCAGCCAGGCTGCGGATGGTCTCTTCACGTTTTGCTCCTTCAGTTACCGCGGCGTCGCGCGCGCCGCGCCAGGCATCGGTAATGGCGGCCGCCGCCTTTTCGTCCTTCTCCACCTGGCGCTCCCACTCGGCGCGCACCTCGGCGCGGCCGGCTTCACGCGCGTGCTCGAGCACTAGGTGCACGCCGAGCGCTGCGCCGCCGGCCAGCGCGCCGAACACCAGGATCTCGCCGGCCAGCTTGTAGCGCGCCAGCGCGGCGCCGATCACGGCAGGCCTCGACGGCACAGTTCGCGCTCGCGCTGGCGGCGCTTCGTAAGCCCGGCCACCTCGCGGCCGCCGGCGCGGTTCCACAGCAGCAGCGCATCGCACGCGCCAGCCATGTCGCCGGCGTTCGCCCGGCGCGCCATACTCGAGCCGCAGAACGCCGACACGCCGATGTTGAAGGCGGCGTCGACGAACGCCACGCGCTGGCCGTCGGTCAGCCGGTCCATGGGAATGCACTTCGCGATGCCGGCGGCATGCCGCTCCAGGTCGCGATCCAGTTGCGCATCGCATTGGGCCGGCGTGTAGCTCTTGCCGGCCTGGGCGTTCTCAGTCGCGCCGTCGCAGTAGGTCAGGACGCCGCCGATGTCGCGATAGGTCTTGAGTACCCTGCCCTCCTGCACCGGTGTGAACGCCAGCAGCGTGGCCGCCGCCGCGGCGCCGACAATGGCCAACAGGCCACTGCGCGCCGGCTTCTTCGATTGGTCAGCCATTTGCAGCTCCTTTCGCCCGGGCGGCTGCGTGCGCGCGCTGCGCGGAGCGGACCAGGTTGAACACGACGACCGCGACGCCGACCGCCTTGTAGACGTTCGGCGGCAGGTACGGCGCCAGCGTCGGTAGGTTATCGGCGACCGCGTCGATGATCTGGTCGGTGAATGGGAATGCGGCCAGCAGCACGGCGTTGAACCAGACGCCGGCCGAGCGCAGCCAGGATTTAAGGCGTGCCATCATTTCGTCACCGTCACTTTGAAGGCCTGCCAGAACGCCAGGACCAGCCAGCCGATCGCCGCAAGCGCGCCGGCGCCAACCATCTTCGTCAGGGCCTCGCGCACCAGCTTGTTGCGCAGCTCGCGCCACTCGATCACCGACTCGTGATAGCGGCGGTGCCCCTCGACGTCGTCGGCCGGGAAGCCGGACAGCAGCCGCGTGATTGCGGCCTCGGATTGCGCGGTCTTGAGGTTCAGGGCGTCGATGTTCGCCATCAGCTCGACCTGTCCGTCGCGCAGCTCGGCCAGGACCTGCACCAGAGCTGGGCCGCCGAGGCGCGCCGCTTCTTGTTGCCATTGTTGATTCATCTATTCGTTTTCCTTGGGTGCGGGCGTAAAAAAAGCCCGCGTTGGCGGGCTGGGTGGGGTTTGCATTGCGGTACTCCGCAGGGAGCTGGGAGCGCTCTTGCTCCGATTCGTACGCACTGCGGCAGTGGTCCGTCTGCCAGAAGAAGATCCGGTCGACTGCCAGGCGCAGCCAGCAGTACGGCCGACGGGCGCGCAGGCGCCAGCATCGGGCCGAGATCGTCTCGTCGGCGCTGCCGCCCAACAGTGCGTTCGCCAGCTGGTCGACCGCGATCGCTACCTGCAGCAAGCGACCCATCAAACGCTCTCGATCTGCAGCGTGGCGGCCGCGATGTTGTAGGAGGGCATGGTCATGGCCGGCGTTTCAACCAGCTTGCCGTACAGCTGGTGATCACGCTCCAGCAGCACGTCGCTGTATGCGGGGAACAGGCTGACGAATACCGGCCGGGTGATGCCATTGCCGCGCAGGATCCGGAGCAGTGCCGCGCGGTCGACCTGCGCCAGGCTGCCCATCGGGATTGATAGCTTGTCGCTGCGCGCGCCGACGTCGCTCATCAGGTCACCGGCATCGTTCCGGAAGTTCTTGCTGGCGTCCACTGGCTGCACCGACATGCCGTAATCGAAATTGTCCACGGGTTGCCAGTAGCCGCCGCAGATCACCCGCGACGCCTCGATGTAGCTGCCGGGGTTGCCCGGATCCGTGATCTCGATGCGCAGCGCGGTCGCCGCGGCGGGCGCCGCCAGCCAGGCGCGCGCCATGCTGCCGGCGCCATACGCGAAGGTGTTGGCGCCCAGGCCCCCGGCCGGCACCGCGGCGGGCGCCGGGCATGGGCTCATCCAGCCGGAATCGAGGCTGAGCGTTTTCCAGCCATCGAGGGAGCCCGTCACCCGCATCTGCGCTTGAGACGTCAGGTTGCAGTACGCCAGCGCAACGGCGGCAATCGTCTCGGCCGCCGGCCAGGCCAGGTCCAGCCGCGCGGTCGGCGTGGCGCCGGCGGCCGCGGCGGCGGACCGCCACACTACAGACTTCAGGTCGATCTGCAGGTTGGCCGGCACCAGGGCGCCGACGCTGCTGGACGCCGTGACGGCGGCGCGGTTGGCGGCGTTGTCATAGATGATGCGCATGTTCGCCATCACGCCCCCGGTTGCTGCGCGAGGTAGGCGGCGCTCAGGCGCATGGCCTCGGCGCGGTTCTCGCCCTCCTCCGCGGCCTTCGCGTCCCGCTCCATGGCCTTGGCCAAGACGTAACTGTAGACCAGCTGGTAGACCGCGGCGCCAGCGGCGGTCGCGCCGGTCGGCTCATTCGTGAGCGGATCCAAGAGCGGGAACACGAAGCCCGGGTCAAACGGGAATTCGAGGGTGCCGACGCCATACGCGATCGCGTCGCTGCTGAGCGAGACGACCTCCTGCTCGGCGCAAGAAACGACCGGGGTGGCATTGAGCGGGTTGTTGATGCTGATATTCGAGAAGCGGCGCCACCGGACACCGGAGACGTTGGTTTGCTGGTAGTCCATGGGGATCCTTTCAGACGTCAACAACGGGTGCCTCGATCGGGAACAGCTCTTTCGGCCGGCGCTCCTTGATGAGCTCGTACAGCCAGGCGCGCGGGTCGCCCAGGAAGGCCGGGCCCGGGATGTCCTTCAGGTCTTCGAACAGGATGTTCCACTGATGCTGGTACATCGGGCTGGAGTTCGCGCGGCGGGCCTGCTCGCTGGCGTAGAAGCCGACCCACACCTCGAGGCGCGGCTCTGGCTCATCGGGGGAGCAGATGCCGCGGAAGTGCAGGATGTTGAAGTAGTTGCCGGCGGCGTAGTTCGGCGCTACCTGTGGCGATTCAAGTGCCATGTGATTTCCTTATGCTGTGCCCGACGACGTGCGGCCCGGGACGCTGGAGGGATTTAATTGTGCGAGGTCCACCACCACAGCGAAGCCGCGCTGCGAGCCTGCCTGGGTGTTGAAGCCGATGGTGTCCCGGTAGATCGGGATTTCGGTGTTCCTCAATAAAAACCGGATCTCCGAACCTTGTCGCTGAGCTGTTCCTTTGTATATTCGGTCGAAGCCAGTGCTGTACTGCTGTTGGGGGTTGTAGGGCGTGATGTCGTGCTGCTCCACGAATGGAATCGCCACACCCGCTGAGGCCGGCACGTTGAGCGTCATGGTGGCCGTGTTCACGCTATACGAAACCAGGGCCAAGTCCCTAATGGTGATGTTCTCGGCGGACGAGTCATACACCAAGCTGGCGTCGGCTTTGTAATATTGCTCACCAAAAGTGCCGCCACCGCTGATCGGACCATCCAGCGAGAAGATATGCAAGGTGGGCACCTGATACGGTGTTCCGTACGGCCGAATAATCGTGAGTGTCAGCGTCACCGCGCCGCTGCCTGCAGGGACGAACGAATCGCAGGAGTACCAGATGTTCCGGCCGTCGTCATTCGGCATATTGACCAGCACGATCCGATTGGTGTTCGGCCGGAGGTTCATCGTGACAGTGTGCTCATTCCCTTCGTTGTGACCGTCCGAACAGTCGAACGTACGCGTGGCGCGCGCAGCTGGCTGCACGGTGCCTGCGAATTGCGGTACCGGGTAATTCACGTCCAGTAGCGCATCGTTCTCGTCGTTGTAGACGAGCTTCCCGAACGCCGGCGGGTTGTTCAGGCGCCGCGCGAAGATCAGGAAGCGGCTGCTTTGACCGTTGCTCAAATAGCCGTTGCTCGTCGGCTTCCAGTTGATCCTGGCGTAGCCGTTGACGCTGTCGATCGTGAACTCGTGGTTGCCAGCCCCGGCGCTGCCGGCGGTCACGACGAACATGTAGCCGGCCGGGATCTGGGTGTAGATCTGGCTGCCGCCCGGGTCGTTGTAAGCGATCACCATCATGCCGATGTAGATGCCGGCCTTGTTGGCCCCGCTCATCGCGAGCGATCCGTTGGGCCGGTAAGTTTCGGTTCCAAATGCCATAGTGCTCAGTTCGCCAAATTGCCGATGCGCACGCGCATCGCACCGTTGCCGTCGTAGATCCGCATGCCGCTGTCGTTGAGGTCCGTACGGCCGCCCGAGCCGGCCGTGCTGTAGTTGCCGATCTTCGGGCTGACCACGCGCAGGCTGGTGACGGTCACCAGGCTGGCCGCGTTCGAATCGTTGATGGAACCGCCGACGTTGGTGCCCAGCGTGGCGCCGTAGGTGGCGTTGTCCTGCGGCTTGTTGGAGCCATCGACATTCACGCCCCACGTCGCGCCGACGGTGGCGCCGCGAGCGTGGCGACCAATCCACATGCCAGTCGCGCGCAGCCAATTCCCGTTCGTGAAGTCACTGGCGGCTTCACCATTCTCCCAAAGCCATGGCACTGCGGTTGCAGCATTTACCGGAACGGTCCCTTTGCCAACGATACGCCGCCATCCTTGACCCGGATTTTGGTAAGGCGTTCCGCTTGTTCCTGCAAATTGCCCGTTCTTATCTAAAAAAATGACGCCGAAACAGGTCTGCAGCGTGGTTGCTTCTGTGTTCAGCCATGCTTCGTAGTAGAGGGTTTCATTTGGCGTCACGCTGAAGTAGTTGTTTGTTTCTAACGTATCTCTCGTGCGGCACACGAGCTGTCTCGTGTACGGTACGTCCCCCGCGCCGGTCCCAACAAGGGCCTCGATACCTTGCGCGGTGGTCCACCCGCCGACCTTGTTATCCTCGAAGCTCGATTTTTTGACAATGTTCGAAACGTCTTCGGGCCGGCCATTCACAAGGTCATAGTTGGCCGTCTTTGCCGCTGCCTGGATGCTCGGGGTCAGCTGGCTGTTCTGCGCGCTGGCCGGCACCGCTGATTCGGCCAGGGGCTGGCCGGCCTGCAGGATCACGTTGCCGTAGGCGTCCTTGATGCTCAGCCCGCGCGCATCGATGGCGCCGGCAGAGATGGATTGCGTGACGAACAGGCTGCCGTCGAAGATTTGGCCCAGCGGCTCCCACGAGTCGCCGTCCCAGCCCTTCGTCAGCGCGAAGGTACCGCTGCTCGCGGCGATGGTCACGACGTCGTTGAGGCGCGGACCGCCCGGGCACGCGGCGCTGGCCTTGTCGTTGCTCCACTCGAAGCCCTGGGCGTAGTAGTGGCCGGCGCCGCGCGCGCCCGGCGTACCCTGCCCTGAGCTGCCGTCACGCACCTTGGCGATCGAGTAGCTGGCGTTGAAGGTGACGCCGGCGTAGATCAGCTTTACCGAGACGACGGCGACCTCGCTGGTCATGCTCGACGCAGCCAGGGTGCGCGCCGTGTCGCCGGTGCCGACCAGCGTGCCGCCGGTGATGCTCCACACCGGCGTGCCGGTGATGCCCAGTAGCGTCGCCGTCAGGGAAATGCTGGCCGGGCTCGGCGCGCTGCCGTCCGCCGCGGTGCGGACGGTCGAGCTGGTGCCGCTCAGAAAAATGCCGTTGCCGACGATGCTAAAGCGCGGGCCCGGCTTCTGCAGCAGGACATCGCGGTCGTTGACGATCATGGGGTTCCTTAAACGAGAACTTGCAGGACGACCCGCCGGTTTTTCAGGTTCGGCGTGCGCGCGATGACGACGCCCGGCGCGCCGGCCAGGCCGAAGCGGGAGTTGTAGAGCTTGACGCCGTCGCCCAGCTGCAGCGGCAGGCAGGGCGCCAGGCCTTCGAATTCGTAGACGGTGCGCTGCTCATTCCATAGCTCGAGCTGGCGTTTCGCCTCGACGCCAGCGTCTACCCGGCGCAGCAGCGCGGTGTCCTTCTGGACCGGGTCGACCTCTCGGTGGTACAGCGCCTGCACCGCGGCGTCGACCGCCGTCTCGGTCAGCCACTCGGTCGCGAACAGGTCGCGGTGCTCGGCCGGCAGCGCGGTCTGCAGGTTGTCCTGCGGCGTCCAGTTGCGGCAGAAGCCGAGCTTCACGGCCGCCACCACGTCCGGACGCTGCACGATGCGCAGGCTCTTCTCGGTCATCATCGCCGGCGTGACGTCGATGGTTGCCGCCGGCGGCAGCGCGATCTGCAACAGGCGCAGCTGGCCGGTGGCCGACGGCGCAAGCTGCGCGCCCAGCGAGCCGGCCAGCTGCTGGCACGCCGCCAGCACATTGGTGCGGTCGCCGATGAACAGACCGACCGGCTGCGGGTGGGCGGCGTCGAACGCAGCGAAATTCGCGGCGTCGATCTCGTCCGCCGTGAAGCGGTCTGTGGACTTGCCGAAGCCCGTCACCAGGCGCCGGATGACACTGGCCACCGTGCGGTTATAAGTCGGCGCCTTGTCGCCCTCGATCGTGGCGGTGATCGCGCCGGCGGGCGCCTGGTTCAGCCGGAAGGTGCCGGCGCCCGGCGCTGCGGTGATCTCCACTGGCAGCCCGTTGTCGCGCACCTCGAAGATGCTCTCGACCGCGCCGTCGTGCACCTGGTAGGTAAGCGTCGTCGGCTCGATCAAGAGTGGCGAGATGTTGGGCACCTCGCCGAACGCCAGCGGGATGATGGCGTCCTTGTTCGTGCTGTCGCCGCCCAGCTTGTGCTCGGTCGCCGCGGCGTTCAGGCGAGCCAGCTTGTCGCGCACCTTCAGGTTGAGCGTTTCACGGCTCTTGCTGTCGATGTTGGCGACGACACCGTCGAACACCTGGCGGAAGTCGGCGCGCGTCCAAGACACATCCCCCAGCCAGGCCTTCACCCGGGTGCCGGCCCACACGTAGGTGAGCCAGGCGTCGCGGGCGCCGCCGTAGTTGTGCAACTCGATGTCGCCCACCGACAGGCTTGCTTCGCCGGTGAGCGACAGGCCCTCGCTGTACTGGATCCCGTTGGCGCAGATCCCGAGGTACGGCGTGTTGGCCGGGCTGTCGCCGGCCCCGGTGGTGTAGCCAACCGTCGCTAGGTACAGCGTGGTCGGCACGCCGCCGATGAGCGGCGCTACCTCGATCAGGACGACCGGCCGGGCGTACTGATCGTTCAGCCAGGCCAGGTATTGAGCTTCTGTCATGCAATCATCTCCATGTTGCGAGCCTGATAGGCCGCGGTTTCGGCGCCCTTGGCGGCCCCCTGACTCACGGCAGTGGCTGTGAGCTCGGCCGCCTCCAGCGTGGCGTTTACCTGTGCACTGGTGTGGCCTTGCTGATCGGTGCGCAGGCCACTGATCTGGTCGATCAGGGTCTGCACCTGGGCAGCCGTTGGTGCATTGCTGCTGGCGGCCGATACCTTGGCCGACTGCGCGCTGCTGCCGCTGTTGACGACGCTTGGATGCAGCGCCTGAT
>Ga0308156_1002871_pt1 | contig 14196 bp, 11 predicted proteins | sample PhyAR2_FD_201041 | JGI IMG/M metagenome (GOLD analysis project Ga0308156, IMG submission 201041) | Phyllosphere microbial communities from UC Gill Tract Community Farm, Albany, California, United States - DLSL A.R2 | ecosystem: Host-associated > Plants > Phyllosphere > Unclassified | place: USA... | reverse complement strand
CGCAGTTTGGCGCCCAGGAAAAGCTTCTCAGCCATTCGCAACTTTGCAGATCATATCGCCATCCTTTGCAAGCCCGCGCAGTTCCACACTTTTTGCAAAGTTGCGTTTGCCATTTTGCGATGAAGGCGCCACGCGTTCTTTGAACGAGAGGCGAAGATCCATCATGACTCAAGCTATCCTTGAAGAATTGGAGCGCCGTCGCGCCGCCGCCAAACTGGGCGGTGGGGAAAAGCGTATCGCCGCCCAGCACGCCAAGGGCAAGCTGACGGCGCGCGAACGCATCGACGTGCTGCTGGACGAAGGCTCCTTCGAGGAGACCGACATGTTCGTCGAGCATCGCAGCCACGACTTCGGCATGCAGGATCAGCGCATCCCAGGCGACGGGGTGGTGACGGGGCGCGGCACCATCGGCGGACGGCTGGTCTATGTCTTCTCCAAGGACTTCACCGTCTTCGGTGGCTCGCTGTCGGGCGCCCATGCGGCCAAGATCGTCAAGCTGCAGAGGATGGCCCTGACCACGGGCGCGCCGATCATCGGCCTGTTCGACGCGGGCGGGGCGCGGATTCAGGAAGGCGTGGAGAGCCTGGCCGGTTATGCCGACATCTTCCTGCAGAACACACTGGCCAGCGGCGTCATTCCCCAGATCAGCGTGATCATGGGCCCGTGCGCGGGCGGCGACGTCTATTCGCCCGCCATCACCGACTTCATCTTCATGGTGAAGGACACGAGCTACATGTACGTGACCGGCCCCGACGTGGTGAAGACGGTCACCAACGAGGTGGTGAGCCACGAGGACCTGGGCGGCGCGCGGGTCCACGCCGGCAAGTCGGGCGTGGCGGACGGGGCGTTCGAGAACGATCTGGAGGCCCTGTCGCAGGTGCGCCGCCTGATCGGCTTCCTGCCGCTGTCGAACCGTGAAAAGCCGCCGGTGCGCGAGAGCTATGACGAGCCGGAGCGGGACGAGCCGTCGCTGGACACCCTGATCCCGGCCAATCCGAACCAGCCCTATGACATGAAGGAGCTGATCCTGAAGGTGGTCGACGAGGCCGACTTCTTCGAAATCGGCGCCGACTTCGCCAGGAACATCATCTGCGGCTTCGGCCGGCTGGACGGACAGACGGTCGGCATCGTCGCCAACCAGCCCCAGGTGCTGGCGGGCGTGCTGGACATCGATTCAAGCCGCAAGGCCGCGCGGTTCGTGCGCTTCTGCGACGCCTTCGACATTCCGCTGATGACGCTGGTGGACGTGCCGGGCTTCATGCCGGGGACCAAGCAGGAATACGGCGCCCTGATCAAACACGGGGCCAAGCTGCTGTTCGCCTATGCCGAGGCGACGGTGCCGAAACTGACCCTGATCACGCGCAAGGCCTATGGCGGCGCCTATGACGTGATGAGCTCCAAACACCTGCGCGGCGACGTCAACTACGCCTGGCCCACCGCAGAGATCGCGGTCATGGGCGCCAAGGGGGCGGTCGAGATCATCTTCCGTAAGGAGGCCGGCGATCCCGAGGCCCTGGCCGCGCGTGAGGCCGAGTACAAGGACCGGTTCGCCAACCCCTTCGTGGCGGCTAGTCTGGGCTATATCGACGACGTCATCATGCCGCACGGGACACGGCGACGACTGGTGAAGGCGCTGCGGACGCTGAAGAACAAGGTCCAGGAGAACCCCTGGAAGAAGCACGACAATATTCCGCTGTGATTGTCGTGGCTCGCTTATTCATCCTGGTGATCGGGGCGGTTGGAGGTATAGTTTTTTCCTTGTCTTCAGCCAAAGCCTCGGCTGTGAAGCACGCTGAAGACCCACCGTCGTTGACCAGAGAGCAACTGCTTCCGTTGTATGATGGGCAGTGTGATTGGTCAGCGCGAGCGGCAAACGAAAACGCATCATCGTACGTCCGTCGCGTAAGTAGCGAGTCCGATGCTGGAGCAGCGTTGGACCTTGACTGCTTGGATCGCGAGTTCGGAACCCAAGCACGTTTCGGTTCATCGGAGATCCGGTACGAGGATCAGGTTGCGATGGTTCATGCCGCCCTTCTATCAATGTTTACGGTAGATGGGTGGGCTGCCTGCCACGGTCCCGGATTTACTTGGCTTGATCGAAGTGCAGACCACTGGGCTTCAAATATTCAAGCGAATGATGTTTTGCGGGACAGCGTTTACATCGCTGCAGTGGTGAACGAGTTCTGCGGCGGGCTGAATCGTGCGGAAGGTCTTTACTTGCGCTGCGTTGAGTGGGGAACGCCAATGGCAGCCTTGCGCTTGTCCCGCGTAGGTCAACTCCACCGTCTCGAATACCAACCACCGCCGCGAGACTGATCGTCGCGGCTCGTTTGTCACGTTTAGTCGTCAGACTTCCAAGGAACTGACCATGTTCTCCAAAATCCTCATCGCCAACCGGGGCGAGATCGCGGTTCGGATCATTAAAACCTGCCGCAAGATGGGCATCCAGACGGTGCAGGTGTATTCGGAGGCCGACGCCGGGTCGCTGGCGGTCGAGATGGCCGACGAGGCGGTGCTGATCGGGCCGGCGCCGGCGGCGCAGTCCTATCTGCTGGCCGACAAGATCGTCGAGGCGGTGCGCCAGACAGGGGCGCAGGCGGTGCATCCGGGCTTTGGCTTCCTGTCGGAGAACGCCGGGTTCGCGCGGCGGCTGAGGGACGAGGGGATCGCCTTCATCGGGCCGAACCCCGAGGCCATCGAGGCCATGGGCGACAAGATCAGCTCCAAGAAGCTGGCGGCCGAGGCGGGGGTCTCGACCGTGCCGGGCCATATGGGCCTGATCGAGACGCCGGACGAGGCTGTGAAGATCGCGCGTGAGATCGGCTATCCGATCATGATCAAGGCCTCGGCCGGGGGCGGCGGCAAGGGCATCCGCGTGGCCCATTCGGACGCCGACATGGCCGAAGGGTTCGCGGCGGTGAAGGCCGAGGCGCTGAACGCCTTCGGCGACGACCGGGTCTTTTTGGAAAAGTTCATCGTCGATCCGCGCCACATCGAGATCCAGGTGCTGGGCGACAAGCACGGCCATGTGGTCCACCTGTTCGAGCGCGAATGCTCGATCCAGCGCCGCAACCAGAAGGTCATCGAGGAGGCGCCCAGCCCCTTGCTGGACGAGGCCACACGCGCCGCCATGGGGGCGCAGGCCGTCGCCCTGGCCCAAGCGGTGAACTATGACTCGGCGGGAACGGTCGAGTTCGTCGCCGGTCAGGACAAGAGCTTCTACTTCCTGGAGATGAACACCCGTCTGCAGGTCGAACATCCGGTGACGGAGCTGATCACCGGGGTCGATCTGGTCGAGCAGATGATCCGTTCGGCGTGGGGCGAGAAACTGGCCTTCGAACAGAAGGACCTGAAGATCGACGGCTGGGCCATCGAGAGCCGCATCTACGCCGAGGATCCGTACCGCGGCTTCCTGCCCTCGATCGGCCGGCTGGTCCGCTACGAGCAGCCGGAAGAGGGCGATCAGGGAGAGTACACTGTCCGCAACGATTCCGGCGTCCGCGAGGGCGACGAGATCAGCATGTTCTACGACCCCATGATCGCCAAACTGTGCGCCTGGGGCGAGACGCGCGAGGCGGCGGTCGAGGGCATGGCCCGCGCGCTGGAGGACACCCACCTGTCGGGCCTGGGCCACAATGTGCCCTTCCTGGCGGCGGTGATGGATCAGGACCGCTTCAAGTCGGGCAATCTCTCGACCAGCTATATCAAGGACGAATTCCCGGACGGCTTCCAAGGCCTGAAGCCGACGCAGGACCAGGAGCGCATCCTGATCGCCTCGGCCCTGGCCATGCACGAGGTCATCGCCGAACAGGACGGCGATCCATCGGACCGCACCGACTGGATCGTGATGATCGACAAGACGCCGCACGGGGTGGGCCTGTCCTATGACGAGGACGAGGAGATGATCCTGACCCTGACGGGCGGGGGCGAAATCCGACTGTCCGACATCGACTGGCGGCCGGGCCTGGCCCAGTTCAAGGCCGATCTGGACGGCGAGCCTTTCACCGCCGAGGTCAAGCGCGTCGCCGACGGCTTCGACATCCGCCACCGCGCGGCCAAGGCGCGGGTGCGGGTGCTGAGGCCGCACGTCGCCGAACTGTATGCGCGCCTGCCGGAAAAGGTCGCGGCGGACACCTCCAAGATGGTGCTGTCGCCGATGCCCGGTCTGGTGGTCTCGATCCCGGTGGTCGTGGGCCAGGAGGTCAAGACCGGCGAGACGGTGGCCATCATCGAGGCCATGAAGATGCAGAACATCCTGAAGGCCGAGCGCGACGGGGTGGTGAAGGCCGTCGGCGCCAAGGACGGCGATCCCGTGGCGGCGGACGACGTGCTGGTGGAGTTCGGGTGATGACGGGCTTTCCCGCGCCCACGCCGCTGGAATGGCGCGAGGCGGCCCAGAAGGCGCTGAAGGATCGGCCGATCGAGGCGCTGATGCATCTCGACGCCGATCAGCTGGTGACGCGGCCGCTGTATGCAGGCGCGACGGGCGTGCAGCCGATCTTCGCCCCGCGTCCGTCCGACTCCGAAGGCCGGGCCTGGGATCTGCGGACGCTGGTGGAGGGCGACGATGCCGAGGCGGTCAACGCCGCCGTCCTGACCGATCTGGAGAACGGCGCGGCGTCGGTGGTGCTGAAGGGACGGGTTCTGGCGGATTCCGCCCCGCTCAGCCGGGCGCTGGAAGGCGTGGCGCTAGAGCTGGCGCCCGTCGCGCTAGACGCCGGGATCGACGGGCCGGATGCGGCCAATGCCCTGGCCGTCGTCGCCAAGGGCTCGCCGCGCGCCAAGCTGCGGTTTCATATGGATCCGGTCTCGGCCTTCGCCGAGGCGGGCGGCGCCCCGCGTTCGGTGCAAGAGCATCTGAGCCTGGCGGCCAATACGGCGGCGCGCCATGCGGGCGCCTATCCCGACGCGACCTTCTTCATGGCCAGCGGTCGGGTCGCGCACGAGGCGGGCGGATCAGCGGCGCAGGAGCTGGCCTTTGCGGCGTCCAGCGTCGTGACCCATGCGAAAGCGGCGGTGGAGGCCGGGATGTCGGTCGAGGCGGCTTTGCGCGGCACGGTCGTCGGCCTGTCGGTCGATGCGGAATATTTCGACAGCCTGGCCAAGGTGCGGGCCATGCGGCTGATCTGGGCCAGCCTGACCAAGGCGTTCGACGTGGATGTTCTGGCGGTTATCGAAGCGCGCTCGTCGCGGCGGATGCTGTCGGCGCGCGATCCCTGGCCCAATCTGCTGCGGCTGACGGCGGCCGGGTTCGCCGGTGCGGTCGGCGGGGCGGACGTGGTGGTGCTGGACGGCTTCACCCGCGCCTCCGGGACGTCGGACGCCTTCGCCCGGCGACAGGCGAGGAACACCCAGCTGGTCCTGATGGAGGAGGCCAATCTGGGTCGGGTCGACGATCCGGCGGCCGGCTCGTGGTATTTGGACGCCCGTACCCGCGATCTGGCCGAGGCCGGCTGGGCCGAGTTTCAGATGATCGAGGCTGAAGGCGGTCTGATCGAGGCCCTGAAGGGTTCGGTCATCCAGCCCCGCATCGCCCGCGCCCGCGCCGTGCGCGAGGCCGCGCTGACGAACGGCGCGGCTCAGATCATCGGCGTGACCAAATATGTCGATGCGGACGTCCGCTCCGCGCCGGTCGAGGCGGCCGACGCCGCGCCGTCGTCGGTGCAGCGCGTCTGCGAACCCATGACGCCGATCCGGTTCGCCGCGTCCTTCGAGGAGGCGGGCCAATGAGTTTCCCGGACTTCAGCAAGATCGCCCTGAGCCTCGACGCGACGGGGCAGGGGCCGACGCGCGATCCGTGGCTGACGCCCGAGGGGCTGACGGTCGAGACCGCCTATGGTCCCGACAGCACGGACGCGCTGGATCACCCGCATGGTCTGCCGGGGTTCGCGCCGTTCGTGCGTGGTCCTTATCCGACCATGTATGCGGGCAATCCCTGGACGATCCGGCAATACGCCGGCTTCTCGACCGCAGAGGAATCCAACGCCTTCTATCGCCGCAACCTGGCGGCCGGTCAGAAGGGGCTGAGCATCGCCTTCGATCTGGCGACGCACCGGGGCTATGACAGCGACCACCCGCGGGTGAAGGGCGACGTCGGCATGGCGGGCGTCGCAATCGACAGCATCTATGACATGCGCACCCTGTTCGACGGAATCCCGCTCGACCAGATGTCGGTGTCGATGACGATGAACGGGGCGGTGCTGCCGATCCTGGCCCTCTATGTCGTCGCGGCCGAGGAACAGGGCGTGCCGCACGCCAAGCTGACCGGGACCATTCAGAACGACATTCTGAAAGAGTTCATGGTCCGCAACACCTACATCTATCCGCCCGAGCCCTCGATGCGGATCATCGCCGACATCTTCGCCTGGACCGCGCAGGAGACGCCGAAGTTCAACTCGATCTCCATCAGCGGCTATCACATGCAGGAGGCGGGAGCCTCGGCGGATATCGAGCTAGCCTACACCCTGGCGGACGGGATCGAATATCTGCGCGCGGGCGTCGCGGCGGGCATGCCGATCGACCGGTTCGCGCCGCGCCTGAGCTTCTTCTGGGCCATCGGCATGAATTATTTCATGGAGGTAGCCAAGATGCGCGCCGGCCGCCTGCTGTGGGCCGAGGCGGTGCGCAAGGAAGGCGGGGTCGATCCCAAGTCGCTGTCGCTGCGCGCCCACTGCCAGACGTCGGGCTGGTCTCTGGCGGCTCAGGACGTGTTCAACAATGTGCCGCGCACCATGGTCGAGGCCATGGCGGCGGCGGGCGGTCAGACGCAAAGCCTGCACACCAATGCGCTGGACGAGGCCCTGGCTTTGCCGACCGACTTCTCGGCCCGGATCGCGCGCAACACCCAGATCCTGTTGCAGTCGGAGACGGGGCTGACGCGGGTCATCGACCCCTGGGGCGGCAGCTTCTATGTCGAGCGGCTGACGCACGAACTGGCCGAACGCGCCCGCGGCCACATGGCCGAGGTCGAGGCCCTGGGCGGCATGGCCAAGGCGATCGAAGCCGGCATACCCAAGCTGCGGATCGAGGAATCCGCCGCCAAGACCCAGGCGCGGATCGACACCGGCCAGCAGACGGTGGTGGGGGTGAACAAATATCTGAACCCCGTCGTCGACGACATTCCGATGCTGAAGGTCGACAACGCCGCCGTTCTGGCGGCCCAGATCGACAAGCTGAAGCGCCTGCGCGCCGAGCGGGATCAGGCGGCGACCGATGCGGCGCTGAACGCCCTGACCGAGGGCGCACGCGGGAACGCCAACCTGCTGGAGCTGGCGGTTCAGGCCGCCCGCGCCAAGGCGACGGTGGGCGAAATCTCCGATGCGCTGGAGGCTGCCTTCGGCCGCCACGTCGCGACGGTCCAGACCGTGTCGGGCGTTTATGCCAAGGAGGCCGGCAAGGACGGCCGCTTCGCCCGCGCCCGCGAGATGGTCGCGACCTTCGTCGAGAACGACGGCGGGCCGCCGCGCATTCTGATCGCCAAACTGGGCCAGGACGGGCACGACCGGGGCCAGAAGGTCGTCGCGACCGGATACGGCGATCTGGGCTTCGACGTCACGGCCGGCAGCCTGTTCCAGACGCCGTCCGAGGCGGCTCAGGAAGCCGTCGAGAAGGGCGTTCACGCGGTCGGCGCATCATCGCTGGCGGCCGGGCACCTGACGCTGGTGCCCGAGCTGAAGGCCGAGCTGGAGAAGTTGGGCCGGCCCGACATCATGATCGTGGTTGGGGGCGTAATTCCGCCGTCCGACGTGCAGCCCCTGCTCGATATGGGCGCGGCTGCCGTCTATCCGCCCGGTTCGGCCATCGCCGATACGGCGGTCGACCTGATCGAGAAGCTGAACCAGCGTCTGGGTTACGCCCAGCCCGCCCCCGACAAGGACAAGTGATGATCGGCGCCCTGAACCACGTCGGCGTCGCCACGCCATCCATCGCCGACTCGATCAAATTGTATCGCGATATCCTGGGCGCGACGAAGATCGGCGAGCCATTCGACCTGCCGGCGCAGGGGGTGAAGGTCTGTTTTGTCGATACGCCGACGGCTCAGATCGAGCTGATCGAACCCTATGACGACACCAGTCCCATCGTCGGCTTCCTAGCCAAAAACCCAAACGGCGGACAGCACCACGTCTGTTTCGAGGTCGCCGACATCCACGCCGCCATCGCCGAGATGCGCGCCAAGGGGGTGACGATCCTGGGCACAGGCGAGCCGCGCATCGGGGCGCACGGGACGCCGGTCGTCTTCCTGCATCCGCGCGACATGGGCGGCGTGCTGATCGAGCTGATGGAGACGCCGAAAGCGGGGCATTAAGCGGAGCCTTTGGTCAGGTTGGGCCGTTGAAGGCGAAACCAGAGGACATGACATGATGTCGCACCGCCTGACCGCCTTCGTCGCCATCGCCGCCCTGACTGGCGCTGCAGCCTGCTCTCGCACAGAGCCGGAACAGCCCGCCGCGCCGGTCGAGCCAGCGGCCGCGCCTGCATCCGATGCGCCTTCGGTCGGCTATGCCTGCGAAAGCGGCGCGACGCTTCAGGTCCAGTATGTCGACAGCGACAACGCCAGGCTGACCCATCAGAACCAGACCTATGCTCTGCGTTCCGTGCAGGCCGCCAGCGGCGCGCGCTATGTCGGCGGCGGGGTGGAATGGTGGACGGCGACGCGCGATGGGCAGGAGAGCGGCACGCTGAGTCGACTGGGGCCGGACGGCACGACCGGCGTCGCGGTGCTGGAGCGCTGCTCTCGGCCGATCCCCGGGGCTGATGCGACGCCCGGACCGTTGCCGACGCCGGGTCAGACGCCGACCGAGGCGGCCGGCGGGGTCTTGCCCGCTGCGCTGCCCTGCAAGGGGCCGCAACTGACGCTGGCGGCGGGCGACGGGGATGCGGGCGCCGGAAATCGGGTCAGCAACTTCAGTCTTCAGAATATCGGACCCCAGGCCTGCAGCCTGACCGGCTATCCGACCGTGACCTTGCAGGACGCGCGGGGACGCACCCTGTCGTCCATTCGCGCCGAACAGAGCCCAGGCAGCTATTTCCGCCAAGGCCAGGCCCCGACCCCGGTCCAGCTGGCGCCCCGGGCCAAGGCCTATTTCGAAATGGCCTGGAGCGTCGTACCCAACGAAGCCATGCAAACGACCTGTCCCGATGCGGCCACGATAAAGGTCACCGCCCCCAGCGATACGGCCGCCGTCAGTCTGCCGTTCTCGTTCAGCCCCTGCGGCGGTCGCATTCGCGTCAGTCCGATCCGGGCCGGGGCCAACCCGGCGCCGGCGACCTGAGGCGGGTGGAAACCGATCGAAAATCGGCGTAGGTCGCGGCCCATGACCCAGAGCTTCTACGACCGCGTCGCCGGCGAACTGTCCGAGATCGACGCCCAGGGCCTGACCAAGCCCGAACGCATCATCTCCTCGCGCCAAGGACCAGTCATACAGGTCGCCGGACGCGACGTGCTGAACTTTTGCGCTAACAACTATCTTGGCCTGGCCGGCGACGAGCGCGTGACCCAGGCCGGGATGGCGGCGCAAGCGAAGTGGGGCGCGGGCACCGCGTCCGTGCGCTTCATCTGCGGCACGCTGGAGATCCATAAGGAACTGGAAGCGGCCATCGCCGCCTATCTCGGTTTCGAGGACGCGATCCTGTTCGCCGCCGCCTTCGACGCCAACGGCGGTCTGTTCGAGCCGCTGCTGGGCGAGAACGACGCCATCGTCTCCGACAGCCTGAATCACGCCTCGATCATCGACGGGGTTCGGCTGTGCAAGGCCAAACGCTATCGCTTCGCCAACTCCGACATGGACGAGCTGGAGAGCCGTCTGAAGGAGGCTCGCGCGGCCGGCGCGCGCAACATCATCATCGCCACGGACGGCGCCTTCTCGATGGACGGCTATATCGCCAAGCTGGATGAGATCCGGGCGCTGGCCGACAGATACGACGCCCTGATCATGGTCGACGACTGCCACGCGACGGGCTTCCTGGGTCCGCAAGGCAAGGGCTCGTTCGCCCATCACGGCGTCGAGGTGGATTTCGTCACCGGCACCTTCGGCAAGGCCCTGGGCGGCGCCATGGGCGGCTTCATCTGCGCCAGGAAGTCTGTGGTCGAACTGCTGAAGCAGCGGGCCCGGCCTTATCTGTTCTCCAACGCCCTGGCGCCGGCCGTGTGCGGGTCCAGCCTGGAGGCGATCCGCATCGCCCAAGGGACGGAAGGCGATGCATTGCGCACCCGCCTGTCGGCCAACGCCCATCGCTATCGCGGGGCCATGTCGGACGCAGGCTTCACCCTGCTGGACGGCGAACATCCGATCATCCCGGTCATGCTGGGCGACGCCAAGCTGGCGCAGGATTTCGCGGTGCGGGCGTTGGAATTGGGCGTCTATGTGATCGGGTTCAGCTTCCCGGTGGTTCCGCGCGGCCAGGCTCGCATCCGCACACAGATGTCGGCGGCCCATACCTTCGACCAGATCGACCGGACGGTCGAAGTGTTCACCCAGGCGGGCCGGGAACTGGGCGTCATTTAGCCCTTTTCGCCCGCCATCGACGAAGACCAAGTGGCGAGGAGGCGTGGGGCCTCAGCTGCGGGTTTCGGGATGAACCCGGAGCCGTGATTTCAGGGAGTTGAGACTATGACCGACACGATGAAGGCCCTGGCCAAGACCGCGCCCGGCGTCGGCCTGGAACTGATCGACGCGCCGATCCCCGAGGCGGGACCGGAAGACGTGCTGATCCGGGTGCATCGCACGGCGGTCTGCGGCACGGACATCCACATCTGGAACTGGGACGAATGGTCCCAGAAGAACGTCCCGACCCCGATGATCACCGGCCACGAGTTCGCCGGCGAGATCGTCGCCATCGGCAAGGACGTCGATCGGCCGCTGAAGATCGGCCAGCGCGTCTCGGCCGAGGGCCACGTCATCGACCTGAACTCGGAAGCCGCCCGCGCCGGACATTTCCACCTGGACCCCAAGACGCGCGGCATTGGCGTGAACCGCCAGGGCGCCTTCGCCGAGTTCGTGGTGGCGCCGGCCTTCAACGTGATCGAACTGCCGGACGACGTGCCCTATGAGATCGGCTCGATCCTCGATCCGTTCGGCAATGCGGTTCACACCGCCCAGCAGTTCGACCTGCTGGGCGAGGACGTGCTGGTCACAGGCGCCGGCCCCATCGGCATGATGGCCGCGGCCGTGGCGCGTCATGCGGGCGCGCGCACCGTGGTCCTGACCGACATCAACGACTTCCGTCTGGAGCTGGCGCAGAAGGTGGCGCCGGGCGTGCGGACCGTGAATACGACCAAGGAAGACATCCACGACGTCATGAAAGAGTTGGGCCTGAAGGTCGGCTTCGACGTGGCGCTGGAGATGTCGGGTTCGCCCATCGCCTTCAAACAGTGCGTCGACACTCTGATCATGGGCGGCGGCATGGCGCTGCTGGGCATTCCGGGCAAGCCGATGGAGACGGACTGGGGCACGATCATCCTGAAGGCCCTGACGATCAAGGGCGTCTATGGCCGCGAGATGTTCACCACCTGGCGCAAGATGCTGGGCCTGCTGAAGGCCGGTCTGGACCTGAGCCCGCTGATCACCCACCGCCTGGGTTACGCCGATTACCGCGAAGGCTTCGAAGCCATGAAGTCGGGCCAGTCGGGCAAGGTCGTGCTGGACTGGGACAAGGCCGCCTAGGAGACGAATACCGCTGATCAGACAGCCAGCAGCTGTTTGATCAGCGCCTTTTCGAACCCCTTGGTCTCCGAGCCCGGCAAAACGTCGCCGATCTCGCCGCTTTCGAACAGGGCGAAGACCTTGGGGTGGACGTAGGACGCGCGGCAGACAGTGGGGGTGTTGCCCAACAGGCCAGCGACGGCCTTCACGCAGACGGTGATCTTTCGCTTGGCGTCGGTGGGCGAGGTCGGGGCCTCGGTGTCGCGCAGCGCTCGCGCCGCCGAGACGGTGCCGGCCCAGGTGCGGAAGTCCTTGGCCGAGAACTGCTCGCCCATCGCCTCGCGAATGTAGGCGTTCACATCATCGGAATCGACCGGGCACAGCGTGCCGTCGGCCGCGCGGTATTTGAACAGTTGCTGGCCGGGCAGGCCTTCCAGCTGCCGCACAACCTTGGCCAGGCGCCGGTCCTTGACGCTGACGCTGTGATCCTTGCCGCTCTTGCCGCGAAACTCGAACGTCAGGGCCGCGCCGTCCACATCGATGTGGCGTTTGTGCAGGGTCGTCAGGCCGTAACTGCGGTTCTGTTTGGCGTAGATGGAGTTGCCGACCCGGATCAGGGTGATCTCCAGCAGGCGCACGGCGGTGGCCAACACCTTGTCGCGGCAGACGCCGCGAAGCGCCAGGTCATGTTCGACCTTGTCGCGCAATTTCGGCAGGTTGCGCGAGAAGGCGGGCAGCTTGTCGAACTTGTTCTCGGAGCGGGCCGTACTCCAGTCGTTGTGATAGCGGTATTGTTTGCGGCCCTTCACGTCCCGACCAGTCGCCTGGATATGGCCGTTGGCCTTGGGACAGATCCAGACGTCAGTCCAGGCGGGCGGAATGGCCAGGGCGCGGATGCGGTCCAGGGTCTTTGAGTCCGTGACGGTCTTGCCCTTGGCGTCGCGATAGGACCAGCCCTTGCCGGCGCGGCGGCGGGTCAGGCCCGCGAACTCGTCGCTGCAATAGCTGAGGCCTTGGGGAACTTCGGCGGCGATGTCGAAGGCGTGTGATCCGTCGGCCATCACCCGTTCGCCTTTTCGAGGCGGTCATGAAGGCGTTTGATCCAGCGCTCTGCGGGATCGCCGCCCCACAGCAGCCAGGCGATGTAGCCGGCCGAAGGATCGGTGCGGTTGGCCCAGCCCTTGCCGTCCTTGTCCACGGTGTGGCGGGCGAAGTAGCTGTAGATGTCCTTGATGTCCTTGTCCGAGACGGGCTTCTGATCCGCCAACTGATGGGCGCGGCGTACGCCGACCTCGGTGCCGCCCCGGTCGTGCTTGTCGCGCAGGTCGAGACCGCGTTTGGCCTGGGTCGCGACCCCCTTGGGCGGCTTGCGTTGCGCGTCGGTGAGGGTGGTTTTGGCGGCCATCGCATCTTTCCGTACAAGGTCTTGGGCCGAACGCCGTGTCTGGCGCGCGAGTTCCGCTTGACCGCGCGAGCCGGGCGCGAGACGAGGCGGCATGAACTATCGCCACAGCTTTCACGCCGGAAACTTCGCCGACCTGGTCAAGCACGCCCTGGTGCTGTGGCTGGTGAAGGCGCGGCAGGCGGCGGGGCCGCTGACGGTGTTCGACACCCATGCAGGGGCAGGGCTTTACGATCTGTCGGGGGATGGCGCGCGGTCGAAGGAGGCCGAGGCCGGCGTGGCGCGGCTGATGTCCGCGGAGGGGCGGACTCCGCTGATGGATGCGCTGGCGGCCGAGGTCGCGGCGCTGAACCCTGAGGGCGGGGCGCGGTTCTATCCGGGGTCGCCGTTGCTGATCGCTGACGCGCTGACGCCCGGCGGTCGCTATGTCGGGTTCGAGCTGAACCCGCCGGTTCGAGCCATGCTGGCCGAGGCGCTGGCGGGGCGCGCGGATGCCGAAGCGCGCGAGGGCGACGGCTATGCAGCGGTAGTGGCGGAGGCGGCGACAGTGCGCGGGCCGCTGGTGCTGATCGACCCGCCGTTCGAAAAGCCCGACGACTATGTCCGCTCGGCCGAGACCGCGATCACGGTGGTGAAGCGCGATCCGACGGCGACGGCAGCGATCTGGACGCCGCTGAAGGATCTGGAGACCTTCGACGGCTTCATCCGGCGGCTGCAGGGCAAGGCGGGATCGACCCTCGTCGCCGAGGCGCGGCTGAGGCCGCTGACCAATCCGATGAAGATGAACGGCTGCGCCATGGTGGTGGTCAATCCGCCGGCAGGCGCGGAAGCGGCCGCGACCGAGATCTGCGGCTGGGTCGCAGAGGCGCTGGGCGAGGCGGGCGGACGGGCCGAGGTCTGGACCTTCTGACCGCAGTCACTAGGTTGATCGCATGACGCGCATCGCCATCCTGGAAACCGGACACCCGCCGGAGCATCTGAAGGACGATTTCGACGACTATCCGGCGCGGTTCCGGGCCCTGCTGGGCGAGGGCGTGCCGACGACGCGGTTCGACGTGCAGTCGGGGCAACTGCCCAAGGATCCGTCGGTCTTCCAAGGGGCCATCGTCACGGGGTCGGCGGCGGGGGTCTATGACGACCTGCCTTGGATCC